>Ga0364880_10121_pt1 | contig 48333 bp, 44 predicted proteins | sample ExccelJu500001D3_5_FD_206927 | JGI IMG/M metagenome (GOLD analysis project Ga0364880, IMG submission 206927) | Enriched cells from Trout Bog Lake Hypolimnion, Wisconsin, USA - BchlTB.July30.5000.01.D3 | ecosystem: Environmental > Aquatic > Freshwater > Lake > Hypolimnion/Profundal zone | place... | reverse complement strand
TCGGAGAAAATTAAATGAAAGCGAAAAAAATTTAGCAGAAACCAATCTCAGTATCATTGACGATATTAATCTGGCATTGGAAAATGTATTGCAAAAAGAAGAAATGGATGAAAGGATCAGAAACAATACAGCATTGGTGAATGCAGTGAATGCAAGAGATTCTATAAAGAATATTTCCAGTGTTTCATTTGCCATCATTTTAATTATTGTGATCATTCTCATTTTTAATATTGGCCGAACCATGCGGTATGAGAAAGATATTGTTGCAGCAAAAGAAAGAGCAGAAAAATTAGCGGTCACCAAAACACGTTATCTCAATAATATGAGTCATGAGATACGCACTCCGCTTACTTCTATCATCGGATTTACGGAGCAAGTAATCAAGATGGAATATGATGAGGATAAGAAAAAATATTTAGAAGCGATCAGAACATCATCCGATCATTTACTAAGTACCGTAAATGATATTTTGGATTTTTCTAAGTTAGAAGCAGGTAAACTGGATCTTCAAAAACGACAATTTAATTTATGCAGTACGATTGAAGAAGTGGCTTATGCATTCTCTATCACCGCAGAAAAAAAAGGAATACACCTTCATTTAAATATGCTGGTAGAAAAGGATTTGGTGGTTGCCGGTGATGATTTCAGATTGAAACAAATATTGTATAATTTAACCAGCAATGCCATTAAGTTTACGGAGCAAGGAAATGTAACCATCACTGCCAGTGCATTGTGGGGCACTGATAACAATGTTAGGTTAAAATTAGAAGTACTTGATTCAGGTGTTGGTATCCCTGATGATCAATTGGATCTGATATTTGAAGAGTTTGTACAAGCATCTAATACCAATACCAATAACAATCGCCACCGTGCCATTCGCGGAACAGGTTTGGGATTACCTATTTGTAAGATGTTGGTTGAAATGCAGCATGGTACCATTGCAGTGCAAAGTGAAATAGACAAAGGTTCTTTATTCATTGTCAATATTCCGTATGAATTAGTGAAAGAAGATGCATTGAATGTATCTGAAGATAAAATTTCTGCCGCTACTGCTTATGCCCCAAGTTATTTCTATGGTAAGAAAGCATTGGTAGTTGAAGACAATGAAATGAATATTATGTTGCTTGTGTTGTTATTAAAGAAATATGCATTTGAATATGATGTTGCCAAAGATGGTGAGGAAGCCGTAAATTTATACAGCAACAATTATTACGATATTGTGTTGACGGATATAAATATTCCAAAAATTACCGGCGATCAATTCGCATCTATTATCCGTAATGATGAGAATTTAGAAAAAGCAAATGTGCCGATCGTTGCTTTAACTGCAAGTGTGGTGGGTGACGATATTGATTCTTATATGCGTGCCGGAGTCAGCGATGTGCTGGTTAAGCCATTTAAAGAATCTGAATTTTTAGCGATGGTTAAAAAACATCTGGAAAGAGAATTCAATTATTCAACCTTATCTGAATAATACCTGAATGGTTTCTTTGGTTTGTTGTTGTAACACCATATTCTTTCCAATCATCATTTCATAAAAGATACTGTCGGTATAATGGCGGATGGTCATTAACTGCAATCCCTTTTCTACCTGCACATCAAAAATATCGGCAGCTGCTAAGGCCAGTTGTTCTATTTTTTCGGCATGATCATCTAAACAAACCTGCACATTAATGGCACCGGTTTGTAACAGGTTGGGCTTAATATTTAATTGCGCAAATATCTCATACAATAAAGCAATAGGCTTTTGACCAACGAAAGAAAAATCCTGACTGGTAAGATGAATTAAAGCCTGATTGTTTTTTATAATGATGATGGGCGGAAGCGGTTTGCTGTTCTTTGTATGAATAATTGTTCCGGGTAATGAACTATTTCCAAAACATTTAACCCGCAAAGGGATTTTTTTATTCTGCAAAGGTTGGATGGTCTTTGGATGAATAACCTGCGCACCGTAATAAGACATTTCAATCACTTCTTCATAACTTAATTCAGAAATCAATATTGCTTCTTCAAATTGTTTTGGATCGGCACTCATAATACCTTCTACATCTTTCCAGATGGTAACCGTTTCTGCATTTAATATATTGGCAAAAACAGCAGCTGTATAATCGCTGCCTTCTCTGCCTAAAGTAGTACTTTCATTATCATCAGTTGCGCCAATAAAGCCTTGAGTGAGGTAGATATTAGCTGAAGGATATCTTATGTCAGATGCCGAGTACTTATGTTTTATACTGTCATCCCTCATCTGCTCTCTGTGATCTCTTCTTATTCTTGCAATCACTTTCTTCGTTGTTTCAGTCCAGTCAATACCGGCATCCCTGAAAGTATTATCCGTTCTCAATACATCTCTTACATCTATCCATTCATTGCTTATTTTTTCTTCATTTAAATAATGACTGATGATACAAGTACTCATTAATTCGCCGGAACAGACAATCTGGTCGTAATAATAATCAAAATGCCGAACCGGTTTATCATGCAATAACCATTCAATCTCTGTAAAAAAATCATTCAATTGTAATAAACAATCGTTGAAATGTGTCACTAATAAATACTTGGCAGTGGTAAGATGTTGTTTTTTTATAGCATCAAATAATCGCAATGCTTCTTCTTTTCTTTCAGCATAAAACGCTGCAGCTACTTTTTCTAAAGCATTGGTCGTTTTGCCCATTGCAGAAATAATAATCACTAATGGCTCATTCGTATATGGTTCTATAATACTTGTTAAATTTTTTATTTTCTCAACACTATTCACACTGGCTCCGCCAAACTTAAATACTTTCATGAACGTTAATTATCGGTACAAATTTATTTGCACGCAAAGCTATAAGAATTTTTGGTGTGAATGCAAAGCCCGGTTGGTATGATAATTGAATAACGATAGAATAAATTAAAACGGTCATGATCTTATTTAAACAAATAATCTGTTCCTCCATTTTTGCAATGATTATTTCTTTACATCAAAATGAATTTGCTGTTACACAAAAAGATGTTACAAAATCGCTAACTGCAATGCCCATTGAAAAGGAAATATTGGTTTTAATAAATGAACACAGAAGGTCCATTGGTTTGTCAGCATTAACCATGATGGATGAAGTGACAGAACAAGCGATCAAACATAGCAGGGAGATGGCTAATGAAACTGTATCATTTGGTCATGAAGGTTTTGATAACCGGATTGCTAACATTCGGAAAAAAGTTGGTGTTATTTATGCATGGGCTGAGAATGTTGCATCAGGACAAACATCAGCGCAACAAGTTGTAGAGGATTGGTTAAACAGTCCGGGGCATAAAAAAAATATTGAGGGCAATTATAATTATACAGGAATAGGTGTGGTTACAGATAAAGAAGGTACAACTTATTTTACGCAGATTTTTATTCAGAAATAAAATCTGTTGATTGAATAAGTCTTTGCGTTTTATTTACACAATAAATTACTTCTGCATTAAAAGAAAAACTTCTGTTTGATATTTGATAGCTGACTATCTTTATCAAAATGATTTTTACCCATGATCGTTAACAGAAACATTTTAACACTGGATGAATTCACCATCCAGCAATTACGTGAATTTCCTAAGGCAACCGGTGAGCTGAGCAGTTTATTACGTGATATTGGTTTGGCTGCTAAACGAGTGAATGTTGAAGTGAACAAAGCCGGATTGGTTGATATTCTGGGAGATTACGGTACCACTAACATTCAGGGAGAAGAAGTAAAGAAATTAGATATCTATGCCAACAATCAATTCATGGGCGTTCTTAAACATGGTATTAGTTGTGCCGGTATTGCCAGTGAGGAATTAGATGATATTGTAGTGTTTGATGATGATGTTAGTAATAACAGTAAATACATCTGCATGTTTGATCCTCTGGATGGCAGTGGCAATATTGATGTGAACATTTCAATTGGTACGATATTCAGTATTTACAGAAGAGTGAGTGCATTAGGAAAGCCTGCAACCAAAGAAGATTTTTTACAACCCGGAAATAAACAAGTTGCTGCAGGATATATTATTTATGGTTCTTCAACGATGTTGGTGTACGGAACAAGAAGAGGAGTGAATGGTTTTACGTTGGATCAATCCATTGGTGAATTTAGTTTAAGCCATCCGGATATTAAATGCCCGCCTTCGGGAAAAATATATTCTGTCAATCATGGAAATTTCTTTCAGTACGAAGAGAAAGTCAGAAATTATATCAATGTTTGTCAGAAGAAAGATAAAAATACGGGAGGCCCATATACACAGCGTTATATAGGAAGTATGGTTGCCGATGTACATCGCAATTTATTGAAAGGAGGCATCTTCATGTACCCCGGTACAACCGATAAACCAAAAGGAAAATTACGGTTGTTATACGAATGCAATCCGTTTGCTTTTATTATTGAAGTGGCAGGTGGTAAGGCAACAAATGGCAAACAAAGAATACTGGACGTTCAACCATCAGAATTGCATCAGCGAACGCCATTTTTTGTTGGAAGCAAGGATATGATGAATGAATTAGAATCACATTTAAACGCATAAAATAAAATGAAGAATCGGATTTTATGTTTACTTATCGGTATTTCATTTTCTCAGAAAATTTTTTCTCAGCAGTTGATCGAAAACAAAAAGATGAATTATATCATCAATGCAAAGCCCAATAATATTTTGTATCACGATACTTTATATAAAGGAAGCAATGAATACAAAGATCTTTTTTACAGAACGGGAGATGAGCAGTTAAAGAAATTATATCGCATGCATCAAACAAATAAAGTGGTAGGTGGTGTGATGAGTTTTGTTGGCGCATTGGCAACAGGTTTTGGCGTTGCGTATGCAACCTCCGGCAGCGGAAATAAATCATCCGGATGGATTACAGCAGGCTCAGGTTTTCTTACCACTTTGGCTGGCGGAGTGCTTACCTTTGCGGGGCAAAGAAATCTGTTGCAAGCTGTTCAGTTATACAATGAAAAATACAATAAGCCATCAGTTGGTATTGGCATATCATCTAACAAAGCAGGACTTGTTTTAAACTTTTAATTATGAGCAATACAATCATTCAGGTAAAAAATTTATATAAAAAGTACGGCGACTTTGAAGCTGTAAAGAATATCAGCTTTGATGTAATGGAAGGAGAAATATTTGGATTATTAGGGCCAAATGGTGCAGGTAAATCAACCACATTGGAGATCATTGAAACGCTCAGGCAAAAAACAAGCGGGGAAGTTTTGGTAAATGGATTGAACTTAGATAAAGAGCCTAATTTGATTAAACGTATTATTGGTGTGCAATTACAAACCAGCGGATATTATCCTAATTTGAATTTAGTTGAATTAATCAATTTGTTTGCCGGCTTATACAATGAACCTGCAGACCCGCTGGCTTTATTAGATAAAGTAAATTTGAGAGATAAAGCAAAAGCCAAGTTTAAAGAATTGAGCGGCGGGCAAAAACAAAGATTCTCTATTGCAACTACTTTAATTAATAAGCCCAGGATTATTTTTTTAGATGAGCCTACCACCGGGTTAGATCCGCAAGCGCGAAGAAATTTGTGGGATTTGATACTGGATATCAGAAAAAGCGGAACCACTATAATTCTTACAACACATTATATGGATGAAGCAGAATTTTTATGTGACAGAGTTGCGATTATTGATAGCGGAAATATAATCGCTATAGCATCACCGGATAAATTAATTGATGATCTGGTAGCTACCGGTTTTGAAAGGCCTAAAGAAGTTAAACAGGCAAGTTTGGAAGATGTGTTCATTCATTATACAGGCCGGTCATTGCGTGATGAATAATATTAATAGTCATTAAGTATATAACTTAAATCCCACATCAAACATTTTAAATCAATGATATGAATGATCCTCGTTATCCAATCGGTAAATATGAACCACAGGTTTTTTCTCATGAACAAAAAGAGAAATGGATGTTAGATATTAAATTTTTGCCTGAGGATTTAGAACATGCTGTACAAAATTTAGATGCACATCAGTTGAATACACCTTATCGTGAAGATGGCTGGACGGTTCATCAGTTGGTACATCATATTGCCGATAGTCACATGAATGCCTATATGCGGTTTAAATTAGGGTTAACCGAAGAGGCGCCTGTTATTAAGCCGTATAATGAAAAAGAGTGGGCAAAGCTGGCGGACAATAATGTACCTGTAAATGTTTCTGTAACATTATTACATGCGTTGCATCAACGTTGGATTGCTTTAATCAAAGACATGAGTGAAACTGATTTTGAAAGAACAGTTATACATCCAGAACATGGAAGGGTAATGAGTTTATGGTTTTTATTAGGATTATATGCATGGCATGGGAAACATCATACAAAACATATTACTTCACTCAGAGAAAGTAAAGGATGGTAATGGGAACCGAATTGAAATGGACAATAAGAGAATCTAAACAATTGTTGAAAGATAAGTGGATTGATGTTCGTTCAGATTCCTGTATAAAACCCGATGGAACTGTTGTTGAGCCTTTTTATGTATACGGTTTTCCAGATTATGCTTGTGCTGTTGCTGTTACAAAAGACGGTAAAGTTATCTTAGAAAGAATGTATCGTCATGGGCTAAATATGGTAACCATTGAATTACCCGGTGGATGTGTTGATAAAACTGATGCAACATTAGAAGATGCTATTGCAAGAGAATTGTTGGAAGAAACCGGTTATCGGTTTGATAAGATAGAATACCTGGGAAACATTTCTCCGAATCCAACTACCAATACAAATTTGATGCGTATGTTTTTAGCAACCGGAGGTGAATTTGATCCTGATCAAAAATTAGATACAGATGAAGGCGTAGAGGTTTTTTTAGTAACTATGGATGAATTGGTCGCAATGGTAAAAGAGCAGCAATTCATTCAATCAATGCAGCTATCCTGTTTATTTTTTGCCTTACAAAAATTAGGAAGGATTATTATTCAATAAATATTTCAATTGATTATTGATGCGTGATTTGACATGGAAAATACTATCGTCCAAATATGTGTACAAAAACAAATGGTTTCATGCAAGGGCAGATAGTTGCCTATTACCTGATGGAAGAATTATTGAACCATATTTCGTAGTGGAGCTTCCGGATTTCTGTAATATCATGATCGTTACAAAAGAGGAGAGAGTAGTTTTGGTAAGACAATACCGTTATCCGATCAGGCAAACTACACTTGAGTTGGCTGGCGGTGTTATAGAAAAAAATGAAACACCTGTCAATGCTGCATTACGTGAAATGCAGGAAGAAACAGGTTATACGTCTAATGAGGTTGAATATTTGTACAAAGCCGCAGCCAATCCCGCATTGAATATCAATACTGCTTATTTTTTTCTTGCAAAAAATGCAACCAAAACAACGTCAACTAATTTTGACGCGCTGGAAGATATTGATGTGGTAAATTTTTCAAAAGAAGAGTTTATTCAGTTACTAACAGAAAATAAATTTCAGCATGGTGTACAGATCGGCGCTATGTATGAAGCTATGCTGAGATTGGGGTGGTTGAAGAAATGATCATTTTAGATATTCACTTCACCCACTACAAATACACTGCCGCAAACCAATATCAAATCATTTTTAGTTGCATGTTGCTTTGCGTTATCAATGGCCATATTAACATTGGGAAAATTAGTTCCGTTTAATCCTGTTTTTTTTGCTTTATGCATCAGTTCTTCTGCCGCTAAGGCTCTGGGTATTTGTGCATTGGTAAAATAATAAGTTGCTGTATCAGGTAATAATGCCAATACATGTTCTGCATCTTTATCCTTTACCATTCCGATAACAATGTGAATGTGATGATAATCGGATATTTCTAATTGTTCAGTGATCTGTCGAATGCCATCTGCATTGTGTGCAACATCTAACACAATATCCGGTTGTTGTTGTATCAATTCCCATCTGCCATGCAAGCCTGTTATTTTTTTAACTTTTGAGAGTGCAAGTTTAATTGTTTCATCAGTAATATTCCATCCCAGCAAACGCAACCGGTGCAGGGCTTCCAATACGGTCAATAAATTTTTTGTTTGATAAAGCCCATTCAGGTCTAAATGGTACATCATTCTTTCGTCGGTATGTGTATCAGCAACTTCAACAGTCAATAAATGATGTTCATTCTTCCAATTTGCAACATATCTTTTTTCCTGCGCAAAAACAATCGGTGCTTCCTGTTGTAACGCTTTTTCGGAAAATATATTTTTTGTTTCAGGTAAGTACTCGCCAATTACTGCAGGAATATTTTTTTTAATGATACCTGCTTTTTCAACGGCAATACTTTCTAAGCTATTGCCCAATAAATTCATGTGATCCCATCCGATATTGGTGATAACAGATAATTCCGGCATAATAATATTCGTACTGTCTAATCTTCCGCCTAAACCCACTTCAATAACGGCCACATCCACTTTTTGTTGAACAAAATATTCAAATGCCATGGCAACAGTTATTTCAAAAAAAGAAGGTTGTATTTCTTTGATCAAAGGTTGAATACGCTCCGTAAAATCAATCACAAATTGTTCATCACACATTTGTCCGTTAACTTTAATTCTCTCTCTGAAATCTTTTAAGTGCGGCGAAGTATATAATCCTGTTTTGTATCCTGCTGTTTGTAAAACAGCTGCTAACATGTGGCTGGTGCTGCCTTTGCCATTGGTGCCTGCAATATGAATGGATTTGAATTTATTCTGCGGATTGCCGAATGCTTCGCATAAAATAATCGTATTGGTAATATCTTTTTTATAGGCCGCTGCGCCAATTCTGCTGAACATGGGCAACTGATTAAACAAAAAATCTAAAGACTCCTGATAATTCATTCAATAAAAGTAAAACAGAAAAATTAGTTGGTTACTTTAAAATTAAAAACGATGGTACCGCTTTGTTCATCTTCATTACCTGCTGTTAATTTTAATTGTCTGGCTTTTTTTAGTGCAATATTTCTGATGGCAGGATTGGTGGTGGTTGTTCCTGTTAAATTCAAACTTTCGTTAATCACATTGCCTGATTTATCTACTGTTATATCAACGGCTACTTTTGCATTTTCATTAAAATCATCCTGAAAGGAGGGTAGATGAGAAAATTTTCTTCCGTTCAACCCGCTTCTGATACTTACACCGGTTCCATTACCACTCGCTGAATTGCCTGTATAACTATCGCTGTTAGGATTTCCATTCGGATTGCCCTGATCTCCTTTGCCACCGGCAATTCCCTGATCACGAACGCCATTATAACTATCTGCATTGTTTCCACCATTGCCATTCGATGTGCTGCCTTTATATAAAGCCTTTGGTATTGCAGGTTTGGGTATTTGCGGCGCAACAGTAACGGCTGTATTTTTTTTTACCGGCATTGCTTCATGCACCAATGGTTTGTTTTTTACAACTGACCTGGTTGTTTTATTGGCAACTGCTTCATCATCTTCATTATTATTTTCTGCGGGTGTAATATTTTGATGTGCTGTTGATGCTGCAGCAGGCGGTGGCGAAACATTGGTTTGTGTTGCATTTGATGGTGTTCCGGGAATTTGTGGTGCAATATCGCCGATGCCTGTCTCGCTGTTACCGAGATTCACTTCTATCCCTTCATCCTGAGTAACAACCGGTGTTTGCGGTAATGTCCATTCAACAAAGAAAAATAAAATGAACAGCAATACACCAATCACCACTGTATAACTCAATGCTTTAATGTTTTTTTCTCTTTCAAAAGATGCAGACATAGATGCTGAATAACTCATACAAATTTATTCAATTGCTGATTAGTAAAAACGAATGTTGACAATTATACAAATCTCGTAAAGGCTATGCACGTTGGGGTACAAAAAAAGGTTAATCTTTACGAGAATGGAAAATGAGGATTAATGTTTTAAATTAGCAATCACAATTCCTGCAATTACAACAATACCGCTGATCAAATGAATGGCGGAGAATTGTTCATTCAAAAATAATACTGCTTCAATGGTACTGAATACCGGAATTAAATTACCGAATAAAGAAGTTCTGGCTGCACCAATTCTGGCAATGGCTCCGTTCCAGCATAAAAAACCAATCACAGAATTACCGATGCCTAAATACAGAATGGTTAAATACATGCCTGTTGTCCACTGTAATGAAGGGGCATAATATAATTCAATCATTGAAAACGGAAAGAGCATCAATGTGCCTGTAATGAATATTACAAATAAAAAACTGGTAGGAGAAATGGTTGCAGGTTTCTTTTTAACTAAAATGCTGTAAATAGAAAAAAAGAAAGCACTGCATAATATTAATAAATCGCCTTTACCAAAACGCAATTGCATGAGTTTGATAAAGCTTCCTTGCGATAATAATAACAAAATGCCTGCAATGCATAATACCATGCCGACCAATCTTAATTGCTTGACTTTTTCTTTTAAAAAGAGAACAGATAATATTGTGATAAATACCGGAGAAGCAGTTGTTCCGATCAATGCCAGATTAATGGCTGATGTATAATGTCCTGATAAATAAATAAACGTGTTAAATAAGCCTACACCAAATAAAGCGGTGAAGAATAAATAATTTTTATGTTGAATGAAGATGATTTTCTCTGACTGAAATTTTTTCCATCCCAACGGAATGATAAATAAACAAGCAGTTGACCAACGAAAAAATGCCAGACTGATAGGAGGTATTTGTTGTGAGATACCTTTTGCCACTACATAATTCCCGCTCCAGATAATGGCTGTAATTAAAGCAAGTCCGATACCAATAAAGGTTTCTTTTTTATGATGAGACAGATTCATTAATAAAATTATCAGTGCGCAAAATCTTTTTCATAATCACCTTTTATTCTTTCCATCGGCGGATTAAAGTATCCGAATTTTACATTCGGGAATTCTTCATGAATCAAATCCTGTAATTGTTTAATGCCCATCATTTCTCCTGTTTCTGTAATACCTGTTTGTCCGAGATACCAATCAGGATCAATATTGAAATTGCGCCATTGTATCATACAGAGATCAGTCTCAATAATTAATTTTCGCAAAGCTTCATATTCCTCAATACTATCTGTCATACCCGGAAAAACAAAATAATTGATGCTCGTCCAACCACCAAAGCCCCGCACTACTTTTAAACTTTCGATAATATCTTCAAACTGATAATTATTGGGACGATAGTATTTAGTATAAATATCTTTTCTGGCGGAATTGGTACTAACACGTATACTGTTCAAGCCTGCTTCACATAAAGCTTTCACTGCTTTTGGCATAGAACCGTTGGTGTTAATGTTGATACTGCCGCGTTGCGTATGTTTACGGATTTCAATAATGGCATCTTTAATGGTTTCCCACATGAGTAATGGTTCTCCTTCGCAGCCTTGGCCGAAACTAACAATAGGGAATGGCGCATTCATTAAATGCGGAACAGTGAATTCTACAATTTCTTCGGCACTGGGTTTGAAAGTTAATCTGTCCTGAGTAGAAACAATGGTTTCTTCTTCAGGTTGAAAAGAAATACAACCAATACAGTTGGCATTGCATGCAGGTGATGATGGGACAGGACATTCCCAACGCGATAAAGAAAAATTTCTTGCAGCCGGACAATGATAGGTCATGCAACAATTTTCCATTAAATGTTTTACCAAACGATTATGCGGATAATGCTGCAATAAATTTTCTGTTCCGGTCTTTATTTTTTCATCAGCATATCCTGCACATTCCTGTCTGATATCGTTTTCAATTCTAACAGCAGGCACATAAAATTTATCATCCCACCAGGCAGCAGCCGTATAACAAAATAAGGGAAGTGTGGGTGCATCTTTCATTGTTTCAAAAGCAGCTAAATATAAACCCGTATGTGCAGGTGGAATAAAAGCAGCGACAGCCCAACCTTTATCACACAAACGCATTTCACCTGTAATTACATCTATGCCAATTCCTTTTCTGCCGGGCAATTCATATAAGTTGCCGCCATCAGGTAATGCTATCCATTCTTCAACAGGAACAGCGAATGCATCCCAGCCTGCTCTTCCGGTTGCATATAATGATTTATCTTCAAAAATATTTCCATTGCCATCAGAATATAACAGGAAAGGAGATTGTGCTAAAGCCATTAATAATTAAGAATTAAAAATTAGGAATTGAAAATAATCAGGCGGTTTGATTCAGTTTTTGTTTGCAAAAATCATTAAAATCTTGTTCATCCGCTTCAGAAATATCTGCATCGACTTCTTTTTGTATCAATGTATTGTTTTTAAGATCGATTGTTAATATGCCATCTTTCAAAACTACATTGCTGATATCTTTCCATAAAACAACTTTTTTGGGGAATGTATTGAATGCAATTTCTTCCTCATCAAAAGCTACCTCAGGCAATAATTTTACAGGCCTTTCCAAAACAGCAGCCACTAAATAAAAAACAGCAATTTGAAAATGACCGGTTTGAATATACCAGCCCCATGCACTGAGCATGATAGCAAAACGGTAAAAAGGGATCTCGCCTTGACGCTTTTTTCTTTTGCAATAAAGCCACCAGCCAATAATAATCAAACTGATAAACAACAATTGGCTCTCTCTTTTGGCTCCAAAAATGGTATTGATTGTACCTGAATGAATTTGATTGTAGACAAAAAATAAAAAAGAGGCAACAGCCAATAGTAACAAAAGCTGACTTACCAGATCGATAATATAATAATTAAGCGTTTTCTTTAAAACAATCAGATAGTCGTATGTTTTGGGTGTCCGCATTTTATAAAAGTACAATGGTTTGTTTAAAAGTTAATAAATGTTCAGGGCGCAAAACTAAACTAACTATATGATGAATGTCATTTATGTTAACTTATTTCGGGCTACTTTTGCAGTAGAAAAGAAGTTTATGAAGAAGACACATATTATCATGCTTGTGCTGATTGTAGCAGCCATTACAGTATTAATAAGTTATACCGGTAACCTGACTACTTATGAAACGGTTGCGTCTGCAAAAGAGAAACAAGGAAAGTTTGTGAATCTTATTGCAAAGATCGACAAAACACAACCTGTTGAATACGATGCTGTGAAGAATCCCAATTATTTAGTTTTTACTGCCTTGGATACCTTAGGCAATACGGTAAAAGTAGTATATCATAATACGAAGCCAACGGATATGGAAAAAAGTGAGCGTATTGTTTTAAAAGGAAGAATGAACGGAAATGAATTTGAGTGTAAAGACATTTTATTGAAATGCCCATCAAAATATAAAGACGACATTAATGTGGCCAATAAAAATGTACAAACCTCAGTGAGTAATTAATTAAATCTTCTTTCATCAATGCAGTATAACGGAGAACATCTATTCATCGGACAAATCGGACATTTTTTTGCAATACTTTCATTAGTTGCATCTGCTGTTGCAACGATCGCTTATTTTAAAGCCAATCAATTAACGATACTTTCTGAAAAGCAAAGCTGGTTAAGGCTTGCAAGGACATCTTTTATTGCAGAAACTGTTTCTATTGTTTCTGTATTTGGTATTTTGTATTTTATTGTTTCACATCATTACCACGAATATTTTTTTGCATGGAATCATTCTTCACTTTCTTTATTGCCCAAATATTTATTGGCTTGTATTTGGGAAGATCAGTCGGGCAGTTTTTTATTATGGAATATATGGCATTGTGTTTTAGGATGGATTATTATTTGGAAAAATAAAAAATGGGAAGCACCTGTAATGACAGCCATCAACTTTGCGCAGTTTTGTATTGCCACCATGTTGCTGGGAATTTATTTTTTCGGAACCAAAATAGGAAGTGACCCGTTTTCATTGTTACGCCATCAGTTAGAAGCACCGGTATTATTTCAAAATCCCGATTACTTACAACTTCCTAAAATTCATGAAGGCAATGATTTGAATACCTTGTTACAAAATTATTGGATGGTGATTCATCCGCCGGTCTTGTTTTTAGGATTTGCTTCTACCATTGTTCCATTTGCATTTGCTTATGCAGGATTGGTAAATAAAGATCATAGCTGGACAAAACCTGCATTGCCATGGGCAACTTTTTCAAGTGCAGTTTTAGGAACAGGCATTATGATGGGTGCTGCATGGGCTTACGAAAGTTTATCATTCGGTGGCTACTGGGCCTGGGACCCGGTTGAAAATGCATCCTTGGTTCCCTGGCTAACTTTGGTAGCCGGATTACATACCAATTTAGTGTATAAAAGCACCGGTCATTCTTTACGTACTACTTACTTTTTTTATATCATCAGTTTTATTTTGGTCTTGTATTCCACTTTTTTAACAAGGAGCGGTATCTTGGGAGATACATCTGTTCATGCTTTTGTGGGTTCAGATATGACCGCACAATTAAGTTTATTCGTGGCTGTATTTTTTGTGCCAATGATGTTCTTATTTTTCAAAAGATACAAATCAATTCCTGCTATCAATAAAGAAGAGAATACTTATAGCCGAGAATTCTGGATGTTCATCGGCGCATTGGTTTTATTTTTATCCAGTATTGTAATAACGCTTAAAACTTCTGTTCCTGTATATAATAAAATATTCGGAACCAATATTGCTCCTGCAGAAGATCCGGTTTTCTCTTACAATCAGATTCAAATATTTGTATCCATCATTTTAGGACTGCTGACTGCCACTACACAATATTTTAAATACAAAGACACTCCGAACGCTTATTTCGGAAAGAAGATACTTATCCCAACCATTATTGCCATTGCAATCAGTGCCTCTATCAGTTTATTCGGGCAAATAGATTTTGATAAAAAAGGAATCGGATTTTTAGTGGCCATTCATGTAGCCATTTTTGCTGCTGTATATTCGGTCGTGGCAAACGCAAGTTATATCTGGATTGTATTAAAAGGAAAAATAAAGATAGCAGGCGCATCTGTTGCACATGTAGGCTTTGGATTGGTGTTGATTGGTATATTGATCTCTTCTGCAAAAAAAGAAGTGCTGAGTAACAATACAACCGGCATTGCTGTATTTAAAAAGGATAAGAATGAAGACCCGGCTGAAAATATCACTTTATTTAAAGGGTTGCCGACAGATATGGGTAAATACATGGTAACCTATTTACAGGATACTTTCAATACAGTTGAACGAAAAAGATTTTTTGAAATTGATTTCAAATCAAAGGATGGAAAAGAATCGTTTCAATTATATCCGGATCTGATTAAAGGAAATAAAGGTATGGAAGGCTTCTCTGCTAATCCATCATCAAAACATTACTGGTATAAAGATATTTTTGTTTACATCTCTGCCTTTCAGGAAAACAATAAAATAGATACTGCCACTTATCATAACAGAGAAGTTAGAGTAGGAGATACATTGTATTACAGCAATGGGTTAATGATATTTAATAAAGTATTGAAAAGTCCGGATGAATTAAGGTCAAAATTCAATCCAGATGAATTGGCCGTATTCCTTGATTTTACAGTAATCTCCAGAGACGGGAGAAGATATGAAGCCAGACCCGGTATTGCCATTAAAGGTTCTTCTTTGCGCCAAATACCTGATACAGTTAAATCACAGAGCCTTGCCATTCAATTCAATAAAGTTTTAGATCAGAATATCGGTAAATTAGAAATCGGAGTAAAAGAAAGCGGTGCAATAACTGATTTGGTTACTTTAAAAGTATATCAATTCCCGATGATTAATGTACTTTGGATCGGCGTCATCATCATGACGATCGGATTTTTAATGTCGATGCTGCAAAGATTATCGAAGAAATCTTTAACTGCCCTCTAAGGTTACTTTTAACGCAGTTGCGGCATTAATATTAAAATGAATAACTAATTTTAAGCAGTGATTCGTTATAGCAAACATATTATCCCTTTATTTTTTTTCATTGTTTGTTCGTGCATTACTAAAACAGCCGGTGCACAAACCAATCAATTAGATACTGTTCGTGTGCATGCCTACATCACGCCATCAGGCGATACCATTCCTATGAGTTATTTGCCTTTGGTTGAAGTAATGGCCAGATTATCGAAGCAACAAAAAAGATATTGGGCTGAATGGACAAGATTGCGGAATGCTGTTTATGTTACTTACCCTTATGCCAGAGCTGCTTCCAAAATTATGAATGAGATAAATGCCAATTTAGTAGGGGTAACTGATAAGAAACAACGCAAAGCAATTATTCGTTCAAGAGAAAAAGAATTACGAAAAGAGTTTACGGATAAGCTGACCAATCTTTCAATATATCAGGGAAAAGTATTGATGAAATTAATTGACAGAGAAACAGGCAATACCTGTTATGAAATTTTGGATGAATACAAAGGAACGTTTAATGCTGTTTTATATCAATCTATTGCATTTGTTTTTGGAACAAGCTTAAAACAGAATTATGATAAGAACGGCTCTGATAAAGACATTGAGAGTATCGTAAAGGAAGTGGAAAAAATGTATGGCATTAAAAGTTAAATAAAGTGATGCAGTATTTGAATGAATTGTTCCCGCATAATCATCTTTGCTCCTAAGCTTTCTAAATGTTCGGTATATACCTGACAATCGATCAATTGAATATCTTCTTTTTTTAATTCAGTTACATAATTAATAAAAGCAAATTTGCTGGCATTTGATTTTTTGCTGAACATACTTTCACCGAAAAATATTTTACCCAATTTAATACCATATAATCCGCCAACCAATTCATTATTATGCCATGCTTCAGCACTATGGGCAAATCCTCTTTTGTGTAATTCAATATAAGCCAATTCAACATCGCTGTTGATCCAAGTACCATCCTGATCTTTACGATCTATTTTTTTGCAAGAATGAATCACATCTTCAAATGCTTTATTAACGGTGAATTGAAAAGTATGTTTATTCAATATGGCTTTCATGCTTTTACTTACTTTCAATTCATCCGGTATTAAAACAAATCTTGGATTGGGGCACCACCATAAAGGAATATCTCCATCATACCATGGAAAAATACCTTGCCTGTAAGCTAACAGAAGCCGATCTGCACTTAAATCTCCGCCCATTGCCAATAATCCATCCGGCAAAGATTCCTCAACAGGCGGAAACCAGATTTTTTCATCTAACACATGTAAGGGCATGAATCAGGGATGAGTTATGAATGATGCGTTGACAATTATCAATGGTTAATTAATAATTATTTGCCTGTAGCCAATTCTTCGATGGTTGCACCGATACCTCTTTCCGTAATGGCATCGCACATAGGTTTTAATGTATCGTAATCACCGTATTTAACTGCGTACTTTCCTTTTGTATGAATGAATAAGGCACATTGCTCTGCCTGCTCTTCTGAATGTTTGCAAATCTCCATCAATGTCTCAATCACCCATTCAAAAGTATTCACTTCATCATTCCAGACAATTAAGCTGAAAGGCAGATTGGTTTCGGTTAAAACCAAAACATCTTCTTTATCCGAAACTTTAGTGGCAGTATTTGAAAAGAGAGCATGCATGTAGCAAAAATAAATACTTTCTTTTTATAGCAATAATATAAGGATGAAATAAAAAAAGCCTTCGCAATATTACGAAGGCTTTGTGGGAGTTGACGGGGTCGAACCGCCTACCCTCTGCTTGTAAGGCCTGAAAATGGCATTTTCAGTTATTTTCAGTTGCCTTCAGTTGAGCCAAAACCCTTGCCAGTATTGGTTTGTATCTAATTTTATTTTTTTTGTTTTATAATATTTGATGTCATTTTGGAAAAACATGCATCAAATTATATATCAAATTTTGACCGTAGAATTATGAAACAAATGAATGTAACAGCCTGCGTTGTACCTGACAAGCGCAGGCCAAAAGAAAGCAATACCTTCTTAATGAAATAACGGATAACTTTTAAGGGGGAGCGAAAATATTATAGTACCGGCTATGATTTAACTGAAGATGACTGGAAAGATATAAAAAGGGGCCTACCGGAAGGGATTTAAGGGAGACAGCTAAATCCCTTGCAGAAATTCAGGTAAACGCACAAAAATGTTGTAACAGCCTCGATAGTTTCTCATTCACAAAGTTTGAGTCAGCCTATTTTCCTAAATCAATTATTACCAAAGACCTGCAATCTATTTTTGATGCTCAAATAAAAGAATTGCATGCAAACGGGCAAATAGGTACTGCAACTGCATATAGCTGTGCATGTGTTTCCTTGTTTAAAAGAAGGAATGACTCCTGTACAATGTTTTGCCACTATTCTTAAAAACAGTAGAGTATCTACCGAATTTATCAGTGAGGTGTTAGGAAATAGTTCGCTTATTACTGCAAAAAATTACCCGGCAGGATTTGAACAGAAGACAATTAAAAAGGTGACAGATGTTTTGATTTCATTTAATAAGCCCAAATTGGCAGTTGCATAACTTTTGCAGGCTTACCCTTATTTCCCAACCTCCGGTTGCGGAAATACCGAAAAAAAGAATGTACAGCAAGAAACGCACTAATATCGCGACATAAAAATTAAAATAGCGACATTTAATTATCAATATAAATTAGTTTAATCTAAAATTGGCTTTATTTGCGACATAAAATATTAGTAATTGACGCATTAATTTAAAATTACGACATAAAACATTTTTAATTGTCGGGAAAGGTTTATATTTGTCGTGAAACGCAAATGAAAAATAGTAAGGGAAATATCAATCAGGAGCTTGAAATCATTAAAAAAGCTGTTGGATCGCTGGAAGGCGGCGGCAACATTGATGAAATACAAGTTGCAGCAGGAATTACAATCGAGCGCAGAACCTTGCAGCGGCGGCTAAAAGAGCTCATACAGCAGGGAATGATAGAGCCTAAGGGTAAAGGCAGGGCGATTCAATATCATATTAAAACCTCTGAGGTTTCTATTGCAGAAACCAAACAGAGTGAAGCAGGAAAATCAATTCCGGCTATACCCTTATCAGAGGAAGGCAAAGCAATTCTAGAAATTGTTACACTGCCGATACAACGCCGCAAGCCTGTTGGCTATAACCGTGATTTCCTGGATTCTTATAAGCCAAATGAAAGCAGCTATTTGACTACAGAAGAGAAACAAAGGCTCGCAAGAATCGGTTTTACAGGTGTCAATAATGCTGTTGGCGGGACTTACGCAAAAAAAATTTTGCAACGGTTGCTTATAGATCTTGCCTGGAATTCCAGCAGGCTTGAAGGGAACACATATTCATTATCAGATACACAACGATTACTCGACAAAGGTGTTCACGCGCAAAATAAATCCGAACTGGAAACGCAGATGATTCTGAATCACAAAGATGCTATTGAATTTCTTGTGCAAAATACTGATGAGATTGGATTTAATACTTATACGATATTAAACCTTCATGCTCTTTTATCAAATAACCTTTTGAACAATCCTGCGGATTCGGGAAGATTGCGAACGCATGGTGTTGGTATTGGTGGCTCAGTATACACGCCACTCTCAATGCATCAGATGATCGGGGAAATGTTTGATAGAATACTTAAGAAGGCAGACCAAATAGAAAATCCTTTTGAACAGGCATTTTTTATAATGGTTCATTTGCCTTACCTGCAGCCATTTGATGATGTAAACAAACGTGTTTCCCGCCTTGCTGCCAATATCCCATTAAACAAGAAAAATTTATCTCCCTTATCTTTTATTGAGGTTCCTGAGAAATTATATATTGACGGTCTTCTTGGTGTTTATGAATTAAACAAAACAGAACTCCTAAAAGATGTTTTTTTGTGGGCTTACGACCGTTCCGCAAAACAATATACGGTACAGCGTCAGTCTCTCGGTGAGCCTGATCTCTTTCGTATGAAATACCGTGAAGAAATCCGTGGATTGATAACAGAAATTGTGGTTGAAGCTATACCTGAGGATATGGCTACAGCAGTCATTAAAGCTAAAGCTTTGAGGCTGCCAAAAGAAGATCAATTAAAATTTATACAAACTGTCGAGAATGAATTGACCGGTTTGCATGAAGGCAATTTCGCACGCTATTATTTAAGACCTGCTGAATTCAGGCGTTGGCGGGAAGTTTGGCTCAATTAAAAAAAAGGATGAAATTCATCTGCTTTTTTTGAACTATGATTTCTTTCCCTTGCAATACATTCCATGAACAAGTAAATAACTGTCCATTTGATGCTCATAGCGACCAGCCATTAGCGGCGAGGAAAAAGCCAAAAGGAATCGCAATAAATACGTGGAAGATATTTTCAGGACGAGTAACTGCTAAATCATCTCATGGATGGTTAATTATACCGGCGCTTGCAGCGGGAACAGCCAAAGCAAATAATGGCATACGATATATCAATATCGGCAATACTGTTTCGGGAATGATATTATTACAGATCAGTGATGGCAAGCGTACAGTGATACAAAAAGTCATAAAACTCTAAAACATTAACTGACAACAACATCATTCAATACCAAAACGAAACAGCATGAAAAAATATATCAATCAAAACAATACAACACAACTGATAAAAATTATTTGTTTGTTCATTCATAATCTTTATTTCAATCACAACCACCATCACTGGGTGGTGATGCTAATGCACCTGTTGATGGCGGATAAGTTTACTCATCGCAAGTGGTGTTGGTTATGGCACTAAAAATAAAAGTAAAACGAAATAAACAAGAATTAAAAAAGTAGCTAAAAAATTAATATTCTATTGTAAATTGTCGGAATTGTGTCGGAAGTTATAAAATAAAAAAAGGTTCCAATTACTTGAAACCTTTAATCGTATTGCGTGGGAGTTGACGGGGTCGAACCGCCGACCCTCTGCTTGTAAGGCAGATGCTCTAAACCAACTGAGCTAAACTCCCTTTTCCGTTTTGTTTGGGAGTGCAAAAATAGGCGCTGAATAATAATAGCCAAAAATATTTTTAATTTAATTGCACAGCAGGCAAACGATAATGCTGACTATCGTACACAAAAAGCTCTTCAATTTCGTAAGTCCAGTATTTATATAATGGTGTTTTTACAAGATATTGATCAGCTGCTTCTTTAGATTCGGCATTCATGGTAATCCAGCAGGTTTGCGTTTCCATGCTAACTGCATAACAATCAATTACACCTTTATTAATCAGATAATTGATGTAAGTACGATGAGGCGGAATAAAAGACGTAAATTGTTCATCCATCGTAAAGTGAATAATTGCTTGAAATTTTTTGATGTTTTCCATATGTAAATACGATTACAAGTTTTGTGCTGAAATTATTTTCAATGGCAATCTGTCAACTTATATACTAATGTACTGTACTTATTGCAGTAATTTGCAAAAAAGAAATTGACAATGAAAACAATTATTCTGCTTTTATTTTCAAATGTTTTTATGACCGTTGCCTGGTATTGGCATTTAAAAGGCACCGATATTCCGTTATGGAAAGCGATTTTAATCAGTTGGTGTATTGCTTTTTTTGAATATTGTTTAACTGTTCCTGCCAACAGAATGGGATATTTAAGCGGTTGGAATGGTTTTCAACTAAAGATCATTCAGGAAATTATTACATTGGTTATCTTTTCAATATTCGCTGTATTGTATTTAAAGGAACCCTTTCATTATAAATATCTTATCAGTTTTTCCTTTCTTTTAGGTGCAGTTTACTTTGCCTTTAAAAAATAAAAATGGTGCCCCGAAAACGGAGCACCTCTTATTTAACCCTGCTGCATAAAAACATGTTTATGACGCAAATTGATGGAAGAAGTTTAATCAATTTAAAAAAATATTATTCTTCAAAGTATCTGGCTACTCTTCCTTTAGTACCTGCCAAATAAACGGCATTGCCCTTTTTGGCCTTTTGTACCACATGAAAGCTTTCATTGGAAATTAATTGCCAGTTCTTGCCACCATCATTACTAATGTCAACACCGCTGGTACCGCAGGTAATTAATTTATTTTCACTGATATAAATTACGCAACTTCTGTAGCCATGAGGTGGAGTTTCGGGAATAGTAAATGTGAACTTCTCTTTCATGTAAGTAAATAATGCACAATTTTTTTGAGAGATGCTGTCTTTTGTAAAGTCTCCTCCTACAATCACACCTTTGTTTTTTGTTTCAAAAACATCTATAGAATTAGCTCCGGTAGAATTTTTTCCTTTGATGATAGGTATTGGTGCTATTGAAATATCTTCCCAATTATAAATATTTGATGCTGTACCACCAGAAACAAAAAACAACCCGTTTTTAGAATATTTGATATTAGTTCCGCTTGATGCAAAAAATGCTTCCCCTTTTTCCCTCACAGTTAAAACATCTAAAACACCATGCCACTTTTTCCATGATTCACCGCCATTGTCAGTACTTGCCATAAAAATATTATCATTAATTGGATCTCCGATTACCAATCCATTTTTTCCATTAAAATCCATAGCATCCAAAAACATTCCTTTGGTACTGTCTTCAAAAACTTTATACCAATGTTGTCCGCCATCTTTTGTTTTTAAGATGATAGCCGGTGCATCAACGCCCATAATTATTGCCGTGTTGGCATCAAATGCTTCAATATCCCTGAAATCTCTTTTTTCGTAATCCTTAACAACCATCCATTGCCAGTTGTTTCCGCCATCCACTGATCTGCCTACTTTGCCATTACTGCCACTTACCCAAATGGTATTGTCATCCGGCACACTCATGCCGCGAATACTTGTTTTATTATCTGCAGTTAGTATTTTTATTTGTTGCGCTTTTAAAATAAAGACTAAAGACAAAAGACTTGCAACTGTAATTGTTTTTTTCATGCAGTTAATTTAATACAATAAAAAATTTTTGATTCTTTTTTTCCAATCTTTTACTTCTATGAATGATGTAACTTTCTGTTCAAAATCTTTTTGTGACAGGTTGAATAACTGCTCACTTCTGGGAATACCTAATAATTTATCTAAATGATTGTTTCCAGATGGGTTGACATTGGTAGGATAGGGCTTCCATTTAAAATGTTCGGGAAAATGAGTTTTTATTTTTCTGATTATGTCCAATCCCAATAAAACCGACCTTGTTTTTTTATTTGGCTGAAATGCATATCCAAAACAGACTTCATTTTTATATTTACTTTCTTTCGGCATATAATCAACAGCCGCATAATTTGTATCAATCAAGCTTTTTATTTTTTGAACATGTAGCCATGGCGCTGCAAAGGATGTAAAAGAAAAATCAGTGCCTCGCCCTTCGCTGATATTGGTTGCTTCTAATAAAACCAGTCCGGGATACAATAACATGGCTTCAAAATTTTTAATGGCCGGTGATGTTGGAACAAAACTTATTTTCCAATCAGTAAAGAACATATCCCTTTTCCAATTCTTGCATTTTATTATTTCTATATCTGCATGAATATTTTTTGATTGATTGAAATACAATGCTAATTCGCCAAGCGTGCAGGAATGCCGCAAAGGAATATCCCATCTCCCAATAAATGAAGCACATTTTTTTTCATCTAATATCGGGCCTTCTGCCAATTGTAAATTACCTGAAACAGGATTGGGGCGATCAAGAATAATTAATTTCTTTTTATGTTTCGCACAAGCTTCTGCAACATAAGTCATTGTCCATAAATAAGTATAACATCTGCAACCAATATCCGGAATATCAAAAAGAATAATGTCAATATCCATTAAATCTTTTTTGGCAGGTGCTAATTTCCTGTTGTATAAACTGATAACGGGTAAATTCGTTAATGCATCAATTCCATCTTTCATTTTTGCGCCATCGGCACCTTTTACATCTAAGCCATGTTCGGGTGAAAATAATTTGATAATATTGAAACCTTTGTCCAGCAAGGCTTTTCGGGAAGGGATTAATTTATTTGTTGTTGCAGCATGATTGGTTACCAACCCAATGCGTTTCTTTTTCCAGGATGGATTTTGTTTAAGTAGTATATCAATTCCGAAATGGATCATACCATAAAATTAGCAGCTGTTTTTAATTCTTCCACCACATTAAAAATGATCGGGCATCTTTTATAATGCATAAAAACCGAAAACAATCTTTTTGTAAAATCGGGTAAATGTAAACCCGGAAATTCTTTGCATCCTGCAAAACGATGTTCATAAACGGTACATTTATTATTGTGCAAAAAATGACAGGGAATGGTATTGATGATCATCATGCCATTATTTCCTTTCTCAACATATTTATGCTCAAATTCTTTTCTTGATTGATGTAACTGTTCTGATAAATGATTGGCTTCATCATCACTCACATTAATCATTAAACTTTTGCAACAATTACCGCATTGCGTACAATCAATTTGAGATGAAATAAAATGATTCAATGTAAAAACAAGGCCATCAATTTCTTGGCCATCCTGTTTTTTTAGATGGTCGACAAACAGTTGATTCTCGACTTCTTTTTCTGCAGCAATGGTTGTTATGGTTTCTAAATTTATTTCCACTTGTTCATTTGTTGAATGAAAAATAATGTTTTATCCACAATTAACGCCTGTTTGTTTATAAACTATAATTTGCTAAGCACATCAGGTAGTTAGATTTGCGGGTTCACGAAAATGTACTGATGGCAAATGTGCAGATAAGTAAATAAAATTAATCAATTATTGATTGTTTAAATTATGGCTGATATAAAACAAACAAATTATACAGAAGACGATATCAGGAGCCTTGATTGGAAGGAACATATTCGGTTACGCCCGGGAATGTATATCGGTAAGCTGGGAGATGGTTCTGCACCGGATGATGGTATTTATGTGTTGATGAAAGAAGTTATCGATAACTGTATCGATGAACATACCATGGGATATGGTAAACATGTTGATATTGTGATTGAAGATAAAATGGTTTCTATCAGGGATTATGGCCGTGGTATTCCTTTGGGTAAAGTGGTAGACGTGGTAAGTAAGATAAATACCGGCGCAAAGTATGATAGTAAAGCTTTTCAAAAAAGTGTTGGATTAAATGGTGTTGGTACCAAAGCAGTAAATGCATTGAGCAGTTATTTTAAAGTAACGGCTTACCGGGAAGGCAAAGAGAAAACGGCAGAATTTGAAAGAGGTTTTTTAATAAAAGAGCATAAAGAAATTAAGAGTACGGAAGAGAACGGCACATTGGTGAATTTTATCGCTGATGAAACGATTTTCAGAAATTATCACTTCAGAAATGAGTTTATTGATAGTCAGCTTTGGAATTATTGTTATTTAAATGCCGGACTGGTCATTAATTTCAACAATAAAAGATACGTAAGTAAGAATGGTTTATTGGATCTTTTGCAACATAAAACCAATCCGGATGAATTGCGCTATCCCATTATACATTTAAAAGGGGAAGATATTGAAGTGGCTTTAAGTCATAACAATGATTATGGAGAAGATATTTTTTCATTCGTTAACGGACAATACACCACCCAGGGTGGTACGCATCAGCAAGCATTCAGAGAATCGTATGTTAAAGTAGTACGTGATTTTTTTAAGAAGGATTATGATGCGTCTGATATAAGAACAAGTATTGTTGCTGCAGTTTCCGTCAGAGTGCAGGAACCTGTATTTGAGTCTCAAACAAAAACAAAACTGGGTTCACAATATGTTTTTGAAGGCGGCCCCTCTATGAAAAAATTCATTGAGGAATTTTTAGCGAAAGAGTTAGATAACTATTTGCATCGCAATCCATCTGTGGCTGATGCATTAAAGAAAAGAATTGAACAAAACGAAAAAGAGAGAAAAGAATTAGCCGGCATAAAAAAATTAGCGAATGAAAGAGCGAAGAAGGCGAATCTGCACAATAAGAAATTACGCGATTGCCGTGTTCATTTAAATGATGAACCGCCAACAAAAAATAAACAGGAATTCATTTCCACACAAACCAATTCTACCATTTTTATAACGGAAGGGGATAGTGCCAGTGGTTCAATTACAAAATCACGAAATGTAGATACACAGGCTGTTTTCAGTTTACGTGGTAAGCCCTTGAATTGTTTTGGCCTGACCAAAAAAGTGGTGTATGAAAATGAAGAATTCAATTTATTACAACATGCATTGAATATCGAAGATGGCCTGGAAGGATTGCGTTATAATAATGTAGTGATTGCAACGGATGCGGATGTAGACGGAATGCATATCCGATTATTGCTAATGACTTTCTTTTTGCAATTCTTTCCTGATCTGGTAAAACGCGGTCATGTGTATATATTGGAAACGCCATTGTTCCGTGTGCGTAATAAACAGGAAACCATTTATTGTTATGACGAAGCAGAAAAGCAAAATGCCGTAAAGAAGTTAGGCAGTAAACCGGAGATCACAAGATTTAAAGGATTGGGAGAAATTAGCCCTGAAGAGTTCGGAAAATTTATTGGCCGTGATATTCGCTTGCAGCCTGTCATCCTGGAACAGGGCGATCATATTCAGCATCTGTTAGAATATTATATGGGAAAGAATACCCCGCAACGCCAGGATTTTATTATCGATAATCTGCGAGTGGAATTAGATTTAATTGAAACTATTTAATAAGTGTAAAATGATTCATATTGTCTTTGAAAGTTCAAATGTTCAATCATTAGAAAAAGCATTTGAATTAGATGAAAGTTTAAAAGGGAATATTGTTGAGATTAAGGACGATTTTGCTGTTGGGCCGGTAATAGATATCTACGATGCATATGGGTATCAGCAACGGCGCGATTGGTGGAAAGAGGTATTGGAATATTCTCCTTATGCAGAGGAATTAAATATTGTTGATGATAAATTAACTGTTCATCAATTATTGCAAACACTTGACGGTATTGAATCTGAAGAGGTTTGGATTTGGATGGGACAAAATGCTCATGATGTTTGCGGGTATTATTGGTTAATGAGTCAGTTGAAGCATTACCAAGGTAAAATACAAGTATTGTATTTAAATAATCTTCCTTTCATCAATGAAAAAGGATTGATCTTCTATCCGCAACATTTATTTGAAATTCAGCCAAAAGAATTTTTAAAAGCAAAAAAATTAGCAAGACAAATTACCTTAAGCGAATTTGAAGTTGACCCGGATGAATGGAAAAAAATATGCAATGAAAATGCAATCGTCAGAATTTTAGAAGGCGGTAAAAAAATTGTCAGCAAAGAAGAGCGTTTTTATGACAAGGAATTACTGAGCGTGCTAACCGGTGAATTTCAAAAACTGAATAAAATTGTACATCAAATATTGAGTAAAATTAAAATTCAAACAGGCGATACATTTTTGGTTTGGCGAATGAGAAAATTAATCGAAGAAGGGAAACTGGAAATGCAAGGTGATTGGTCAAAAGGCTGGAAAGAAATAGAAATAAAAATTTCTTCAAATCCTGCTGACGGAATTGCTTAACATGTAGTGTTGATTTTTGATTTTGTGGTTCAAAAAAAAGTTGCACAACGAACAAAAGTACAAGTGAGTGACACAACGATGTTGATTAGAATTATAAAAGCCGATAACAAAACAATTCAAAAAAGTGGCGAAAGAAAAGATTGATAATAAAGTTTACGAAAACGAATCAGGTGTTCAGGGACAATATAAAAATTGGTTTCTGGATTATGCTTCTTATGTAATATTAGAACGTGCGGTTCCGGCTATTGAAGATGGTTTGAAACCCGTGCAGCGCCGCATTCTGCATGCAATGAAAGAAATGGACGATGGCCGATATAATAAAGTAGCGAACATCATTGGTCAGTCTATGCAATATCATCCGCATGGGGATGCCAGTATTGGCGATGCATTGGTAAACCTCGGGCAAAAAGATTTATTAATAGATACACAGGGTAATTGGGGTGATGTAAGAACGGGTGATGATGCTGCTGCTCCGAGATATATTGAAGCAAGATTATCCAAGTTTGCTTTAGATGTTGCTTTTAATGCAAAAACAACAGAATGGCAATTGAGTTATGATGGGAGAAAGAATGAACCGGTTACATTGCCAATGAAATTTCCTTTATTGCTGGCGCAGGGCGCAGATGGTATTGCTGTAGGATTGTCAACAAAAATATTACCTCATAATTTTACAGAATTGTGCGAAGCGTCGATTAAATGTTTAAGAGGAAAAAAGTTTGAATTGTTTCCCGATTTTCAAACGGGAGGGATGATTGATGTGACGAATTATAATGATGGTGAACGCGGAAGTAAAGTAAAATTGCGTTGTACCATTGAAGAATTGGATAAAAAAACATTGGCTATTCGTGATGTGCCTTATGGCATAACAGTATCTCAATTATGTGAAAGTATTACCAAAGCCAATGATGCCGGAAAAATTAAGATCAAAAAAGTTACGGATGTTACTGCTAAAGAAGTAGAGATTCAGATAGAATTAGCGGCTGGTATTTCTCCCGACATCACCATTGATGCATTGTATGCTTTTACAGATTGTGAGATCAGCATTTCGCCCAATGCATGTATTATTGAAGCACAGAAGCCTCGGTTTGTATCAGTCTCTGCTTTGTTAAAGACATCCACAGAGCTCACCAAAAACTTATTACAAAAAGAATTAGAAATTAAGTTGGGTGAATTAGAAGATAAATGGCATTATACTTCATTGGAGAAAATATTCTTTGAAGAAAAAATTTATAAAGAGTTAGAAAAGAAATATTATACATGGGATAAAGTACTGGAGGCTATTGAAAAAGCATTTGAACCGTTTAAAAAATTATTGAAGCGTGCCGTTACAAGAGAAGATGTGTTGAAATTGACCGAAAAGCCTGTTCGCAGAATTTATAAATTAGATATTGACGAATTGAATGAGCACATTAAAGCTATTGAAGCAGACATTAAACAGGTAAAATTTGATCTCGATCATCTGGTTGATTTTGCTGTTGGTTATTTTGAAAATTTACTCAGGAAATATGGCAAGGGTAAAGAAAGAAAAACAGAGATCAAATTATTCGATACCATTAAAGTACAGCAAGTGGCTATCGCCAATACCAAGCTGTATGTAAACAGGGAAGAAGGCTTCATCGGTACATCATTGAAGAAAGATGAGTTTTTGTTTGATTGCTCTGATATTGATGACATCATTGCTTTTACTAAAAGAGGGATCATGAAAGTAGTGAAGGTGGATGATAAAGTGTTTATCGGAAAAGATATTATTCATGTTGCTGTCTTTACAAAAAATGATGAACGTACTACCTACAACATGATTTATGCAGATGGATCAAGCGGCACGAGTTATGCGAAACGTTTTAATGTTACCGGCGTTACACGTGATAAAGAATACGATTTAACCAGAGGAACTGATAAAAGTAAAGTGCATTATTTTACGTCCAATGCAAATGGCGAAGCAGAGCTGGTGAAAATTGTTTTGAGTCCGAATTGTACTGCCAGAAATAAAGAATTAGAATTCTATTTTGAAGAATTGGAGATCAAGGGTAGAAGCAGTATGGGTAATATTGTAACAAAATATCCGATTAAATCCGTTCGCCTGAAAGAAGCCGGCAGAAGTACTTTGGCCGGCAGAAAGATTTGGTTTGATACACAATTCGGCAGATTGAATACAGAGGAAAAAGGAAAGTATCTCGGCACATTTGAAGATGATAAAATTTTGATCATTTACAACGACGGTAATTATGAAATTACCGATACAGAGCTTACACAAAGAATTGAAGCAGATAAAGTAGTGTTGATAGAAAAATTCAATCCCGAAAAAATTGTATCAGCCATTTATCATGATGCAGATAAAATACAGTTCACCGTAAAAAGATTTAAAATAGAAACCACTACACTCAAAACAAAATTCTTTTTTATTAAAGAAGGAGAAGGCAATTCATTGATTACTGCAACTACCGATGAGGAACCGGTATTAGCTGTACAAACCGGACGAGGAGCGCAAATACGAAAAGGCAAATTAAAGATTGGTAAGATTGCTGAAGTAATGGGCTGGAAAGCGGTTGGTGCAAAGTTGATGGAGTATAGCAAGAGTACGGAAATGCATTGGGAAACAAAGGCAATGCAGGATAATAATCAGCCTGAATTGTTTGAATGATCATGCGTTTATTGCAGTTGAAGTGTGCGACGCAACCTGTGCTGAATAGAATTACTTAAGTTGGCAACCCAATCATTTTATTTTTGTACATGTAATAAAATAGTAAATGGCCACTCAATATTTTTTTATTACCCATTGGAAAATTAAAGCCCCTGTTGAAAAAGTTTGGGAAGCAATTTATCACTCACTTGATTGGCCCGATTGGTGGAAAGGTGTTGTAAGGGTTGTTGAATTAGAACATGGTGATGAAAATGGAATCGATGGAATGCGCTCTTATACATGGAAAAGTAAATTACCTTATCAGCTCACCTTTACTATGCAGTTGACAGAAAATGAACTTTATAAAAAGCTTGCCGGTAAAGCATTTGGTGAGTTGGAAGGTAATGGCACCTGGTATTTTGAAGAAACAGATGGCATTACTTATGTTCAATATCATTGGAATGTTGTAACCAATAAAGGGTGGATGAATTATTTATCATTTTTATTAAAACCTGCATTTAATTACAACCACAATATAGTGATGCGTTGGGGAGCAGAAGGATTAGCCAAAAAACTTAACGCAACATTGATCAGCTATTAATTTTTCTTTCTTTTCAATCTGATGGTAGCTGTTTTATCTAAGTCACTGCTCATTTGAATTTCATACCGGGTTTCTCCGTCATATAAAATTAATACAGCTGTATTAGGCGGAATTAATCCCACATTTTCAGCGAACATACTGATCTCATTAAATGGTAATGAATCGTTTATCGGTAAATTTAATTTAATGGCATCATGGGTCAGCATTTTCTTTTGCAATACCAATTGTTGATTAAAAAACACAGAGATGGAATCATTATCAATAGCGCCATTATCATACAATTCGATTTGAACGACGGAAGCATTGATCGCTAATTCTTTTGCGATGATGTTCTTTCTTTCTGAAAATTGTTTTTGTGTGATGGTATCATGAATAATGAGCAGTGAAGATTTTTTGGTTGTATCCGGCTCATCATCTTTATCCTCTTTTAAAACAAGGGCAGCTGTATCAATTGATTTTTTGAAATTGAAATTAATGGCAGGAGCGGAATATTTATAAACATCATCACCCGTAAAACTTCCGTTTAAAACAGATTCGGTTTTAGAAACACGTAAAATGAAAGTGCCCGACATATAACAATCCACACTGTTTCTTGCACTTGGGGATTGATAATATATGATGGGGAATTTTTGCAGTGTTAATTTTCTTGCAGCAACATCAAAACTTCCTTTGATGGTATCAGTCAGTAAACTGTCTTTAAAATAATAATTCAAAATAGCTTTCACCTCTCTGTTCTTTTGCTGCAGGATCAATTCACTTAAATAATCTTCATGCGAACCGGATAATTGTAATTTTCCCACACCATACCAGTTACCGTTGACTGTTTGCGCAGATGCCGGCTGACGATAAAATAAACAAATCAAAAAAATGATACCGCTATAATATTTCATAAAAGTTGCAAAGTATAAAATTCATCAATAGGCTGTGTTTTAAAATAAAAAGAACATTCTGCCTAAAAAAGCGTACTCTTGCACGATGAATACAGAGTTAATTTCAAAATTTGTTGAAGGAAATACAGTACCCGCAAATAAATCTATGAAAATAGATTTTAAAAAAAGGACCTCTATCAATGGATTGATCATTCAGAGTTCTGATTATGAAGATTTGAAATCTAAAAACTTTTGGCGCATTGTTCCTTCAACTTTAATTGAAGAGTGGACTAAATCAAAAAATGTAAATCTTGCAAAGATTTTCAGCGGATCTGAATTTACCAAATTGTCTTTGGTAAATAATAAAGAATCTTAATTTAGTTACTTTAATGATATTATAAAGTGGTGTATATATTACATCACTTTTTTTATGCATTTTATCTCCTCCCTAATGAATAATAGATTTTATCTTTCCTAACAACTGTTAGTTTTATTTATATTTGTGTTTTAAAGTATAAATATGACAAACAGAACCGTTTATATCGTTTCAGCAGTTCGTACGCCGATTGGAAGTTTTGGTGGTAGTTTAAAAGATTTTTCTGCAGCACAATTAGGAGCCATTGCTATTAAAGCTGCAGTTGAAAAATCGGGGTTGCAACCGGAGCAAATTGAAGAAGTGTATATGGGCAATGTAATACAAGCCAATGTGGGACAAGCTCCTGCCCGACAAGCAGCAAAATTTGCCGGCTTACCGGATAAAGTTATTTGTACAACGGTAAATAAAGTTTGTGCCAGCGGAATGAAAGCCATTGCACAGGCTGCGCAGGATATTTTATTAGGTGACGCAGATATTGTTGTGGCAGGCGGAATGGAAAGCATGAGCAATGTTCCTTTTTATGTTGCTAATATGCGTTGGGGGAATAAATATGGTGACACAAAATTAATTGATGGATTATCAAAAGATGGCTTAACAGATGTGTATCACAATTATGCAATGGGTAATGCTGCTGAATTATGTGCGAAAGAATGCAATATCAGTCGTGAAGCACAAGATGCTTTTGCTATTGAAAGTTATACAAGAAGCCGGCAGGCTTGGGCTGATGGAAAATTTAATGATGAAGTAGTACCGGTAGAAATTGTTTCAAAAAAAGGAACAGTTGTTTTTGCAAAAGATGAAGAACCCTTTAATGTTAAGTTTGATAAGATACCCGAATTAAAACCTGCTTTCACCAAAGACGGAACAGTCACTGCTGCCAATGCAAGTACCATGAATGATGGTGCTGCAGCATTGGTATTGATGAGTAAAGAGAAAGCAGAAGAACTGCATATTAAACCCATTGCAATCATTAAAAGTTATGCTGATGCAGAACAAGCACCTGAATGGTTTACAACCACACCAAGTTTAGCTGTGCCTAAGGCGATAGCTAAAGCAGGATTGCAAATGAGTGATATTGATTTTGTTGAATTGAATGAAGCATTCAGTGTGGTGGGTATTGCCAACATACAAAAAATGAATTTAGATGCAACTAAAGTAAATGTGAATGGAGGAGCTGTTTCTATTGGCCATCCCCTGGGTTGCAGCGGTGCAAGAATTATTGTGACATTAATCAATGTATTAAAACAAAATGCCGGAAAGATAGGTGCAGCAGGCATTTGCAACGGAGGTGGTGGTGCAAGTGCGATGGTGATTGAGTTGGTGTAATTATATTTTCCAATCTACCACTTCATTAGCCCATTCTTTTCTGTAAGGTGTTTGAATACGGATATAATTATCAGTATAACCTTCCATCATTCCATTCTTTTCAAATATTTCAAACAATACTTTTCTTGTTTGCCCGGCATGTTGTTGGGTGAAGTATTGCATCTTCATGTAAGATAAATTGCGTAATGTTTTATTGCGCTCATGCCGAACATGCATCGGCACCATATCTTTCATTGCTGCTGCTAAAGTATTATCTCGTTCAGAGTAAGTAAAAACATGTAAATAAGAAACATCAAGCGAATGTAAAAATTCAAAAGTCTCTTTAAAATCTTCATCTGTTTCTCCCGGGAATCCAACAATCACATCCACACCAATGGCACAATGCGGCATCAATGTTTTAATGAGTTTTACGCGTTCAACATATAATTCACGTTTATATCTTCTGCGCATCAATCCCAATATTTTATTGGAACCGCTTTGTAAAGGAATATGAAAATGCGGCATGAACTTATCACTGTTTGCAACAAATTCAATGATTTCATTCGTCAACAGATTCGGTTCGATGGATGAAATTCGATAACGTTGAATGCCTGCTACTTTATCTAATGCTTTAATTAGATCAAAGAAATTTTCTTCGTATTTTTTATTGCCATCAGCTCCTTTTCCAAAATCACCCAAATTAACACCGGTTAAAACAATTTCCTTCACACCATTTGCAGCAATAGCATTTGCATGAGCCACAACATTTTTAATTGTATCACTTCTGCTTTTACCTCTTGCCATGGGAATGGTGCAGAAAGAACAATTATAATCACATCCATCCTGTACTTTTAAAAATGTTCTGGTTCTGTCGTTTGCAGAGAAAGAGGCATTGAATCCGCTTACTTCTTCAATATCACAACTGCATATTTTGGCACTATCTCCTTTGGCTAATTCGGCAATATGTTTAGCTATATTGAATTTTTCTGCAGCACCCAATACCAAATCAACACCGGGAATCTCAGCAATTTCTTTAGGTTTTAATTGTGCATAACATCCAGTGATGACCACAAAACTTTCAGGTGCTTTTCTTTGAATAGACCGAACCAAATAACGGCATTCTTTATCTGCATTATCCGTAACGGAGCAAGTATTGATCACATACACATCTGCAATCTCATCAAACTCTTTTTTTGTAAACCCTTCTGTCTCTAACATTCTCGACAAAGTAGAAGTTTCCGAAAAATTAAGTTTGCATCCCAATGTGTGAAAAGCTACTGAACGTTGTTGCATGAGGCGGCAAAGATAAGCGGAGATGATTCAAGACACAAGTTCAAGTTCTATGCAGGCTGCTCATTAGGTTTCGGGCAAGATGCAGCCAATTATCATTTTGTTAAAATCATTCACAACTTATTCCATCAATAAAATTCGTATTCTAAATCCATGATTCTAAAGCCTTAATTCGTTATGTTTGCCTCTCTCTTAAAAACCAAGACCAATGAATTTTAAAAAGATTAATAACCTTACAGGTTGGGTGGTATGTTTGATTGCCTGCACCGTTTATATTCTTACCTCAGAAGCCGGCGGAAGCTTTTGGGATTGCGGTGAATTTGTGAGCAGCTGTTTTAAATTACAAATACCGCATCCGCCGGGTGCGCCGTTATTCGTAATGATGGGCAGATTTTTCATCATTTTATTTGGTGATAATCCCATGACCGCTGCAAAAGCTGTGAATGTGATGAGTGCATTAGCAAGCGGGTTCACGATTTTATTTTTATTCTGGACAACCACACACTTTGCAAGAAGAATTGCAAAAGTAGGTGTGCATGATACCATGACCACAACTCAACTCATCAGTATCATGGGTGCCGGTGTGGTAGGTGCTTTGGCATATACATTCAGTGATTCTTTCTGGTACAGTGCTGTTGAAGGTGAAGTGTATGCATGCAGCGCATTCTTTAGTGCTATTGTGTTCTGGGCTATTTTAAAATGGGACAATGTTGCCGATGAACCCGGTGCAGATAAATGGTTGGTATTTATTTTCTTTTTAATAGGATTATCTATCGGTGTGCATTTATTATGTCTGTTGGATATTCCGGCAGTAGTTATGGTTTATTATTTCAGAAGAAGAGATAAGATGGATTATAAATCCATTCGTAAATGGTTTATCTGGTTGGTTGCAGGTGGCGGTGTACTTGCATTTATTGGTTCCCTGATTCTGGCTAATATGGATGCGAAAGATAATATTCCTGTCGACGCAACAGTTTCAGGATTATTATTGGTGGGTGCAGCTGCAGGTATTGGTTTATTGTATGCCGTTGAAGCTATCAATAAACAAAAGAAAGCATACTTTGGCGGTACCTATATCTTCTTTTTAATTGGTTGTGTATTGGTAGGTGTTGTGCAAATTGCAGTGATACAATATTCAATTGGTTTGGCCGGATGGTTTGACAGAGCCTTTGTAAATGGAATGGGTTTGCCTTTCTTTAGCGGCTTTACATTTTTCTTTGTATTGGTTGCCATTTTAATTTTCCTTGCCCTGCGTTTTGTTGAAAAGAAAGGATGGACTTATGTTAGATTAGCCATTTGGTGTTTCACTTTTATATTGATTGGATATAGCACCTATTTAACCACCATGATCCGTAGTAATGCAGATCCGGCTGTGGATATGTATAATGTAGATAATCCGATGAGCTTGGTTGGTTATTTGGGCCGTGATCAATATGGAGATTTTCCGTTGTTATACGGACAAAAGTTTAATGCTCAGCCAATCGGTTATGCAGAAGGTGCCATGCATTATCAAAAAGGAAAAAATAAATATGTTGAATCCGGTAAACAGGGTCATTATATTTATTCTGCTGATGACAATATGATTTTTCCTCGTGTTTGGGATCCGAGCAACGATCAGGGCCATGCAGATTATTATGCTTATTTTTTAGGAATTGAAAAATATCGGGATAAGGATGGCAGTGAACATTATGAAGAAGGAAGGCCTAATCAAATTGATAATATCCGATTCTTTATTCAATATCAATTTAATTGGATGTTCTTCAGATATTTTGCATGGAATTTTATTGGTAAACAAAATGATCTGCAGGGTGTGTATGATGGAAATGTAAGAGACGGTAACTGGATCACCGGTATTTCTTTCTTAGATAATATAAGATTGGGTGATCAGAGCAGTATGCCTGATACATTAAAATACAATAAAGCACACAATACTTTATTTGCATTGCCTTTTATATTAGGCCTGATCGGTTTCTTTTATCATCTGAAACGCAGAGGAGACGATACTTTGTCTAATTTCCTGCTATTTTTCTTTACCGGTTTTGCCATCATCTTATATTTAAATCAGGCAGGTAATCAACCTCGTGAACGTGATTATGCGTATGCAGGAAGTTTTTATGCGTTCTCTGTCTGGATTGGTTTAGGTGTGATGAAGATCACAGAATGGCTAAGTAAAAAAATGTCTCAGGCCACTGCAGCAACTTTGGCAACAGCCATTTGCTTATTAGCAGTTCCGGTGATTATGGCACAACAGGAATGGGATGATCATGACAGAAGCAAAAAAACGTTGGCAAGGGATTTAGCAAAAGATTATTTAGAAAGTTGTGCACCTAATGCAATTCTATTTTCATTCGGTGATAATGATACCTATCCGTTATGGTATGCACAGGAAGTTGAACATATTCGTCCGGATGTTCGTGTGGTGAATTATAGTTTGTTGGGCATTGATTGGTATATCAATCAATTGAGATATAAAGTCAATGAAAGTGACCCGATTGATGTGATCTGGTCTGCCGAACAAATTGAAGGAGAAAAAAGAAATTATGTCATTTACAGTCCCAAGCCAAATATTCCCGAAAACCGGTATTATGATTTGTACGATATGATGAAGAATTATGTAGGTAGCGATGATGCAGATAAGATTGATAATTCAAGGGGGCAACCTTTAAACACATTCCCGGTAAAGAAATTATCAGTGCCGGTAGATAAAGATTTTGTGTTAAAGAACGGAACGGTTTCTGCTAAAGATAGTGTAGTGAGTGAATTGCGTTTTGAAATTCCAAAATACGGGTTACAGAAAAATGACCTGGCTTTATTGAATATCATTGCGGCGAACAAATGGCAAAGGCCTATTTATTTTACAACGCCGTTAAGCGGACAAGAAGGTGTGGGTATTGAAAAATATTTACGTAAAGATGGTTTAAGTTATCGCCTGGTTCCTGTGGAAGGGGATATTATTAATGGAGATTGGATGTTTGATAAAGTGATGCACAAATTCGGATTCGGTAATGCTGATGTTAAAGGTGTTTATTATGATGAAGAAAACCGCAGACATTTATTGTCTATTCGAAGTGCATATGCAGAATTGGCAAGTTATTTAGCTGATAAAGGCAAAAAGGATTCTGCAACACAGGTGTTAGAGAAAGCAGATAAAATGATGTTGCAGGAAAACTTTCCTTACGGAATGACAAGCCGTAATCAGCCAAGCCATAACAGGGTTTCATTAATGTTCTTAGATGCCTGTTATCGTGCAGGCGATAAAGCATTGGCAGCAAAGGTTTCCGCATCTATTAAAAAAGATCTGCAACAACAGATCAGATATTACAATGCTTTAACAGGTTGGAAAGCTGATAATTTAGCACAGGACAAACAAATTGCTGAAAGCTATTTAAAAGGAATGGATCAAATGGAAGAAGCATATAACCCCAAACCAATTACTCCTGAAAAACTAAAAGTATTGGGTGTTGATTCAGGAAAGAAAACAAAATAAAACAAATTGATTTCTGATATCGAAAATGTTCCGTTAAAAGCGGAACATTTTTGTTGCAACTTTATCAGTATTAAAATGTTATTTTATTCATTATAAATTAATTCATGAAATTCGTGTAATTGATTTAATTCGTGTCTATGATTGGTCATCGTTTCATACAATTTAATCCAAATGAAAACGGGAAGAGCAAGTTTGAACAGATGCTCGATATTTTCATGCAGTTACTTACTTATACCAATGGAGATGCATCTGAAGCTTTGAGTTGGATGAATGAATTGGATAAACAATATCAATTTACCAATGATGCATATGGTATGGGCGATTTTATTGAAGACCTGAAACAGAATAATTATTTGCAGGAAAATCCTGCCAACGGAGAAATAAAGATCACTTCCAAAAGCGAACAGTCTATTCGTAAAAAAAGTTTGGAAGAAATATTCGGTAAGCTGAAAAAATCAAAACAAGGCAATCATCAAACATTTAAGCCCGGAGGCGGGGATGAGATCAATCCCGAAACACGACCCTTTCAATTTGGGGATACATTAGAACAGATTGATTTTACAGAAAGCATTCGCAATGCACAGATCAATCATGGTGTAGAACGTTTTAATATGCATGAAGATGATCTTCAAATCCGTGAAACAGATTTTAAAGCACAAACATCTACTGTATTGATGATCGACATTTCGCATTCAATGATTTTATATGGTGAAGACAGAATAACACCTGCTAAAAAAGTTGCGATGGCATTAAGTGAATTGATTACTACAAAATATCCGAAAGATACGTTGGACATTGTAGTGTTTGGAAATGATGCATGGACGGTTGAAATTAAAGACCTGCCTTATTTGCAAGTGGGGCCTTATCATACCAATACCGTTGCCGGATTAGAATTGGCAATGGATCTGTTACGCAAAAGAAAAAACCCCAATAAGCAAATCTTTATGATCACTGACGGTAAACCAACCTGTTTAAAAATAAATGGCAAGTATTATAAGAATGCTTTTGGTATTGACAGAAAGATTATGAATCGGTGCATTAATCTGGCAACACAATGCAAAAAAATAAAAATACCGATCACTACTTTCATGATCGCTTCAGATCCTTATCTGCAAAGGTTTGTGCAGGAATTTACAGAAGCCAATAATGGTAAAGCATTCTTTGCAAGTTTAGATAAATTAGGTGCATTTATTTTTAAAGACTTTGAAAGCGGAAAAAGAAAAACGGTGTATTAAAATAGTTAGAAGGGATGAGTTATAAATTTTGAATTAGAAATTATTGCATTGTTTACACAGCACAAGTGTGCGACGCAACTGCAGCTAAACAGAAATACAGAAGCCAAGTATAAAAAATAATTATGAATATTCAGAAGATCAAAACATTAGGCGAATTAAAGAAAAGCGGGTACAAACATTTATCTGTTAAAGATGAGATCAGAAAGAATTTAATTGATAAAATTCGTTCTAAAGAAAATCCTTTTAAAGGAATCATCGGCTATGATGATTCAGTGATACCGGATACAGAACGGGCCTTATTATCCCGTCATAATATTTTGTTTTTGGGGTTACGTGGTCAGGCTAAAACAAGAATGGCAAGACAAATGGTGGAGTTATTAGATGAGTATATTCCTGTTATTGCAGGAAGTGAAGTGAATGATGATCCGTTACAACCACTGAGTAAATTTGCAAAAGATACGATCGCTGAATATGGAGATGATACCCCCATTCAATGGTTGCACAGAACTGAGCGATACGGTGAAAAACTTGCTACGCCTGATGTTAGTGTGGCTGATTTAATTGGTGATATAGATCCGATAAAAGCAGCGAATTTAAAATTAAGTTTTGCTGATGAACGTGTGATTCATTACGGCATCATTCCGAGAAGTAACAGAAGTATTTTTGTAATCAATGAAATCCCGGATCTGCAGGCCCGTATTCAAGTGGCCTTATTTAATATTTTGGAAGAAGGGGATATTCAAATTCGCGGTTTTAAATTAAGAATGCCTTTGGATATTATGTTTGTGTTCACTGCCAATCCGGAAGACTATACCAATCGCGGAAGCATTGTAACGCCGTTAAAAGATAGAATTCAATCGCAGATATTAACACATTATCCAAAAGATATTGAAACATCATTATCCATTACAGAACAAGAAGCGAATGTATTAGATGAGCAAAAGAAAAAAGTTAATGTGAGTGATTTGATCAAAAGATTAATTGAACAAATTGCATTTGAAGCACGCAGTAACGAATACGTTGATAAAAAGAGCGGAGTGAGTGCAAGGCTTACCATTGCTGCATTTGAGAATGCTGTGAGCAGTGCAGAAAGAAGGGCAATTATTCAAAACGAAAAACAAACACAGGTTTGGTTAAGCGATTTAATTGGTATCATTCCTTCCATCACCGGAAAAATAGAATTGGTATATGAAGGTGAACAGGAAGGGCCATATCAGGTGGCAGTTAATTTATTGGATAAATCTATTCGTACACAATTCATTCAGTATTTTCCCAATCCTGAGATTAGCAAAAAGAAACGCATTACCGGAAAAAAATCTGTTGATGAAAAAGAAACCGATAATCCTTATAAGCAAATAACCCGCTGGTTTGATGCAGGCAATCATGTTGATCTGTTGATGGATATGAAGGATGAAGAAAAAATACAAGCTTTATATAAAGTAGACGGCTTATATGGATTGGTAAAAAAACATTTTCATGCAGCGAATGATAAAGAAAATGCTTTGCTGATGGAATTCGTTTTACACGGATTATCTGCTTATTCAGTTATCAGTAAAAAAGTAATTGAAGGGAAAATAGAGTTTAAAGATTTGATGGGAAGTATGATGAATTTAGGTTCGATGAATTTTGAAGAAGATGAGTTAAATGAAGATGACTTTAAATAATGTTTACTTCTCTTTCCAATGCAATACCAAATTTATCTTTGACCGACTGAATAATTTCCCCGCTCAGATCATAAATTTCTTTTCCGTTGGCATTTCCGTAATTCACTAAAACCAATGGCTGTAAAGGATTGCAGCCTGCATCGCCTTTCCGGTAGCCTTTCCATCCGCATTGTTCAATTAACCATGCCGCAGCAATTTTATAATTGTAATGATCAGATGAATGTGCAGGAACTTTTTTATATTCTTCATTCAGCACATGTAATTTGAATTTTGACACGATTGGATTTTTAAAGAAACTTCCTGCATTGCCTGCTATCTTTGGATCGGGTAATTTAGAAGAGCGAATATTGATAATGGCCTGAGAAACATTTTGTATTGTCAATTCAGTTATTCCCATCTTCTCTAACTCTTGTTGAATTGAACCATAAGCGGTATTCAGCTTTGCTTGCTTCCTTAATTGATAGGTTACATTTAAAATGATGAACTGATCTTTCCATTTATTTTTAAAAATACTTTCTCTGTAATCAAATGCGCAATCTTTTACATAAAATGTTTGAATGGCTTTATCATTGATATGTAATGCTTCCAATGAATGAAACACATCTTTGATCTCCACACCATAGGCTCCAATATTTTGAATTGGTGTAGCACCTACCTTACCCGGAATTAAACTTAAATTTTCAACACCAGCATAATGATGCTGAATGCAATACAAAACAAACTCATGCCACAATTCACCCGCGGCGGCTTTTACATAATAGTAGTCTTCATCTTCTTCAACTAATTCAATTCCTTTTAATTCATTCTTTAAAACAACGCCATCAAAATCTTTGGTGAATAAAATATTGCTGCCACCGCCAAGAATAAGCCGTGAGTTAGTAGTAGTTAGTCGTGGGTGAGAAATTAATTCTGATAATTCTTCAACAGTTTGAAAGGCTGCAAAATATTTTGCTTTGGCATCAATGCCAAAAGTATTGTATGGCTTTAATGAAAAATTTTCCTGAATTTGCATATCAGCAAAATAAAGAAATATGCAGCAACAAACAGCAGTTGTTATCGGTGCAACAGGGATGATTGGGAATTTAGTCACACAATTATTATTGAACGATGATGCTTTTAACAAAGTGAGGATCTTGGTCAGAAAGCCTGTAGCATTCAAACATCCTAAATTAGAAACGGTGATCGTTGATTTTAATGATCTTGCAGATTTTAAAAATAAGTTAGGGAATGGTGATGTGATATTCAGTTGTATTGGCACTACGCAAAAAAATGTAAAGGGTGATAAAGCATTGTACCGTAAAATAGATTTTGATATTCCTGCAAATGCTGCAACAATTGGCAAAGCCTCAGGCTTTTCTCAATTCCTGATGGTATCTTCTGTAGGGGCAAATGCAAAAGGAAATAATTTTTATTTGCGCTTAAAAGGTGAATTGGAAGAAGCTGTTATAAAAGCAGGCCTTTCTTCTACACATATTTTTCAACCATCCATGTTATTAGGAGACAGAAAAGAAAACAGGTTAGGGGAAAGATTTTTTCAAAATGTATTCAAGCTGGCATCAGGAATATTCATTGGTTCTTTAAGAAAATACAGAGCGATTGAAGGGGCAACTGTGGCTGCAGCAATGGTTAATGCTGCAAAAGAAAACAAACAGGGAAATTTCTTTTATGTTTTTGATGAGATGATCAGCTTGGCAAAATAAATTATACAGGATCTACATCAGGTAAAATAGTTACGCTTCGGTAATTTTTATTGCTTTGAATAATCACTATTTGTTGCTCAATTTCTTTTTTACATTGATGTATCAGTGCAGTATCTTTTGGTAATTTAATCATGATCTCCCAAATATATTGATTGCGCACTCTGTCAACAATGGGTTGTGCAGGCCCGCTGAGATATTGACTGTAATTTATTTTCAGCCCTTGCAACAGAATATTGGCCGCTTCTTCTGCAATATGATTTTCTTTATGTTTAATGATTAAATTAATCAGGCGATAGAAGGGTGGGTAATGATATTCTTTTCTGCCCTGTAATTCAAATGCAAATAATTTTTCATAATCATGCTCTTTTACAAATTGCAAAACAGGATGCTGTAAATTACTAACCTGTACCAATACTTTTCCTTTGCCATCTTTTCTTCCGGCTCTGCCGCTTACTTGTTCCATCAATTGAAATGCCCTTTCATTTACTCTGAAATCGGTAAAATTTAAAATACTGTCTGCATCAACAATGCCAACCAAATTCACCTTTTCAAAATCCAATCCTTTTACTACCATTTGTGTCCCGACTAAAATATCAATGCGATGTTGTTCAAATAGTTTTATCAAATTATCATGATCATTTTTTCCTTTCACTGTATCATAATCCATTCTCGCCACTTTTGCTTCTGCAAATTGTTCTGCCACCATTTCCTCTAATTTCTCTGTTCCGAAATTTTTTTGAATAAAATTATGGGAACCGCATGCAGCACAGGTATTAACAACAGGGTAATTCGTTCCGCAATAATGACAAGTGAGTAAATGTTTTGATTTATGATAAGTTAAGGTAACATCGCAATTCTGGCATTGAGGAATCCACCCGCAGGTATTACAGATCATATAAGGAGAGTAGCCTCTTCTGTTTTGAAAAAGGATCACCTGCTTCTTTACATCTAACGATTCCTGAATGGCAGTAATGAGTTGCTTTGTTAAAGCAACTTTACCTTTTTCTTTTTGTACTGTTTTCTTAACATCTATCAACTCTATCAAAGGCAATTCAACATTGCGGAATCGTTCTTTCAATACAACCAATCCATATTTGTTTTGTGTACAGTTATAATAACTTTCGATAGACGGAGTGGCACTGCCCAATAAAACTTTTGCTTTAAATAAAGAAGCATAATACACAGCAGCATCTCTGGCATGATATCTTGGAGCAGGATCTTGTTGTTTAAATGATGCATCATGTTCTTCGTCAACAATAATTAATCCCAAATCTTTGAATGGAAGAAATAAAGAGGAGCGTGCTCCCAATACTACTTTGGTTTCAGCGCTTTTGATTTTATTCCAAATCTCCACTCTTTCATTTGCATTGAATCTGGAATGATAAATGGCAATTTGTGCACCGAAATGTTTTTGTAATCTTCTGATGATCTGGGATGTCAGTGCAATTTCAGGCAACATATATAAAACCTGTTTGCCTTGTTGAACATATTGCTCAATCAGTTTTACATAGATCTGTGTTTTGCCGCTTGCGGTTACACCATGTAATAAACAAACTTGTTTTTCATTGAATACATTCAAAACTTCATCTGCCGCTTGTTGTTGCACGAATGATAACTCAAAATCAATCAACACATCATTGTGTGTGTGTTTAATTCTGTCGACGGCTCTTTTTTCTGAGATCAAAATTCCTTTATCAATCAATCCTTTTAATTGTGCTGAAGTAGCAGCTGATTTTTTTAATAATTGAGATTGAATTACTTCACCTTCTGCCTTTACTAAATGTAAATAAGAAAGCAGCAGCTCCATTTGTTTGGGCGCTTTACTCCGGTTATTTAATATCCCTGCTAATTTATCTTCATTGCGATAATCCGGATGAAGTGTAATAAAGGTTTCTGTCTTGCTTTTGTATTTCTCCTTTAATTCTTCCCAAACAAAACAAACTTTTTTATCAATCAATTTTTTTATCACCGGATATACATGATTTACATCCAGCAATTGCTGCACTTCGCTCAGCCTTAATTCTTTTTTTAATTCCAATGCTTCCGCTACCAGGTACTCTTCATCATTCAATCCGGTAAAATCAATACCATATTCTTCATTCCATATTAAAATACTTTCACTGGATAATTTTAAATTAGACGGGATAGCTGCCTGCATTACTTCTCCTTCACTGCACATATAATATTGGGCCATCCATTCCCATAATTTTAATTGTGCAGGATATACCAATGGCTCATCATCCAGTACATTCAATAATTCTTTTGGTTCAAATGAGGAAGGCTTATTTTGATGAACCGATTTGATGATGCCTGCATATTTTTTATTACGCAATTGAACTTCAACTCTTGTCCCGGTTTTTGCAGCGTCTGATAAATGTGCAGGAATAAACCAGGTGTACGTAAAGGGGAGTGCTAACGGAATGATAACCTCACAGTAATTTACTGCCTGTGTTGTTGAATTAAATAGATTATTTGTTTGTTTTGATTGATGCATTTGAAAGAATACGAAGATAAATGCTTAACTACAGAATAGCGGTCTTAATTATTTACAGAATATCTTTTTAATCCATCTTCCATGGCCTGATAAACTTGTTGTTTTAATTGAGCAACATCTGCCATTGTAAAATCAGTTACCGGAATTTCTTCTAAATAGATTACCCTGCATTTTCCCGGTGTGAGTGAAAAAATAGTTTTATAGTGCAATCTTTCAATGGTATCAATAAACAGCAAAGGCTTGATGGGGGTTTGTGTTTCAATCGCTATTCTGAAAGCTCCATCATAAAAATCTTTCAGGTAATTTTTCGTCTCATTAAATGTGCCTTCAGGAAAAATGAAAATTGAAATACCATGACCCACCGCTGCTTTTAATGCTCTTACACTTTTTGATCTTCTTTCCGCATCTCTTCTGTCAACCAATATCACTGCTGCTCTGTAGATCCATCCGAAAAAAGGCACTTTAACCATTTCATATTTGCCCAACACTCTTACCGGCTGATGCATAGATGCAACAATTGCAGGTATATCCATATATGAAATATGATTGGCAACAAAAATATATTGCCGCAATCTGTTATGCGGCGCTTCATATATTTCAATATGTTGAATACCAATAAACAAATACCAAAGCCTTGCCCAGAATTTACATAACTGATAAATAAAATTTCCTCCGTTAATGCCAAATGCTGAGGCGATTAATACAAAAGGCAATACTAAAAACATGATCAATACAAAAACAAGAAAAGCATAAATGCAATAAATAAATTGTATCGGCTTTAGCAATAATTTCATTGGGATGAAGATACGTTTTTGCAATAAACAGTTTAAACTGTTTGTACGAAATATGATTCAGGAAAAACCAGTGCAGGCCTTTGCGTTTTTGTAAAAATACCGAATACGGTACTGCCGCTGCCCGTCATGGAAGCATAGACTGCACCTGCGCTATAGAGATGCTCTTTTATTTCGTTGATTGCTGGATGTTCTTTCGCTATGGCTTTTTCGAAATCATTCACCAATAAACTTTTCCATGTTTCAACCGGTTGCTGAATCATTTCTTTGATGGATTGATGAGGAATAGTTGGGGTAATATTTTTAAATGCCAACGAAGTAGAAACATGAATACCAGGATTAACAATTACAAATTGATATGCTGATAAATCTATTGCAATATTTTCCATTACTTCACCTCTGGAACTTGCAAAACAAGGTTGATTGATAATAAAAAAAGGGCAATCACTTCCTAATTGCAATGCATAATTAATTAATTGATCTTTTGATAAGTTAAGTTTGAATTTATCATTCAATAATTTCAAAGCAAAAGCACCATCTGCGCTGCCGCCGCCTAATCCGGCACCCATAGGAATATGCTTATGCAGGTGCATTTTGACAGATGGGAGCGAAGGAAAATCTTTTTTTAAAAGTTGATATGCTATAACACATAGATTGCCGGATGTATTGCCATCAATCGTTAAACCGGATGAAGTGAATTGAACTCCTTCAATTGAATCTTTCGTTTCTGATTTAATGATTTCAAGTACATCATTGATTTGAATGGGATAAAAAACAGTCTCTACATCATGATAACCATCTTCGCGTTTGCGAATAATATTTAATCCAAGATTTATTTTACAATTAGGAAATACAATCACAGATTACTGTATTTGATTCTGATTATGATGAAAGAATAAAAGAGAAAAAACGTATGTTCTAAATCATCTTAATCAGCGATATTATTTGCGTTTATTAATTTCATCTCTGATAGAAATCGCTCTTAAATAATCTTCATGTTCCAACACTTCATTCAGTAAGTGTTGTAATTCATCAAGGCTTAATAAGCTTAAATCTTCGCCGGCATGGGAACCTGTTGGCTCTTCAATACTAACCGTTTCAGCTTTCTTCTTTTTACCCGGGGTGTCTTCCATTAAAATACCGGCACTTTCCAGGATATGATCAAAAGTATAAATCGGGCAATTAAATCTTACAGCCAATGCCAATGCATCACTTGTTCTGCTGTCAATTTCAACAGTATCATGTTCGGTAAAGCATACCAATTTTGAATAGAATATCCCTTCCTGTAAATCATTGATGATGATTTCCTGTAACTCTACATTAAAAGCATTCATGAAATTCTTCATCAGGTCATGCGTTAACGGTCGGCTGGGCTGCATTTTTTCCAAAGCAACCGCAATGGCTTGTGCTTCAAATCCGCCGATTACAATAGGTAAACGGCGTAATCCATTTACTTCACCCAACACAACTGCATAAGAGTGTGTTTGTGTAATGCTGTGCGATAAAGCAACTATTTCCAATTCTATCTTCTTCATAACGTACACGAAAATAAATCAAATTAACACACGATGTGCATTCGTGGTTATTGAAATATGCAGAACAAAAAAATCCGATTCATTGAATCGGATTTTTTTGTTGTTATCAGTAAGTATTTAATCTCTAAGAGTCATTATTGCCTTAAGCATTGTGCATTTTCTTTATTGCAGCTGTTAATTGCGGAACAACTTCAAAAGCATCACCCACTATTCCATAATCTGCTGCTTTAAAAAACGGCGCTTCCGGATCTTTATTGATTACCACAATTACTTTACTTCTGTTTACACCTGCAAGATGTTGTATCGCACCGCTGATGCCAATAGCAAAATATAAATTAGGCGCAATTTGTACACCTGTTTGTCCAACATGCTCATGATGCGGCCTCCAATCTGCATCTGCTACGGGCCTGCTGCAGGCAGTAGCAGCATGTAATTCATGTGCCAAATCTTCAATCATTCCCCAATTCTCGGGGCCTTTTAAACCACGGCCGCCACTTACTACAATATCTGCTTCTGTCAACGGCACTTCACCACTTACTTTATTGACGGCTGCGATTTTTATTTTACCTGCAACAGGAATAATATTCAATGCAACAACTCCGGCAGTTCCCTCAATTTCTTTTACATGAAAGCTATTCGGATTTAATGAGATCACTTTCACAGGAGAAAGGATATTTACAGTTGCAAATGCTTTACCGCTGAATACCGATTTCTTTACTGCAAAACCATTTGAGGTATCCGGCAATGCAACAGCACCAGCTACCAACCCTGCTTTTAATTTTGCAGCAACTCTGCCTGCAATGGCTTTGCCTGTTTGGTTATGTGAAATGATAATGATATCTGCACCGCTTGCTGCAACTGCATCTGAAATGGCTTTGGTATATACTTGTGCATCGAGATGATTGAATGCATTATTATCAGCATGATATACCTTGCTGATTCCATATTTAGCTAACGATGCTAAATCATTACTCACTGTTCCCAATACCAATGCATCAGCAGTTGTATTTAATTGCTTAGCGACTGCTGCGCCATAAGTCAATACTTCAAAAGAAGATTTTTTGATATGGCCTTCTGACTGATCCGCGAATATTAATACTGACATAATATTTACCCTTTGACTCCCTAAAAGGAGCATTTTAATGGTGACAAATTTTTATTAATGGCATTCTCATAACTCTTCTTCAGGAGTTAGGGGTTATATTGCTTTGGCTT
>Ga0364880_10118_pt1 | contig 48610 bp, 45 predicted proteins | sample ExccelJu500001D3_5_FD_206927 | JGI IMG/M metagenome (GOLD analysis project Ga0364880, IMG submission 206927) | Enriched cells from Trout Bog Lake Hypolimnion, Wisconsin, USA - BchlTB.July30.5000.01.D3 | ecosystem: Environmental > Aquatic > Freshwater > Lake > Hypolimnion/Profundal zone | place... | reverse complement strand
GCGTTGGTTTTGACCCCGATCCCAAAAGAATCCCCGCCTCCTTGGCAGGTAAAGCTGAGCCTATTTTTGAGTTCTGCAAAGCGATTGCCGACACTACGGCAGACCTAGTCTGTGCCTTTAAGCCCCAAATTGCCTACTTTGCCTCACAGGGGGCAGAGACTCAACTTGAGAAACTCATTAGCCACCTCAAGACCCATTACCCACATATTCCGGTGATATTGGATGCCAAAAGGGGTGATATTGGAAGCACTGCAGAGCATTACGCAATGGAGGCTTTTGAGCGCTATGGTGCTGATGCAGTTACCGTCAATCCCTATATGGGCTTTGATTCTATTGAACCCTATTTGCGCTATTCCCAAAAGGGAGTAATCGTACTATGTCGCACTTCTAATCCTGGAGGGTCCGATCTGCAATTTCTGAAAAATGGCTCGACTGGTGAATCACTCTATCTTGAGGTAGCCAAGCTCGCAGCGAAACAATGGAATACCTCGGGTCAGCTTGGCCTTGTAGTGGGCGCCACATTCCCAGAGGAAATCGCTAAGGTTCGAAGTCTAGTTGGCGATATGCCACTCCTGATTCCTGGGATTGGCGCTCAAGGCGGCGACATTGCTGCCACGGTTAATGCGGGTAGCATTGCTCAAAAACCCGGAACCGGCATGATCATCAATTCCTCTCGAGCAATTTTATATGCCAGCAGTGGTGAAGACTTTGCGCAAGCTGCTAGAAAAGTTGCCTTGAGCACGAGGGATGCCCTAAACGCGGCTGTAGTTTGAACTAGCGCGAGTGACTTTTTAGGCTTGGTGACAAGGCAACCCGATCCATATTCTCAAGAATAAATTCTTGACGAGCGGCGTAATCAATACTGCCCCTACGACAATATTGCGCTTTATCAAAACACTTCGGTGCTGGCAGAGCTGATGCTAGAGCTGCAGATTCCTCTCGTGATAAAGCTACGGGACTGGTTGCGAAATAATGTTGACTTGCTGCTCCTATCCCGAAGATGCCTTCACCCCACTCCACCGAGTTGAGATAAATCTCAAACAATCTTTGTTTTGGAAGAATGAGTTCTAAATATGCGGTAATGAGAAGCTCTTGACCCTTGCGAAGGTAATCTTGTTCAGACGATAAAAATAAATTCTTGGCTAACTGCTGAGTGATCGTTGAGCCGCCACGAAGAGCTGTCTTAGATTGACCTTTTTTCTGTTGATTCTTTTCCCAGGCCTTTTCCATATCCTCTACGCGTACACCGTGGTGCTGAAAAAAGATATCGTCCTCACTCACGAGTACAGAGCGCTTGAGGTTTGGTGAAATCTGTTGATAAGAAACCCAGTTTGAATGCATTGGGCAAGACCAGTGCAAGCCGCATAAACGCCAGCGCTCAGCTCTCTCAAAAGCGGTATCACTTGGATTAAACCAAGCCCAAAGGCCGATCTGCAGCACAAAATACAGCTGCATGACAAGCAAGCCACTAAGCAAACATTTTACAAGGTAAGCAAGCCAACGCATTACAGCATCAAGAGCGTAGTTGAGCCAAGACAGAACGAGGATGAATGTGCGTACTCAAATCAGATCCACGCCAGATCAAGAAAGCATCCGCAGCCTGCTCTACTAACATTCCTAAACCATCACTAACCCGCGCACCAAGATGAATGGCCTGCTTCATTAGAGGTGTACTTTTGCCGTACACCATATCGTACGCAAAACTTGAAGGAGTAAAGATATTAGAAGCAGCTCGATCACTTAACGGGGATTCATTTGTTAATCCAGCAGCACTGGCATTGACGACTAAATCAAAAGGGGTATTCGTGATAGCTGAATTCTCAAGATCATCTAAGGAGCGAACTGATAAATCAACACCCTGCGTTTTGGCTTTCTCTGCAAAAAGCTGACTTAACTCTTGCGCTTTATCAGGGGAGCGGTTGGCAATCACCAGAGTTTGTGGCTTTTGATCTAAGAGCGGCCCCAAAACACCTCGTGCAGCGCCACCTGCACCAACCAACAGAATACGCGCGTCCTGGATGCGAATACCCTGTGCTAATAAATCTCTGACTAAGCCCGCGCCATCAGTATTGTCTCCATGAATATTCCCGGACTGAATCCACAAAGTATTTACTGCGCCGGCTAGCTCCGCTCTTGGCGTGAGAATGTCCGCAAATACTTTTGCATCCAGCTTAAAGGGGACTGTGACATTCAACCCTTTCCCGCCCGCGGTGAAGAATGCTGTTGCAGTTTGTATAAAACCGTCTAGGGGCGCCTCAAGATATCCGTAGTGGATCGCTTGTTTGGACTGTTGGGCAAACTGTGTATGAATCTGCGGCGACTTGCTATGTGTAATCGGATTTCCGACTACGGCATAAACATCCAGGCCTGGAAACTTCCTGGGGTCGGTATCTAAATGGATGGGGGTGCGATTCGAGCTCATCTTGACTAGAGGATAAGCGAATTTGCTAATGACGCAACTCTAGGCGATCAGTCCCATCGCGAGCGAAGTCAAAGGTTGCAACCCAATCCAAAATATCAGTCTGCTTTTGCATCGGCTCGGGGAACACTCCAAAGGGGGCGGATGCGCGGACGATCGCCAGCGCTTGTCGATCTAACTCTGGATTTCCAGAACTACGGCCAATACTTAAGCCATCCCTACCCTGGGCGTTGTTCATGATTCGCCCCTGCGAATCCACACTCACGACAATCACGAGACTGCCATAAAGCGGGTGGCCATTTGCACGAGGGAAGAAAGTGCTGCCATAGGCCTCAATCTTTTGTCGCATAGCATCGTAATACTGGGCAAATACCACCGCCTTCGTGCTGGTACTCGTCATGACTTTGCGGCGTGTGCCACGTCCCTCAGCCTGAAGACGCTTAGATAACTCGGCCTCCAAAGAATTGAGCTGAGGCAAAGCATGCTGTGCCTCACCACTTTTTTGACCACCAGACTTTAATCGCTCAGCCTCCAGTTTTGCCAGTATTTGCTTTTGCTGTTTCTCTAATACTTCTAGGCGGGCTTCAGACCCTAAGCGTGCTCGATGTAATGCAGTTGCATCCTGATCTGCGCTAGATCCGCTGCCTTGTAAATCCACTTGCGCTAATTTACTAGCCACTGTCGTTTTAGCATGACTAGACGCATTGACGAGAACCACACTCAATGGCGTATTGAGTCGACGACTGTGAATCTCTCCCAAACCCCAACGAAATGATAAGAAGATCAGATGAATGACCAGGGAGATAAAAATCGCTAATCCCAAAGGATGCCGACGCCAGGCTTTCTCAAATAGTATTTGAGCGCGCCCGAGATGAGGCCAGGTCGACCTACGAAGCGCTTGCATCATCCCCGGCACTCTCGGGTGCCGCCTCAACTGGGGCTGGTGCAGACTCAATATGCAAGACCCTAGCACTTGCACTCAACTGCAATAGATCGAGATCAGTAATCTCCACTTCTGCTCTCGTCATTCGAGGGTGCGTCGCCAACTCGGGAATCACAAGGTGCAGAGGGACTGCTTCAAGACGCGACATACCCTCTTTGAGATGTCGTACGAAAACTGTTTTGGGTAGACCTTGCTGTTGCAGCCAACGTAGACACCAATATTTTTCCAAGCGATCCTGAAACTCTCCATAAGCTTGGTAACAAGTTTCAAAGTCGGCAGCAATCCCCATCAAGCTAGCATCCTTTGGGGAAAAAGGCGCCACCATCTTGGCGGTCACACCATGTTTAGACAAGGCTATCAACTGCCATTGATTGACTAGATCAGAATACCGACGCAAAGGTGAGGTTGACCACGCGTAGAAGTCCAAGCCTAAACCCTCATGAGGTCCGGGGGTAGTTTGCATGCGCGTCCGTAATGGCCCCCAACCCTTCTGGGTGCGAAATAGGCCTGGTAAGCCATGCTCTGCTAGCAAACGGCCAGCGCTACTATTACAAAAGATCATCCACTCAGCAACGACGGTATCCAAGATCGAACCGCGTTGACGTGGCACGATCTCTACAAACTGTTCGCCTGCACGCTCTTCTATCTCAAAATAGAAATCTCTCGCAAGTGCACTCGGGTCCACGAGGCCCAATTGTTCAGAACGTAAACCATTAGCCACACGTCGCTCTTGGCGTGCCGCATGCAAATGTTGCGCCCCTTTCCACAAGATGGCTAACTCTTCATGAAATGGAAATACTGCTTGATTTGTGAGAGCTGCTTCAGTGACTAAGTGCTCAAGATCTTCTAGCCGTAAGTTAGCAACAATAGGCACTCGCTCTGCCCGAATCTCTAAAGTATCTTGCTGTAATTTACCGTCCTCATCGAGATCCACATACATCGAAAGGGCTGCCCGCTCTCCACCTTCATCTAAGGAGAATTGCGCAATAATCGAATCGGGCAACATCGTCATCTTGTCACCAGGAAAATAGACTGTCGACATACGCTGGCGAGCTATCAAATCGACTGGATCATCCTTTGCAATCACTAATCCAGGGGCTGCAATATGAATACCGATGCGGTGACCACCGCCTTCCAGTGATGTAACCGATAGAGCGTCATCAATCTCTGTGGTTCCAGAATCATCAATCGAAAATGCTTTGACCTGTGCTACTGGTAACTCTGCAAAACAGGCATCACACTGAGCTTGATCAATGATGGTTTGCGCCTGATGCTCAGCGCCATGCGGAAAATGGGCCTTCAGAAACATTTCTTGATGAAAGGCCAATGGGGAGTCAATGGCACCGCAACGGATCATCAATTGGGCTGCAGACTCACCGGTCTCCGCACATGCAGCTTGCAGTGCCTTGTAAGCATTAGTATTTTTATCAGGATTGAATAGCAATTGCTTTGCGATAGAGCGCAAAGTTTCTGGAAATTGACCTGCAATCAGGTCCTGCTGCCAAACGTGTTGTTGCTCTAATTCTTTTTGCTTTCGCTCAATAGCCGCTAAGCCTGCCTGCAATTGCTCCAAGGGGGCTCGCTGAAAACGTCCGCGCCCCTTGCGCCGAAAAAATACTGGGGCGCCTTGCAGTGCCAAACCTAAAGCTACTTGCTGCGCAATGCTAGCCTGATCTCCAAAATATTGTTGAGACACGTCAACCAGGCCAAACTCTTCATCCGGAGCACAGTCCCACAATAGCTGCAAATCAATCCCTGCAGATAATTCATGGGCCTGACTCATGACTGCGTGCGCATCCGCATTTTCAAAACGCAGCCAAACTTCTTTTGCCTTGAGTTTGATTTTTTTACCCGAAAGCGTGGTGGCTTGCCAGGATTCTGCATCTCCGACACCGCTGGCAGATTGAACAGTCGCAATCTTAAGATCACCACCCTCTTCGAATAAGAGATGCATGTTTATAGTGAAATTCCGCCGCTGGCTTCAAGTGCGACGCCATTGACATAGCTAGCTTCATCGCTCGCTAAGAATAAATAAACATTAGCCATTTCTTCCGGTGTGCCTAAGCGACCTAACCAACTCCGCTTCTCAATATCTTGGAGCACATTTTCGGGCATCGCCCTAACCATTTCAGTTGAGATAAAACCAGGGCAGACGGCATTCACCCGAATGCCCTTAGCGCCGAGCTCACGAGCCCAGGTCTTAGTAAAACCAATCACACCAAACTTCGTTGCTGAATAATTGGTTTGGCCAAAATTTCCATAGATGCCTACTACGCTTGAGGCATTGACAACAGCGCCTTTACCTTTTTCAAGCATATGCGGTACCACCAGTTGGGTGCAATTAAATACACCCTTCAAGTTGACATCAATCACTGCATCAAACTGAGCCTCAGTCATTTTGATTAACCTGGCATCTTGTGTAATACCTGCGTTATTAATCAAAATATCAATCCGTCCGTGACGCTCGAGAATGCGATCGACCGCTGCCTGAATGCTAGCCCGATCAGTGACATTCACTACAAATGCCTCTGCGTTTGGAATCTGAGCCGCTGCCGCATTGACGGCCTCTAGGCTGATGTCAGCAATCATCACCTTGGCGCCCTCTTCTGCAAAACGCTTAGCTGTCGCAAAACCAATTCCTTTGGCGGCACCAGTGATGATGGCAATCTTATCTTTCAGTCGTTCGCTCATTGAGATTTTCGTTTCTTTAACTTTAGCTTCATTGAAATCAATTCATAGTGCTTGCAAAATCTTTTGGTGCACGCCACCAAAGCCACCATTACTCATTACCAAAATATGGTCTCCCGGCTTTGCTTCTTTCGTGATTGCATTTACCAGAGCATGTAAGTCATCATGCGCTTGGGCTCTTGCCGACTGTTGATTCAGCGGCGACAAGACTTCAGTTAAATCCCAACCCAAGCTTTCTTTGCCAGCTTGTGCACCATACGCAAAAGTGAGGTCGGCCTTTTCTAAACTGGCTGGTAGCTGAGCTTTCATTACACCCAGTTTCATTGTGTTGGAGCGCGGCTCAAGCACCGCCAAAATTCTGGCATTACCCACTCTGCGGCGTAAGCCGTCGAGGGTGGTGGCAATTGCAGTAGGATGATGCGCGAAATCGTCATAGACAGTGATTTGGTTTTTCACCCCGATCGTCTCAAGGCGACGCTTCACATTCTTAAATTCACCCAATGCTTTTGCAGCATCTGCTGGACTAATACCAATATGGTTTGCAGCTGCTATCGCTGCCAGCGCATTCAATTGGTTATGCCGCCCCATCACACCTGAATCCATTGCCCACCGCACAGTTGCAACTTCTTTGCCGGAATGCAGCACCGTGAAATCGTCGCCAGGCATTGCAATGAATCCCCAAGCATTTTGGGGGTCTTGCCCGAAAGTTTCTACCGGCGCCCAAGCTCCTCGAGCAATCACTCGCTCTAGTGCCAGCTCTTCACCATTGACAAGCACTAATCCATTGCCAGGAACAGTTCTCACCAGATTGTGAAACTGGGTTTCGATTGCCGCTAGATCCGCAAAGATATCCGCGTGATCAAATTCCAAATTATTTAGGATGGCTGTGCGGGGTCGATAGTGGACAAACTTACTGCGCTTATCAAAAAATGCTGTGTCGTATTCATCAGCTTCAATGACAAAATATTGACTCTCACCCAAACGTGCAGACACTGTAAAGTTCAGCGGCACTCCACCGATCAGGTAGCCTGGTTTGTAATTGTTGTATTCCAAAATCCACGTCAACATCGCAGATGTCGTGGTTTTGCCATGGGTCCCTGCAACCGCTAAAACATGACGGCCACACAAAACTTGTTCGCCCAACCATTGCGGCCCTGAAATGTAAGGCAGACCCTGATTTAAGATCGCCTCCATCAAAGGGTTGCCACGAGAAACCACATTGCCAATAACAAATAGATCGGGCATGGTTTCAAACTGGGATAATTGCTCAGGAGAATATCCTTCTATCAACTCAATACCCTGGGCTTCTAACTGGGTGCTCATTGGTGGATAGACGTTCGCATCACATCCGGTTACACGATGGCCTGCCTGCCTGGCGATAGCAGCAATGCCGCCCATGAAGGTGCCGCAAATGCCTAAGATATGAATATGCATTAGGGAATTTTAGCTAAGGACTAGTAATGAATCGCAGACAATGGCTCACCATCATCGCAATCAGTTTTTTTGCCCTCCTCGCTGGCGTATTGAGCTCGCGCTGGATCAACCAACCCCAACTTGCAAGTGAGCTTGCTATTCAGCATTTTCTGAGCCATGACTGGCAGGACCCAGATGGAAAGCCAGTCAGCAGCGCCGATTGGCAAGGCAAACTCTTGGTGGTGAACTTTTGGGCATCTTGGTGCCCTCCCTGCGTCGAAGAAATGCCCGCTTTAAGCCGTCTTCAAACGGAGTTTAAGCAACAAAATGTCATATTTGTCGGCATCGGTATCGATTCACCCTCTAATATTCGCGAATTTCTTAAAAAGACCCCAGTTGCTTATCCGATTGTTATCGGTGGAATGGATGGCAGCAATATCAGCAAAGAAATGGGCAATACTCAAGGAGCCCTTCCCTTTACGGTTGTAATCAATGCCCAAGGTAAGGCGGTGAGTAGCAAATTAGGAAAAATAGACGAAGATGAGCTCAAAAGCGTCATTAAATCAAATTTATAAAGCATCTTAGCAACAGTAAATATTTTTGAATATTCATTTATGGATGCTATTTTGCCTATTTTTTAGGCAAAAACCACCTAAAATTAGGGTCATCGATAGCTAAAAGATTGGATTTTAGGCTCATTGAAAGGGTATACTGAGCTCATCTTTCATGGCCTCAAAACCCTTTAAATCAGCCTTTTTAGCCAAAAGCCAAATTAATCAACTGATATCAAAAGCGCTTAAAAATACCTATCTATGTCAAAAAATCCCTCAATTCTGGTAGTTCAAGGCCCTAACCTCAATCTTCTGGGGACCCGCGAGCCTGAGGTGTATGGCAAAACCACCCTTGAAGATATTCACCAAAAGCTAGGGCAACTGGCTAAAAGCCATTCTGTAAATCTGGATACCTATCAAAGTAACCATGAAGGTGAATTAATTGATCGGATTCAGAGAGCCAAGCAAGAGGGGGTGGATTTCATCCTCATCAACCCTGGCGCTTTTACTCATACGAGCGTTGCACTTCGGGATGTTCTGGCAGGAGTTGCCATTCCATTCATTGAAGTCCATCTTTCCAATATTCACCAGCGTGAAGAATTCCGTAAACATTCTTATTTATCGGACATTGCGACTGGCGTGATTTGTGGCCTTGGCGCTCTTGGTTATGAATTAGCAATGACGGCGGCCATTGCTCGCTTACAAAAATAATTATTGAATTTAGAAGGGGTAAACCATGGATCTTAGAAAACTCAAAACCTTGATCGATCTTGTTGCCGAATCTGGCATCTCGGAGTTAGAGGTAAATGAGGGCGAGGATCGTGTTCGCATTGTGAACGCAGGAACATCCAATGCTGGTGGTGGGCAGGTTGTCTATGCAAACCCTACGCCTATGCAAGTCATGCCATCCGCTCCAGTCCCTTCTGCTGCAATCAGTGCTGAGCCCGTTGCTGCAGTTGCCGTGGCAGAAACTGGATTTACAGTCCACTCCCCCATGGTGGGCACTTTCTATAGAGCCCCAAATCCCGAGTCTCCTGATTTTGTCAAAGTGGGTGACACGGTAGCCGTAGGACAAACGCTGTGCATCATCGAGGCAATGAAACTGCTCAATGAGATTGAAGCTGAAAAAGCGGGTGTTATTAAACAAATTCTGTGTGAGAACGGTCAGGGTGTTGAATTTGATCAACCCCTCTTCATCATCGCTTAACTCTAGGCCCCCATGTTCGATAAGATTCTGATTGCCAATCGGGGCGAGATCGCTCTACGTATTCAACGCGCCTGCCGTGAATTAGGCATTAAAACAGTAGTGGTCTACTCAACTGCAGATAAAGAAGCAAAGTATGTAAAGCTAGCCGATGAAGCAGTTTGTATCGGCCCTCCGCCCTCCCCCTTAAGCTACTTGAGCATGCCAGCGATTATTTCTGCAGCCGAGGTCACTGACGCTGAAGCGATTCATCCAGGCTATGGATTTCTCTCTGAGAATGCCGACTTTGCAGAACGTGTTGAAAAATCCGGCTTTGCTTTCATAGGACCTAAAGCGGAATCCATTCGACTGATGGGCGATAAAGTGTCTGCAAAGCGCGCCATGATCAAAGCAGGCGTTCCTTGCGTACCAGGCTCAGAAGGCGCATTACCAGATGACCCCAAAGAAATTATCGCTGCAGCCAAACGAACTGGTTATCCCGTCATTATTAAAGCTGCTGGTGGTGGCGGTGGCCGCGGTATGCGTGTGGTTCACACCGAAGCAGCCCTGATTAATGCGGTCAATATGACGCGTGAAGAAGCGGGTCGAGCCTTCGGGAATCCCGAGGTCTACATGGAAAAGTTTTTAGAAAAACCACGCCATGTTGAAATTCAAGTACTCGCCGATACCCACGGTAATGCCATCTGGCTTGGCGAACGCGATTGTTCAATGCAACGTCGCCACCAAAAAGTGATTGAGGAAGCTCCAGCACCTGGAATTGATCGTCGCTTAATTGCGAAGATTGGTGAGCGTTGTGCAGAGGCCTGTAGAAAAATTGGATATCGCGGCGCAGGTACTTTTGAATTTCTCTATGAAGATGGGGAGTTTTTCTTTATTGAGATGAACACCCGAGTTCAAGTGGAACACCCTGTCACCGAAATGATTACGGGCGTGGATATCGTGCAAGAACAAATTCGGATTGCTGCAGGCCTGAAGTTAGCTTACCGTCAAAAAGATATCGTCTTTCGTGGACATGCTATCGAATGTCGAATCAATGCGGAAGACCCTTTCAAGTTCACCCCAAGCCCTGGTCGCATTCAGTCCTGGCATATGCCAGGCGGTCCTGGAATCCGAGTTGATTCCCATGCTTACAGCGGCTATATGGTCCCATCACACTATGACTCGATGATTGGTAAGTTGATTTCTTATGGCGTGACTCGCGAACAAGCGATTCGTCGGATGCAAATTGCACTCTCTGAAATGGTGATAGACGGAATAACTACTAATGTCCCGCTCCACCGCGAGCTAATGCTCGATCCAAACTTCATCGAAGGCGGTACGAGCATTCATTACCTCGAGCATCGTCTGGAAGAGCAGGCTGCCAGTCGCGGTAAAGCGTAAATGGCTTATCGTGAACTGATTTTCACGGTTGTTGCTGAAATTGCTGAACCCTTAGGGGATGCACTTCTCGAGCTCGGCGCCCTCTCTGTCACTGTAGAAGATGATGCAGCTGGTGGCTATGATGAAAACCCTCTCTACGGCGAGCCTGGCCTCTCTCCAGAGGTACAAGCATGGGATCGCTCATCAGTCACTGCACTTTTTAATCCTGAAATAGATCACTCCGATGCGCCGGATTTCATTAGCAATTTATTGACTTCTCTGAAAGATCTGGGTTTTGATATTTCTCCACCAGAAGAGCGGCGTGTCGAAGAACAGGATTGGGTGCGTCTTACGCAAAGTCAATTTGCGCCGATTCAGATCGGCAAACGCATTTGGGTAGTTCCTTCTTGGCATGAAACTCCATCGAATGATCCGGATGCTATTTGCTTGGCGGTAGATCCAGGCCTGGCCTTTGGTACGGGCAGTCATCCGACTACCCATCTATGTTTACTTTGGCTAGAGCAACACACCCAATTGCGTAATCACACCTTGCTAGATTACGGTTGCGGTTCTGGCATTTTGGCGATTGCTGCTGCAAAACTTGGTTGTACTGCAGTTGTTGGCACAGATATTGACCCACAAGCCATTGTTGCCGCGCGGAGCAATGCACAGATCAATCAGGTTGAGATCCAATTCATTCTTCCCAATGAGGATGCTATTGAACTCGCTCCTGACACTCAATACGACATCGTGATGGCCAATATTTTGGCCAATCCACTTCAGGTTCTAGCGCCAGCCCTAGTCAATAAAATTCGGCCAGGCGGTCAAATTGTTTTGTCTGGTGTTTTGGCACGACAAGCAGAAGAAGTGATTGCCACCTACCGCCAATGGCTCGACTTATCGATCTGGAAAGAAAGTGAAGGATGGGTTTGTCTGCAGGGAACCCTGCCAAGCAAATCGCAGAATCATTTTTTAGGCGGTATTAAGAAAAAGGTGAAGCTGGTCTTACTGGCGCTATTTTGGGTCTTGGTCCTCTTGTTTAGCGAGCACATGTTCAGACAAACTCTACTTCCAGCCCTCGCACCCTACTCGGACAACAACTCAAATTCGTTTTCGCAGCGCGCTTTTTCTGTACTGCAACATGTTGATCGTCAGTTATGTAATGCCTTAGGCTGCACAGATCGGCCTGTAAGCGATTTTTCTGCATGGAAGATCACTGCGGCAAGCCTCGCATTAGATAATGCTCAAGAGGGCCTTAAAAATCCGCCTAAGCAATCTATTCTGCAAGTAGACATACAAAATCGCCTCACTCTTCCTGTTTTATGGCCCAGTTTAGAAGTTTCTTTGACTGATGCAGAAGAATCCGTGATTCAGACAATCACTTTTACACCTGATCAATGGATCCCCTCGCAATTTCAAGAGCTGCACCCAAACTTTTTGCGCACTGGCGCGTCTGCTTTAGAAAGTATTCATACCGAACTAGTAATTACCCTAGCTAACCAAGTCGCAGGCTACCGTGTTCGGCTGTTTTATCCTTCACACTAATTTTTTATCCTACTGACTCTTTCGAACGGAACACCTCTATGGCCAGCTTAATTTGCGGCTCAGTCGCCTACGACACGATCATGAACTTTGAAGGCAAATTTGCCGATCAAATTCTTCCCGAACAGATTCATATTCTGAATGTGGCCTTTTTGGTGCCGACTATGCGTCGTGAATTCGGGGGTTGTGCTGGCAATATTGCCTACAACCTTCATCTTCTAGGCGGTGATCCCATCATCATGGCTACGGTCGGAGGCGATGCTACGCCTTATCTCAATCATCTCCAGACTCTGAAGATTGATCAAACCCATATTCGGCAAATTGATGATGCTTTTACTGCACAGGCCATGATTACGACTGATCAGTCCAATAATCAAATTACCGCCTTTCATCCCGGGGCAATGAATGAGTCGCACCTCAATTTAGTTTCTAAGGTGGTTGATGAGCGCGCCCAAAAAGGCAAAGCGCAAGCCAAAATCGGAATTGTTGCTCCAGATGGTCGCCAAGGGATGTGGGAACACTGCCATCAATTGGCAGATGCACAGATTCCATTTATTTTTGATCCAGGCCAAGGCTTGCCAATGTTCAATGGCCCTGAATTGCTCGAGCTGATCGAGCTAGCCAGCTTTTTGGCTGTCAATGACTACGAAGGTGAAATGCTCTCCCAAAGAACTGGTATGAGTCTAGACAAAATTGCTGAACGGGTTAAGGCCCTCATCGTTACCAAAGGGGCCGAAGGTGCTGATATTTACTCCGACGGAAAAAAGATTGCTATTCCTCCGGTACCGGCTGCAAAAGTAATCGACCCCACCGGATGTGGGGACGCATTTAGGGGAGGACTCCTGTTCGGCCTAGAAAATGGGATGGACTGGGAGACTACTGGCCGCCTAGCCAGTTTGATGGGTTCAATCAAAATTACCCACCAAGGACCACAAAACCACAAGCCCTCCAAAGAAGAGATTAGCGCTCAGTTCAAAACGGCGTTCGGCTTTAGTTTCTAATTTTTGGGGCAATAAAAAAGGGGCCTCGTTAGAGACCCCTTGGAACTTCACACACCTATAAGCCTAGGCTTATGGACGTGTGCCAGTTGGGAAGGGCCAAGCAGCAGCAGGATTCAACGGAGTTGAAGCTGCAGCTTTTTTGGCAGCAGGCTTTTTAACAGAGCCTGCTTTTTTCTTCGCAGCAGGCTTACTTACTTTTTTTTTGCAGCTGGTTTACGCTTTTTTGCAGCTGGACGCTTTTTAGCGGCTGGCTTCTTTTTAGCGGCAACTTTCTTCTTAGCAGCTGGGCGCTTCTTAGCAGCTACTTTCTTTTTAGCAGCTGGACGCTTCTTAGCAGCTACTTTTTTCTTCGCAGCTGGACGCTTCTTAGCAGCTGGACGCTTCTTAGCTGCAACTTTCTTAGCAGCTGGTTTCTTTGCAGCGGTTTTTTTCTTGGCGATTGCCATAATATTGCTCCTTCACGTGAGGATTAGTACAAACTACCGTTTAAGAAGACCCGACCACTCCATTCCATAAGGCCTTGCGGCATTAAAGAGTTGGCGAGCGAGCCATTCATCGGCGCACGGCTTGATACTTGGTGCTGCACGCTAATGAATCCTGGAAAAAAAGCCGTGGCCCCAAAGGGCAACGGCTTTTTAAATGCGGTGAAAAAAATAGGGAGAGTAGCCCAGACACCCTTGAGCAAGGGTTTTCGGAATTTCGCCTGGTTTACCTGATTCTGAATACTATCCAACCGTCTAATCTCCTATTTAGCCGGCTGTGCGCTTTTAATAATCAACTACTCCCAACTTAGCGCACCACCGGTTTGATACTCAATAACGCGTGTCTCAAAAAAGTTTCGTTCTTTCTTCAGATCTATCATTTCTGACATCCATGGAAATGGATTCTCTTCATTTGGGAACATTGCGTCAAGTCCTATTTGCAAACATCTGCGATTACAGATGTATCGGAGGTAACCTTTGAACATTGGCGCGTTCAATCCGAGTACCCCACGAGGCATCGTATCCTCTGCATATCGATACTCCAACTCGACTGCTTTTTCAAAGATCGATTTGATCTCGTCTTTGAACGCAGAAGTCCATAACTGCGGGTTCTCCAGCTTGATTTGATTAATTAAATCAATGCCAAAATTACAGTGCATCGACTCGTCACGCAAGATGTATTGATACTGCTCAGCAGCACCCGTCATTTTGTTTTGGCGACCCATTGCAAGTATTTGCGTAAAACCAACATAAAAGAACAAACCTTCCATTACGCAAGCAAAAACAATCAGCGAGCGAAGTAATTTTTGGTCGTTTTCTAAGGTGCCAGTCTTAAAGTTTGGGTCGGTTAAGACATCAATAAAGGGAATGAGGAACTCATCCTTGGCGCGAATCGAATCAATCTCGTGATACGCATTGAAGATTTCGCTCTGGTCTAAACCCAAAGATTCGACAATATATTGATAGGCGTGGGTATGAATAGCTTCTTCAAAAGCCTGGCGCAATAGGTACTGACGGCATTCTGGAGCGGTAATGTGGCGATAAGTGCCCAAAACAATATTGTTCGCAGCCAAAGAATCCGCAGTGGTAAAGAAACCCAGATTGCGCTTAATGATGCGACGTTCATCTTCCGTCAGGCCATTAGGATCCTTCCAAAGCGCGATATCGCGATTCATGTTGATCTCTTGGGGCATCCAGTGGTTTGCACAACCAGCCAAATACTTTTCCCATGCCCACTTATATTTAAATGGCACCAACTGATTAACGTCAGTTTTAGCGTTAATAACACGCTTGTCTGCAGCATTCACACGCAGTGAAGCGCCACCAGCTGATGGCGCTACTGGTGCTGGTGCAACTTGCTGCGGTGCGATAGCAACTTGGTCCGGCTGTGGGCGCTGTACTTCAGCAACTGCAGGCTGCGGTGCGATACCGGCTTTTGCCAGTACTGGTGCAACTTCTTCTTCCCAATTCAACATAATGCTCTCCTCAATTCCTTACTTGTCTGTCAATGAGCAAATGGCTTATTGACATGCTTCACATTCTTCAAAACCAGCGTCGCCTGGACGCATTGTGCAAACCGGACCATCAGCCTCTACTGCGCCAGCTGCGCTAGCTGCGGCTGCATCAGTTCCATTGACGCCACCGCCACTAGAGACTGAGTTGAGTTGGCCACTAGCAACAGTGGATTTCTCAACGTGGGTTGCTGCCATCGTACGGAGGTAATAGGTTGTCTTCAAACCACGTAACCAGGCCAACTTATAAGTGTCATCCAATTTCTTACCAGATGCGCCGGCCATGTAGATATTGAGAGACTGAGCTTGATCAATCCACTTCTGACGACGGGACGCAGCTTCGACCAACCAGCTTGGCTCCACTTCAAAAGCAGTTGCATATAAATCACGCAAATCTTGTGGGATACGATCGATTTTGGACAATGTGCCATCGAAATACTTCAAATCAGCAATCATCACCTCATCCCATAGACCGCGATCTTTCAAATCACGAACCAAGTACTCGTTTACAACCGTAAATTCACCAGAAAGGTTCGATTTAACAAATAAGTTCTGGAATGTAGGCTCGATACAAGCCGAAACACCAATAATGTTCGAAATCGTTGCGGTTGGGGCAATGGCCACACAGTTGGAGTTGCGCATACCATGTTGTTTAATACGGCTACGCAAGCTATCCCAATTCATCTGGGAAGAGCCATCCACCTCAACATAGCCACCACGCTCTTGCGCTAACAAAGCAACCGAGTCTTGTGGGAGGATACCGCGATCCCACAAAGAGCCTTTGTAGGTGCTGTAGGTGCCGCGCTCTTCTGCCAATTCGCTAGAGGCAAGGTAAGCGTAGTAGCAAACTGCTTCCATCGAAGAATCTGCAAACTGGACGGCCTCTTGACTTGCGTAAGGAATACGCTGCATATGCAAGCAATCCTGGAAGCCCATGATGCCCAAGCCAACTGGACGATGCTTGAGGTTAGAGTTACGTGCCTTGGCGACTGCGTAGTAGTTAATATCAATCACGTTATCCAACATCCGCATCGCAGTGCGTACGGTGTTACGCAGTTTCTCATGATCCAAAACCATCTTGCCAGATGTATCGGTTGTCATATGCGCAGTTAAGTTCACGGAACCAAGGTTGCAGACTGCAATTTCAGTCTCATTAGTGTTGAGAGTGATCTCGGTACATAAATTGGATGAGTGAACGACGCCAATATGTTGCTGTGGGCTGCGAATGTTGCAAGGATCTTTAAAGGTAATCCAAGGATGGCCGGTTTCAAACAACATGCCAAGCATCTTGCGCCATAACTGCTGCGCAGGGATTCTACGGAAGGGTTTGATCTCGCCTGCATCAGCTTTCTTTTCATAGGCGACATAGGCCTCTTCGAATGCCTTACCGAACTTGTCATGCAAATCAGGTGTAGTAGATGGGGAGAATAAAGTCCAGTCACCGTTTTCCATTACACGCTTCATGAATAGATCAGGAATCCAGTTCGATGTGTTCATGTCATGGGTGCGGCGACGATCGTCACCAGTGTTCTTGCGCAACTCCAAGAACTCTTCAATATCTAAGTGCCACGTCTCCAAGTAGGCGCAAACTGCACCCTTACGCTTACCACCCTGATTAACTGCAACAGCGGTGTCATTCACAACCTTCAGGAATGGCACAACACCTTGTGACTTACCGTTGGTGCCTTTGATGTGGCTACCGAGCGCACGAACATTGGTCCAGTCATTACCCAGGCCGCCAGCAAACTTAGACAGCAATGCGTTCTCTTTCAAAGCCTCGTAGATGCCGTCCAAATCATCATCAACTGTAGTCAAGTAGCAACTAGAAAGTTGTGGACGGGTTGTAGCTGAGTTGAACAGGGTTGGTGTGCTGGACATGAAATCAAATGTCGACAGGATTTCATAGAACTCGATTGCACGACGCTCGCGATCCATCTCATTGAGCGCCAGACCCATTGCAACCCGCATGAAGAATGCTTGTGGCATTTCAATGCGACGATCTTCAATATGCAAGAAGTAGCGGTCATACAAGGTTTGCAAACCAAGGTAGTTAAATTGCAAATCGCGACTTGCATTCAAAGCTGCAGCCAGTCTTGGTAAATCATATTCACGCATGCGTGGATCTAGCAATTCAGCAGCAATACCTTCGTTGATGTACTTCGCAAAGTAGGTGCTGTATTCAGCTTGCATATCACCTTGCAATACTTCGCGACCTAAGATTTCTTTACGAATCACATGCATCAAAATCCGTGCTGTCACCTGACTATAAGCAGGATCTTTTTCGATCAAGGTGCGTGAAGCCAAAATGGCTGAGTCATAAACCTGCGCCATTGGCACACCATCGTAAAGATTCTTGATAGTTTCAGTAATGATGGGCGTGGCATCAATGTGATTACCCAAACCTTCGCAAGCTGCCTCAATGACTGTGCGCAGCGCAGCCAAATCCAACCACTTTTCTTCGCCGTTGTCGGTAACCTTAATGCCAGACTCGCCAGCTTGTGTGGCTGCTTGAGTTTCTTGAGCACTACCTTGCTGCACAGCACGCTCTTGGTTGCGTTTTTCACGATAAAGCACATAAGCGCGAGCAACGTTGTGCTCACCACTGCGCATCAATGCCAATTCCACTTGATCTTGGATATCTTCAATATGGAAAGTACCGCCGTTGGGACGACTACGCAATAAGGCACGCACTACCGCATGGGTCAATTGCTCGACCTGTTCACGCACACGAGCAGATGCAGCGCCCTGACCCCCATTGACGGCCAAGAAAGCTTTAGTTACGGCAATCGCAATCTTTGATGGCTCAAAAGCAACCACCGAACCATTGCGGCGAATGATTTTGTAGTCAGAAAGCTGGGTTGCCTGCGCTCCACCAACCCCACCAGCCACAAAGCCAGCAGAAGGAGCCTGACTTACTGGACCACCAGGGTTCAAGCCCTGATTGGCTACCCCAGATTGTTGGTCAGCGGTTTGTGGATTCGCGTATGTCATGTTTTTCCTACTTATATATAGTTATTGGGGTAAAAAGTCTTTAAATACAAAGGGCTGTTGTCTACTGTAAACACTACATCTAGTGTTTTTTTATTCATTTGATACTAAGTATAGGGAAATATTTCTAGTTTAGTAAGGCTTTTATTACAAATTTGAGTAAGTATTTTTCCTAATACTTGGCACCAATTTGACTCATTTTTATCCTGAAATATTTGAGCCCTTTTCAATGGGGCTAGAGAAGTGAGTAGATCCTCACATTCGACTTTTTGACTAGCGTGGGTCTAAGCCAAAGGGGAAATTTTTTTCGGGAATGAGTGTTGTTTTCTGCAACTTTGTCCAGTCGAAAAATTTTCCAGGGTCCATTTTTCGTTGTGGGGCAATATCACTGTGTCCTGCAAATTGCAGATTCGGAAATTCTTTCTGAATGTTTTGAATCAAAATACTCAGTTGCTGATATTGAATTTCTTCAAACGAAGAATCGCCATCACCCTCCATTTCGATCCCAATCGAGAAATCATTACAGCGCTCTCTGCCCAAAAACTCAGAAACACCGGCATGCCATGCCCTCTGCTTGGTGGAGACAAATTGAAAGACTTGACCTTGACGAGAAATTAAAAAGTGGCTGGACACTTTCTGCCCTGCAATTTCTACAAAGTAAGGATGTGCGGATGTATCAAGCGTGTTTTGAAAAAAATCAATAATGTATTGGGTGCTGGTACGCTTCTGAAATTCTCCGGGTGGCAAGCTGATGTGATGCATCACCACCAACTCAGGCATACATCCATCTGGACGGGCATCCTGATTCGGTGAGGGACGCCATAGGGCAGAACCAAGCCAGCCCGCATCATCTAAAGCCTGCAGATGCTGGGCTGAGCAATAAAAACGCTGCTCCTGTTTGATTGCCTCTGACTGCGCAAGATGAACATGACAAAGCTCGCACTGCACCATGGTCTGAGGCTCCACGTTCTGCTTCTGAGTCTCGGCCTCAACTCGAGCACGGTGGGTCTGTGCGGTCCGCTCTTTACCTTTAAACCAATAGTAGAAATAAGCAGCGCCAACTATGAGGAGTAGCCACTTAATCAAGTTCATACCTTATGAAGAATGACTTCCAAAACAAAGCGACTGCCTACATAAGCAAGTAGCAAAGCAGTGTATGCACTTAAAACCCAACGTACTGCTGTTCTTCCACGCAAGCCCACTCTCCAGCGCGCTACCAATAAACCTCCGAATAAAACCCACGAGATCAAAGCAAAAACGGTTTTATGGTCAAACACAAGGGGTCGGCCGAACAGGGTTTGCGAAAAGAAAAGTCCAGAAAAAACGGTCAAGCTCAAGAGCGCAAAGCCAACATATAACAAGCTAAATAAAAGACTTTCCATTGTCAGCAATGGTGGCAAATCTTCTAGCCAGTGCGCTAACCATCCATTAGGCCGAATGCTCAGCTGCCTATGCAAGGCCCGATCCTGAATACTCATCAACATGGCATGCATTGCAGCCAGGCTCAACAGGCCCACTGACAGAGTGGCAACAATAAAGTGCCCCTTAAACCAAGGATCTGATACTGCAGCAGGAGAAATGAGAACGCCTTGAAAGAGACCTGGGAGGGCAGAACAAACCATTGCAAAAATTAAGGCCATCCACCGCAAACTCACGATAGGCAAAAACCAGGACTGAAACCAATAAAAAGCGAGGCCTGCCCAGGCAATCAAGGAAAGGTCCTGAGCGAAGCCAAAAACGAAGCCTTGGCCCGTAAAAACGGACTCATGCAGTTGAATACCGTGAATGACCAAGATCAAAAAGATTCCGATACGAACCAGCCCAATAAAAAATGGAGATTGCGCCAAAGCCTTTGAACTGAAGGTCAAAAAGACTAAAAGCAGTAAATAAAGGGCCGGGGTAAGCCAGCCACAACTGAGGTAACCTAAAATGTCCATCTAGAAAGTCTAATCCATAAATGCTAGAGAACCTGACCGATCGCCTATCTCGTGTTGTGAAAACAATGCGGGGGGAAGCGCGCCTAACCGAAAGCAATACCGCGGAGATGCTGCGGGAAATCCGTTTAGCCCTTTTAGAGGCAGACGTGGCCCTGCCAGTCGTTAAAACGCTACTTGAGCAAATTAAATTTAAAGCCCTTGGCGAGGAAGTGGTCGGCAGTCTAAGTCCTGGACAGGCTTTAGTCGGTGTTGTGCAACGAGAACTCGCCCAGGTAATGGCTGGCGATGGATCAAAGAGTGGTGAAATCAATTTAGCCACTCAACCTCCTGCCGTCATTCTCATGGCCGGCTTACAAGGCGCCGGTAAAACCACTTCGGTTGGCAAGCTTGCCAAATGGTTGCAAGAAAAAAAGAAGAAGAAAGTACTCACTGTCTCATGTGACGTATACCGTCCTGCTGCGATAGAACAGCTCGCTACCGTGAGCAAACAAGTTGGTGCCGAGTGCTTTCCGAGTAGCATCGATCAAAAGCCAGCAGCGATAGCACTTGCAGCTCTAGATTGGGCGCGTCGTCACTATTTTGATGTCTTGCTAGTAGATACGGCCGGCCGACTGGGTATCGATGAGGTACTCATGCAAGAGATTCAAGATCTGCATGACAAACTCAGTCCCATAGAGACTTTATTTGTTGTCGATGCCATGCTTGGTCAGGATGCGGTGAACACCGCCAAGGCCTTTCATGATGCACTGCCACTGACGGGCGTCATTCTCACCAAACTGGATGGTGACTCACGCGGAGGTGCCGCACTCTCGGTTCGTCAGGTCACTGGCGTCCCACTCAAGTTCATCGGCACTGCCGAGAAGATGGATGGACTTGAAGCGTTTGATGCTGAACGTATGGCAAACCGTATTTTGGGAATGGGCGACATCCTTGCCCTCGTAGAACAAGCGCAACAAAATGTAGACGTTGCTAAAGCAGAAAAGCTAGCGACAAAAATATCTAAAGGTGGATTTGATCTGGGGGACTTTCGGGATCAGATTTCTCAAATGCAGCAAATGGGCGGGATGGCGAGTCTGATGGACAAACTCCCAAGTCATATGGCGCAAGCTGCGAGTAAAGCCAATATGGGTCAGGCTGACAAACAAATCATCCGAATGCGCGGCATCATCGACAGCATGACACCTAAGGAACGCAGTAAACCAGAGCTACTCAAGGCTAGTCGTAAGCGACGAATTGCTGCAGGGGCAGGAGTGGAAGTGCAAGAGGTCAATCGCTTACTCGCACAATTTGAACAAATGCAAACCATGATGAAGCAGTTTAAAGGCGGAAAGATGGCACGCGCCATGGCGGGCATGGCTGCTAAGGGAGCCGCCAAGGGTATCGGGGGCTTATTTAAAAAGTAATTAAGAGACGAGTTGCTTGGCTGCATTCACAGCAGCAATCACTTTGTCTTTGATCTCTGCAATCGGAATGTTTTGGGACTCAGGATCAGTACGCCCCTTAAATTCTACTTGGCTATCTACTAATCCGCGCTCGCCAATCACCACTCTAAATGGTGCACCAATCAGCTCCCAATCAGCAAACATCGCACCTGGGCGCTCACCACGATCATCAAGCACCACATCAATTCCAGCGGCAAGTAATTGCCCATGTAATTGATCGGCGGCTGCCTTTACCGTCTCAGACTTATCGTAATTCATAGGACAAATCACCACTTCAAATGGTGCCATCGAAATAGGCCAAATAATTCCGCGCTCATCATGTCCCTGTTCAATGGCAGCGCCTAAGAGACGCGTTACACCAATGCCGTAACAGCCCATCACCATCGGCTGTGACTTTCCTTGTTGATCAAGATAGGTACACCCCATTGCCTCTGAGTAACGAGTTCCCAACTGAAAGACGTGGCCGACTTCAATCCCTCGACAAATATCCACAACGCCTTTACCGTCTGGCGATGGATCCCCAATCACCGCATTACGGAGATCCATTACTAAAGGCTCTGGTAAATCGCGGCCCCAGTTCACGCCATTCAAGTGATGACCTGCTAGATTGGCTCCACAAACAAAGTCAGACATATTGGCAACAGTACGATCTGCCACCACTGTGACGTTGGCAGCAACACCAACTGGACCCAAATATCCGGCTGGTGCATTGCATGCTTGCAAAATTTCGCCTTCCGTCGCAAAACGAGAATCTGCCATTCCCGGCACTTTGCTGGCCTTGACATCATTCAACTCGTGATCACCACGCAATAACAACATAAATAATTTAGCCGGTCCTTTTTCTTGATCCACTGCAAACAAGAGAGATTTGACCGTTGTCTCAATCGGAATGTTTAAGAAGTTGGCTACCTCTGCACAGTTCGTTTGAGTTGGGGTCGCAATTTTTTGCATTGGCTGCTGGGCGGCTCCTCGACTTGCAATCAAGGATAGAGACTCTGCAGCCTCAAGATTTGCTGCGTAATCTGAACTTGGGCAATAGACAATAGCATCCTCACCCGTATCCGCAATCACATGGAACTCTTGGCTTCCAGAGCCCCCAATAGCGCCATTATCTGCTGTAACAGCCCGGAACTTAAGCCCCATTCTCTGAAAGATTTTGGTGTAGGCATCAAACATCATTTGATAGGATTTTTTTAATCCCTCAACATCGCGATCAAAGGAATAGGCATCCTTCATGCTGAACTCGCGCCCACGCATAATTCCAAAGCGAGGGCGTCTTTCATCACGAAATTTTGTTTGAATCTGATAAAAGTTCACCGGTAATTGTTTATAGCTTTTGATCTCATTACGCGCCAGATCAGTTATCACTTCCTCTGATGTAGGCTGAATCAAAAAATCGCGCTCATGGCGATCTTGAATACGAAGTAACTCTGGACCCATTTTTTCCCAGCGCCCAGTTTCTTGCCAGAGCTCAGCAGGCTGAATCATAGGCATGAGTAATTCAATAGCGCCTGCCCGATTCATTTCTTCACGAATGATGTTTTCTACCTTACGAATCACCTTTAAACCTAAAGGGAGGTAGTTGTATATGCCAGCACTTAGCTTGCGGATGAGTCCTGCACGCACCATGAGCTTATGCGAAACCACCTCAGCATCAGAGGGGGCTTCTTTTAGCGTTGCGAGAAATGATTGTGAGGCTTTCATGTATGGATATAATCAAATCGTTGATTTTAAAGGATTTGGGGCACGATCATGCTTGACCGTGAAGGATATAGAGCCAATGTTGGCATTGTCCTCCTCAATAGCCATAACGAGGTTTTCTGGGGAAAACGCGTTGGGCAGCATTCGTGGCAATTTCCGCAGGGCGGAATTCAGCATGGCGAGAGTCCAGAACAGGCCATGTACCGCGAATTGCATGAGGAGGTCGGTTTGCTGCCTGAGCACGTCCAAATTATTGGGCGTACCCGGGATTGGCTACGCTATGACGTCCCAGAAGAGTATCTCCGTAGACAGCACCCTACTCGGGTCCATCGCGCGGCCTATCGTGGCCAGAAACAAATCTGGTTTCTATTACGTTTAGTGGGGCTGGATAGCGATATTCATTTAAGAGCATCGGAGCATCCTGAGTTTGATGCATGGCGTTGGGTTCCTTTTTGGATTGAACTCAACTCCGTTATTGAATTTAAGCGCGGGGTTTATCAACTTGCCCTCTCTGAACTGGCTCGATATCTCAGCCGTGGCGTCAAAATGCAGGAACTGGTCTGGGGATCTCCTCTTGATCTCATGCAATCTTTTTATCTAAAAGAAGGTTCCGTCAAAGATGCAAAAGAGGGCAAATACTCAAATGATTAAATCTTTTCCAAAACTCTGGTCATACATTTTCAGCGTTTTAATTAGCTTAGGCTTAACTGCTTGTGGTGGTGATCCCATGGTAAGTGGTTTGGATCCCTTTGCCCCAAGCGTATTTAAAGAGGGTACAACAACGATGCCCCTAAATCCCCCTAATCCGGACAAGCTTCAATCCTTCTATGTCTCCCCCACTACTATTTTTAAGTTTTCAATTGATACCAGTTCAATTTTGATTGGTGCAGATGGGGTAACACGCTATATCGTTGTAATCACCAATCCTAGCGGTGAGCAACAAGCGCAATATGAAGGAATTCGTTGCGATTCCTACCAGTGGCGTCTCTATGGATCCTATGAGTCTGGAGCATGGCGACCCAATCCTTTGAGTCAATGGAAGGATATTAAATTGCATACACCGAATCGCTATCAAGCGGCTTTAGCTCAAGGAGCCTTGTGCGACTTTAGCTCTCAAGAAACAAGTCTCAAAACCGTTCTGAAATCGCTTGACCCAGAAAAGTTCACTGGCGGAACTCAACCCACCAATTCTTTTGGCGTAATGGGTAATTAAGATTTAGTTGGCACTCAAGCGAGTGCCGATGCTTTCGCCAGCCAAAAGGCGCGTCAGAATATCTCGCTCTTTACCAGAAGCAATGATGGTTGAGGTTCTAGTTTGGGCTGCCACTTTTGCTGCAAGCACTTTGGTCAACATGCCACCCTTGCTGAGCTGGCTCCCAGCGCCGCCTGCCATTGTTTCTAGAGCAGGATCTCCGGCAGTGCCGGTAAGCACCAAACTCGCCGTTGAATCATGGCGTGGATCGGCGGTATATAAACCGCCCTGATCCGTCAGGATGATTAACAAATCGGCCTCAATTAAATTACTCACTAATGCAGCTAAGTTGTCGTTATCACCAAATTTAATTTCATCGGTGACTACGGTGTCATTCTCATTAATAATCGGAATGACGCCTAGCTTCAATAAAGTTTCTAAGGTTGCCTTAGCATTGGCATTGCGATCATCGTTCGCTAAGTCTGCATTGGTTAATAGAATTTGTGCGCTACGTAAATTGAAACGCGCAAAGCAGGTTTCATATCCCTGCACTAAACCCATTTGTCCTACCGCTGCAGCAGCCTGAAGCTGATGAATTTCTGTTGGTCGAGTAGTCCATCTTAAGCGCTGCATACCTTCAGCAATCGCGCCAGAACTGACCATCAATACCTGGTGCCCCGCTTTTAAAAGTGAGGCAATTTGCTCCGCCCACATTCCAATGGCGGCGTGGTCTAGGCCCTCACCATTATTGGTGACAAGACTAGAGCCTACTTTGACAACGATACGCTTTGATTGTTTGCTATTCATATACGGCAATACTTTAATCTGGACTCTTATCCTCTACTTGATAACGCGGATCAGCAGCACGTTCATCTTCCTCATCCCGATTGCGACGCACTGAATCTAAATAATCTTGCAAGGCATAACAAAGCTTATCGCAACCTAATCCTGTTAATGCGGAGATTTCAAAGACAGGACCTTCCCACTTAAATTTTTTCACAAAATGAGCAACTGCCTTAGCCCGATCTTCTTCGGGAATCATGTCTACTTTATTGAGCACCAACCAACGGGGTTTTTCAACCAAGGCTTCATCATATTTACGTAACTCATTGACGATTGCCTTCGCATCTGCAACGGGGTCGATATTCTCATCAAAAGGCGCGAGATCCACGAGGTGCAACAAAACACCGGTGCGCTGCAGATGACGTAAAAAGCGATGGCCTAAGCCAGCACCTTCTGCGGCACCCTCGATTAAGCCTGGAATATCAGCAATCACAAAGCTTCGCTCGCTACCAACACGCACTACGCCCAGATTAGGATGCAAAGTAGTAAATGGATAGTCTGCAATTTTAGGACGCGCATTAGAGACGGCAGTGATCAAGGTAGACTTACCCGCATTTGGCATACCCAATAAGCCCACATCAGCCAACACTTTAAGCTCAAGCTTGAGTTTGCGACGTTCACCTGGCTTGCCATTTGTCTTCTGCCGTGGCGCACGATTAGTACTGCTCTTAAAGTGAATATTGCCCCAACCACCAACGCCACCTTGAGCTAAGCACAAACGCTCGCCATGTGTAGTAAGGTCGGCAATTGGCTCACCTGTTTCGTAATCAGAAATGATTGTGCCAACTGGCATCCGCAATTCAATATCGTCGCCCGCGCGGCCATAACAATCTGCGCCACGTCCTGGCTCTCCATTTTTTGCCGTATGGGTTTTAGCGTAACGGTAATCAATCAATGTATTAATGTTGCGATCGGCAATGGCCCAGACGCTACCGCCTTTGCCGCCATCACCACCATCGGGGCCACCGAATTCAATAAATTTTTCGCGACGCATAGATGCACTACCGGCACCACCTTGGCCAGCGATTACTTCGATACGTGCTTCGTCTATAAATTTCATGAATAAAAAAGGCCTCGCTTAGCGAGGCCTGTTCCTAAGAGTTAAATTCGGAATCAATCTGAATTAAAACGTTTCTCAGTCAGGCGCCTTTATGAACGAGGCAATACTGAAACCTGGGCCTTCTTCAAAGCACCCTTCACGCCAAACTCCACTTGTCCGTCAACCAAGGCGAACAAAGTGTGATCTTTACCAATACCAACGTTAACGCCAGGATGAACCTTGGTGCCGCGTTGACGAATGATGATACTGCCAGCATTAATCTGCTCGCCGCCAAACACCTTAACGCCTAAGCGTTTCGATTCTGAGTCACGGCCGTTTCGTGTCGAGCCGCCGCCTTTTTTCTGTGCCATATCTTTCTCCTGCTATTCCCGCCTAATTAGGCTTTGATCGTGTTAATCAGAATTTCAGTGAAATTCTGACGATGGCCTTGGTGCTTTTGATAATGCTTGCGACGGCGCATCTTAAAGATTGTCACTTTATCGTGACGTCCCTGGGAGACGACAGTGGCCATCACAGCTGCACCATTAACCAATGGATCACCTAATTTCAGTGATGCGCCTTCGCCAACGGCGAGGACTTGGTCAAGAGTGATTTCGCTGCCGATTTCCGCTGGTATCTGTTCTATTTTCAATTTTTCGCCTGCAGCAACTTTATACTGTTTGCCACCGGTTTTTATGACCGCGTACATGGTTTGAAACCTCAATTTAAGCCTACATTTCGGGCTAATCCACCCTGGATTAGCCAAGCCCATTATTATATCTTGCATGACCACCCCTGTCAAAAACAATGAGTTAACCCAGATTCTGGCGCCTATTTCCTTAGATTTCAAGGCTTTAGACGACCTCATTCGATTGCGGCTGGCCTCGAAAGTAGCCCTCATAGACCAAATTTCCAGCTACATCATCCAGGCTGGTGGCAAGCGCGTCCGCCCCGCCCTTTTGATGCTGGTTGCCAAGGCCCTATCCAAGGGCAAGGAAATACCTCACGCTCTAGAGCTTGCTGCGGTTGTGGAATTTATCCATACCGCCACCTTGCTGCACGACGATGTTGTCGATGAATCTACATTGCGCAGGGGGCGTGAAACAGCAAATGCTGCTTTTGGGAATGCTGCCAGCGTATTAGTTGGTGATTTTCTCTACTCTCGTGCGTTTCAAATGATGGTCGGCCCTAACGACCTCAGAGTCATGGAAATTCTGTCAGATGCAACCAATACGATTGCTGAGGGCGAGGTTTTGCAGCTCCTCAACATGAATGACCCTGAAGTCGATGAAGAAAGTTACCTCAGAGTCATTCGCTATAAGACCGCTAAATTATTCGAGGCCTCCACTGAACTAGGCGCAATTATTGCCAGCGCGAGTGAAGCCGAAAGAGCGGCGGCGGCGGCTTTTGGTCGCCATATTGGTACCGCCTTCCAGCTCATGGATGACCTACTGGACTACACAGCAGATGCTGAACAAATGGGTAAACATGCTGGAGATGATTTACGTGAAGGCAAGCCCACACTGCCCTTGATTTATCTCCTTGAAAAAGGAAATCATGAGGAGCGAATCTTAGTACGGGCGGCGATCGAACAAAACCAAGATTTACCCCAGGATGTCTTTGCCCAAATTCTCAAGGCGGTCCAAGATTCTGGTGCGCTGGACTATACCCAAGCAGCTGCCAAGAAAGAAGCGGATTTAGCAGCAGATTGCCTTGCCTCTTTTCCTAAAAATGAGGCTACTGATGCCTTATTTGCTTTATGCCAATACTCCCTTGCAAGACAATCCTAATCATTGCTAAAGTATTTCTAACGGAATGTAGCGCAGCCTGGTAGCGCACCTCGTTCGGGACGAGGGGGTCGGAGGTTCGAATCCTCTCATTCCGACCAGTGCTTGCCCTGTAAGATAATCAAATCAATATTTTTAACCGAGGAATACGATGGCGCAATGGCTCAGATTTACTCATCACAATAAACCGGGCTTCGGCCAACTCTCAGGGGAACAGATTCAAGTTCATTCCGGAGATATGTTTGCGCATTCTCAACCTACAGGTGAGATGATTCCTCTCGCAGCAGTTGAAATTGACATTCCCTGTGTTCCTTCAAAAATGATTGCCATGGTGGATAACTTTCATGCACTTGTTACTAAACTCGAGCATCAAGTCCCAGCAGAACCGCTATATTTTCTTAAAGGCAATAATTCATTCTTAGCTAATGGACAAACCATTCTGACACCAAAATCCTATTCTGGAAAAGTAGTCTACGAAGGCGAGCTTGGCATCGTCATTGGCAAACACTGTCATGAAGCTAGCGAGTCTGAGGCGCAACAATCTATTTTTGGCTACACCTGTATTAACGACGTCACAGCTATTGAAATACTGAACCGCGATCCTGGCTATGCACAGTGGACTCGCTCAAAGAGCTTTAATACCTTTGGTGTATTTGGGCCATATATTACGAGCGGTATTGACCCTATGACGCTGAGTATTAAAACCATCCTAAATGATCAAGAGCGCCAGAACTATCCTGTGAGTGACATGATTTTTCCACCTGCAAAACTCGTCAGCCTTATTTCACAAGATGTACCGCTTGAGCCGGGGGATATTATTGCTTGCGGAACTTCAGTCGGGGTTGGCTCCATGAAGCCCGGCAGCCAAGTGAGCATCGTCATTGATGGCGTAGGCCGACTCGACAATACTTTTGAGTGAGTTTGATCACTCACTCAATACTGCCAAGATTAATATCCTGATACGGATGGGAGCGACAAACTACCCTTTGATGCCTGAACGTTTTCATCAAGATACTTAGTCAAGGCGTAGACCGTATTCAAGCAGGGCGTTGGAGTATCTGTAATCTTGCCTAATTCAATGACGGATCCCAGAAGAGCATCTACTTCTAAACTACGGCCTGCCTCTAGATCTTGAAGCATTGAGGTTTTATGTTTACCGACTTTTTCTGCGCCTGCAATCCGACGCTCAATATCAACGCGGAAAGTCACACCCAATTTCTCAGCAATCGTTTGGGCTTCAGCCATCATGCTCCGAGCCAACTCTCGTGTCAGAGGATACTGACAAATGCCCTCGAGAGTGCCATGCGTTAGAGAGCTAATAGGATTGAAAGTCATATTACCCCAGAGCTTTAACCAAATCTCCGAACGAATGTCCTCTAATACTGGCGATTTAAATCCAGCGGCAACCATCACTTCAGATACTGCCTGAATCCGCTCAGTGACCTGGCCGTCGAGCTCACCAATCGGGAAACGATTACCTTCAACGTGACGAATTACTCCAGGAGCCTGAGTAAATGTTGCTGGATAAACCACGCATCCAATAATATTGTCGGGATTAATCGCTTTTTTAGCCTTACCACCCGCGTCAACTGTTTCGACTGAATGATCCTGAAATGGACCACCAAGTTTTTGAAAATACCACCATGGAATACCGTTTTGCATTGGAATCAAAATGGTATGGGGGCCCATAATTTTTGCTAAGTCATCCACGATGGGCTCAACTTGATGAGCCTTGACAGCCAGAATCACGAGATCAGGATTTTCAACATCGGTAATTTTTTCCACTGCTTTGACCTGAGCAATGAGAGGCTCTGGCTGATCATCCATGATCAACGCTAAGCCGCGCTCCTGAATGGCAGCTAAGGTTGCACCCCGCGCAACGACAGTCACTTCATTACCAGCCCTCGCGAGCATTACGGCTAAATATCCGCCGATAGCGCCGCCTCCACCGATGACACAAATTTTCATAACAGCCTTGCGAAAAAAGATTGAATTACTGTCATATTAGAGTAGATTATTTTGCGGTGCAATATGAAAAATCACTGAATTTATGAGTAATAGCGGTCTTTAAACCGGTTTTAGGAGGGATCTTGGGGTAAACCCTCCTGCAATCATCCCAAAAATGCTGGCCAACAAACCAGCCAACTGTGGCGGCATCACAGCCTCAGGAGCCAAAATTTCACAGCTAATCCAAATCGTTAATCCAAAGACAACCGCCAGCATGCCACCCAAAGAGTTGGCTTTTGACCAATACACCCCAAAAGCAAGCGGTACAAAAGCGGCGACAAGCGTCACTTTATAGGCACTCTCAACCATCTTGAAAATGGACAGTTGTGAATTGACCGCAAAGAAGGTGACCACCACAGCGAAACAAATCACGGTGATGCGCATGATCTTTAATAACTGCTGATCACTCAGATGCCTAAAAAATCCCTTAACGATATTCTCGGCAAAGGTGACGGAGGGCGCTAATAAGGTCGCACTGGCGCAACTCTTAATCGCAGAAAGCAAGGCACCAAAAAACATAATTTGCGCAATCATCGGTGCATGATTCAAAACTAACTTGGGCAAGATCATTTGCGGATCAGTATCGAGATACTTGTTTACCAAGTCTGGACTAATCAGCGTTGCCGAGTAGGCAAGATAAAGAGGAACGAAAGCGAAGATGAAATACAAAACTCCGCCCAAGATCGCCGCCTGAACTGCAATATTGACGTTCTTGGATGAGGTGATGCGCTGGAATACGTCCTGCTGAGGAATTGAACCTAACATCATGGTGAATAGAGCAGCAATAAAACCCAGGATCGAAGCCAAGTTCATATCAGGCCAGAAATGAAACTTCCCTGCGGCCGCCGCATGTTGAATCACGGGCATCACTCCACCCGTTTGCGTCGACATTTCGCCACCGATGTAAAGCATCCCGATCACGATGATGATCATCTGAATGAAGTCGGTAATCGCTACTGACCACATTCCACCAAACAAGGTGTAGATCAAAACACTACAAGCGCCGATCAGCATGCCGCCCGTTTGAGAAATGCTTCCCTCTGAAACCACGTTGAAGACCAAACCTAGAGCCTTCACTTGTGCTGCAACCCAACCGAGGTATGACACCACAATACACAGTGTGACGAGAACTTCTACTGTGCGGCCATATTTTTCTCTAAAGAAATCGCCGATGGTGAGCATTTTTCGGTTGTATAAATGACGCGCAAAAAAGAGACCCACCAAAATTAAGCAGAGTGAAGAACCAAACGGATCCGCCACGATCCCCCCCATGCCCTCTTTGAGAAAAGTTGCTGGAATACCAAGCACTGTTTCCGAGCCAAACCAAGTAGCAAATACTGTGGCAGTAACAATTGGAAGTGGCAGACTGTGGCCGGCGGCGGCAAAATCAGCAGTATCTTTTACACGTAAGGCAGCCCAGAGGCCAATACCCACCGATACAACCCAATAAATGATCACAAACCAAATCAGCACAATCTAGTTCCCTTATTAATTTGCCAAATTATATGATCTTGTCACTTATGGCAAAGCAAGCTTTTGAACCAACTTGAAGCAAGCCCTTCTGACATAATTCAAACGTGAATACTTCCTCAGGAACCCTACAAGCCGACCTAGCCTATCAAAAAGCGATCCTAGGCTCGGTTTCCCGCACTTTTGCGCTGACCATCCCATTACTTCCAGAGGTGCTAGAAAAAGTAGTGGGCAATGCATACCTGCTCTGTCGCATTGTGGATACGATTGAGGATGCGACCAGTCTCAACCCATCTGCTAAACAGGCCTTATCGCAACTTTTCTTAGACAGTGTGACTGGCAAGATCACTGCCCAAGAATTTACAGAGCCCTGCCTTGCTGCTCTCAATGGTCATTGCAAATCCAGCGAAATTGACCTTATCGAGCACACTCCTGCTGTATTGAGAATTTTGCATACCTGCTCCACCAAAGATCAAGCAGCAGTAACCCAATGCGTATCGATTATGTCCTTGGGTATGTCTCGCTTCCACAGCAAACAATCTCAGCAGGGATTGAGTGATTTAAACGAGTTTGAAGAATATTGCTATGTCGTTGCTGGGGTTGTTGGCGAACTCCTCACCAATCTCTTTGGCAATCACTCTGCTTATTTTTTCCAATGCATGAAGGGCCATGAATCTTTGAGTATTGGTTTTGGACAAGCCCTACAAATGACGAATATTTTGAAGGATTCCTCAGAAGATAGTGCTCGCGGCGTTTCTTGGAAACCCTCCGCAATGAGTCAAGGTGATCTGCTGAAGATCGCATATAGCAAGCTCATAGAAGCTCGCAACTATATTCTCCTGGTTCCGAAACAAGAAGTTGGCATTCGCAGGTTTTGTTTTTTAGCCTTTGGATTGGCATCCTTGACCCTAAACACGATCGCTCAAACCACTTCTGCTAAAAAGTTTTCTGAACTAAAACTCACAAGAAAAGTAGTGTGGGGGGTTTATGGCTTCACAAAACTAGCCGCCCATAGCAATCTGCTTGTCAAACTCTTTTTCTATTTGAGTAGTAAAGATCTGAGAATGCTAGCGAAGTAAAGACTGCCTACAAGACGCCTTCATGTCGTAATAGCCAAATTTTGATAGCTCGATAGAAACCAGGTGAGTCTTCCTGCATATAGCCCCCAAGCCCTTGTGCGCTGACTACTCTATGACAGGGTGTAATCAACGGAAAAGGGTTGGCCCCACAAGCATTTCCGACAGCTCTTGGACCGCTCTTAATTTTGCTGGCGATCTCTCCGTAGGTTGCAGTTTTACCCAGTGGGATCTCTTGTGCAGAACGCCATACTTTTTCTTGATGCGCTGTCCCGGTAGGTTTCAGCGGAATATCAAACGCAAAGCGAGGATCCTTAAAATACGCCATACACTGTTTCTGCACCTCTTTTGCCAACAAATTCTTTGGCGCAATCAGCTTGGAATGAACAGGCAGATAATCAATCCTCGAAAGCATCAAACTACCATCAACTACCTCAGCCCAGATTCCAAGGCGGCCAAAAGGGGCTTCAATCACGCAGTAATGTGAAGCTTCTGTGTCGGCAGTAGATTGAGAGATGGTCATTCAGAATATTCTGACATAGGTTTCAGAAAGCGGTATTCAGCTAATGCTAGGAGATGATGGCTCTCTAGCGACTACTTTGCTATATTGATTGCCATGTCATTAAAAGATAGATTCAATGGATAACTTTTTTCACGACTGGCCTTTTTATGGTCAAGTTGCTTTAGTCATTTTCTTGCTCGCCCTTTCGGGATTTTTCTCAATGGCTGAGACCAGCATGATTTCAGCCAATCGCCATCGCCTAAGAGCGATGGCCAAAGCTGGCAATACTGGTGCCGCTCTGGCAGAAAAACTCTTAAAAAGAATTGATTCTTTACTTTCAGTACTGTTGATTTCTAATAATTTAATCAATACTGTTTTATCGATTTTGGTAACTGGTATTGCCCTGCACTTCTTCGGTGACACTGGCTATGTTCTTTCGATTGCAACCCTAGTCGCTGCATTTCTGATCATTGTTTTTAGTGAGATCACTCCCAAAGTCATTGGCGCAGCATTTCCAGAGCGGATCTCGTCGAGCGTTGGCTGGCTCATCCTGCCATTAATCTTTACGCTTAAGCCTCTACTGTGGCTTATCAATTACTTCGTATCTACCTTAATGAGCCTTTTCAGACTCCAAGCCTCTACTGAACATAAAGCGCTAAGTAAAGAAGAATTACGCAGTTTGGTTTTGGAATCGAGTCGCTTCTCTTCAAATCACCACCGTAATATTTTGCTGAATTTATTTAATCTTGAAAATATTTTGGTGGATGATGTGATGACACCGAGAGCAAAAATTGAAATGCTAGATATCTCCAGACCAATTCGGGACGTGATTGAAGATCTGGAAACCTGTTATCACAATAAATTACCGGTATGTGATGGCGACTCAGAAAAAATTATTGGTATTTTGTCTGTTAAAAAAGCACTGAGCTTGCTGGGTCATCAAGAACTCAAGCATGAAGACTTTAGAGCCCTATTGAATGAGCCTTATTTCATTCCCAGCGGAACGCCTGTATTGCAGCAAATGCAATTTTTCCAGGATAACCAGCAGCGTCTGAGTCTAGTCGTGAACGAGTATGGTGAAGTATTAGGTTTAGTGACTTTTGAGGATATTGTTGAAGAGCTGATTGGTGAATTCACTACCTCATTCTCCAATCTATCAAATGAGGCTCGCTGGCTGGAAGACGGAACCTATCTTGCAAGTGGAAGTGCCTCTTTACGTGATTTGAATCGTTTGCTCAATCTAGAGTTACCGCTTGATGGGCCAAGAACTCTGAATGGATTAATTCTTGAGAAACTTGAAGCTATTCCTGATCACGATGTCAGCATTCGGATTGCGGGTATTGTGATGGAAATTGTTCAGTTCGATGAACAAGGAATTAAAACCGTCAAACTTCATCAACCCCATCCCCCCATCGGTGGGGCTTGAGTCCATTTGAAGATGACAGCCTCATTATCCGAGCCTGGCATGAGATTGCTGTCACTGCATTGCAATCAAGAGCCTCGGATATTCATATTGAAGCTGGCCCCCAAGAGACTTTAGTTCGACTCCGGGTCGATGGCGCACTCCAGCTTCTCAAGCGCCACCCCATTTCCCTGCATGAGCGCTTAATCACCCGTATCAAAATATTGGCGCGCCTAGATATTGCTGAAAAGCGTCTTCCTCAAGATGGCAGACTCTGTATTGGGGCAGACTTTAGTCAACCTGACGTGGATTGTCGTGTATCAACAATGCCAACCCTTTATGGCGAAAAAGCTGTAGTCCGAATTCTGCCCAGTCTGATTAAAGAGCTTTCCTTAGATCGCGTTGGCTTACTACCAGAACAGTTAGCTATTTTTCGTTCAGCAATTCAACAACCTCATGGTTTGATATTAGTGACAGGGCCAACTGGATCAGGCAAAACCCGAACACTGTACAGCTGTCTCAGCGAGTTAAACCAGCCCGAGAAAAATCTTTGCTCTGTAGAGGACCCCATTGAAATTCGACTACCAGGAGTGAATCAAGTTTCATTCCATGAAAAAGCTGGTCTTGATTTTGTAACCATTATCCGAGCACTGTTACGCCAAGATCCAGATGTCCTAATGATTGGAGAAATTAGAGACTCAGCCTCAGCTCGGGTAGTAATTGAAGCAGCTCAAACTGGACATCTGGTTCTAAGCACTCTTCATACGCGTAATGCACGTGGTGCGCTCGCACGTCTTAGAACTTTAGGCATTGAGCAGGAACACATTGCATCCTGCCTAAATTGCGTAAGTTCTCAACGACTTGTTAGAACCTACTGCCAAAAATGTAAGCGACACGCCCTAGATTTCAATTGCCTCAAGTGCAAGGGCTCCGGTTACTTTGGGAGAATTGCTATCCATGAAGTGTTGAATCACCAGATGATATTTAGTCCAGACGCCTGTTTTCTGGATATGCAAGCAGCGGGCATGCATTATGTCCAGCAAGGTCTCATCAATCCAGAGTTACTGACTCATGAAATTGGGTCCTATAGCTGATGATGCGCCTTATAGTGCGTCGCCATTTAGGCATGAGGGGACAGCTGCAGTTTGCAGAGCAATTGCTAAGCCTATTGGAATCTGGTTTACCACTCTTAAATGCAATTGAACTGCTACAGCAGGTAAACGGACCACACTACGGGCACTTTTTACCTCATCTGTACACCAAACTAAAGCAAGGCAATAGTCTTACTCAAAGCCTGTTGCTTCAAGAAGACTTGTTCTCACCAGAATTTATTAACTTGATTCGGGTCAGCGAGCGGACCGGCGATCTGGAATTAGCACTTCGGACTATTTGTAGGCAACTGAGCGCCAAAATAGAGTTAAGCAGTCAGATTCGACAAGCATTAACCTACCCTCTCATTACTGTAATCAGCTCCATCTTTTTACTGGCAGTCATGATGATTTGGGTAATTCCTGTTTTCAAGGAGGTGTTTACTAATTTTCGTGCCGAGCTACCGCCCGCTACTGCGCTTTTAATTTCAACTTCAGATGCAATCAAAGAATCCTCTCTATTGATTTTTCTGGTTAGTTTTGTGTCGATCATTCTCTTTATATTTTTTTGGACTCGATCAATCCGACTACAAAAACTCTGCGATCGCATCAGCTTTACACTCCCAATCTTCGGCAATCTTCTGCGCTTGGCTACTTTGAGCAATTGGTGCCGCACCCTAGGTCATCTGCTGCATTCTGGATTAGCACTACCAGATGCCATTCGTGTTACTGCTCAATCCTCAAATCATTGGTTAAGCCATGATCTGAGTGCGGAGTTATTTAAACATCTCACCCGAGGTTGGCCATTACGAGAATCTCTTCATAAATCCGATCCACATCTTTATTTATTTGATAAAGAAACTCTTCATCTACTAGCCATCGGGGCGGAGAGTGGCTCCTTAGTCAAAATGCTGAATAAACGCGCAGAGGTTTTACAAACTCGCCTAAGCAATGAACTCAAATTACTTGGTCAAACTCTGGAGCCCTTGCTAATGATGGGTATTGGCCTCATCATTGGGGCCTTGGTGGTTATTCTGTATTTGCCAATATTTAACCTGGGACAAGTCATCTGATGGAAATTTCCAGCCTCATGATCTGGATTCAAATTACGCTCGTTCTGGCGCTCCTATGTTTAGCCTATATCGATCTCACTAGTTTCCGCCTCCCTAATATTCTGACAATTCCTTTGATTTTTTCAGGGCTAGGCTTTAATTTTTTGGCAGCGCAAGGTTTTACGGAACCCGTCAATGCCATTCTTGGCTGTATTTTTGGCTACAGCTTTCTGTGGGTCATGAATTTTGTTTACCGAGCCCTGAAAAAACAAAACGGTATTGGTATGGGAGATGCTAAATTGCTGGCTGGCTTGGGTGCATGGCTGGGCGCTAGCACTTTACCCATGGTCCTGTTAGTGGCCTCTCTAACAGGTCTTATCGGGGGCCTCATTTGGCTCAAGTGGCAGCGATCCCAAATCAACCAGGTCTTTCCTTTTGGGCCCTTTTTGGCCTTTGCTGGCATCATAGAACTGTTATGGCCTCAGGCACTTCAAACCCTTCTGCTCATTCGGTGAATTTAAGCGCCCTCAAGGATGCCGTGATCCTAGTTGGCCTCACTGGCGGTATAGGATCAGGGAAATCTGCTATTGCAGAGCGATTAGCGCACCATGGAGCCGCCATCGTTGACTCCGATGTGATCGCACATCAGATCACCAGTTCTGGAGGGCTCGCCATTGAGTCTATTCGGGATCGGTTTGGTTCCGAGTTTATCCAAGCAGATGGTGCTCTAGATAGAAAAAAAATGCGTACTTTAGTCTTTGAAGATCCGCACTCCAGAAAAGCCCTAGAGACGATTACCCACCCCCTCATTCGGGCGGAAGCTATTCAACAAGCCCTTTTGGCTATTGAAAAGAAGGCACCCTATATTGTTTTTGTTGTACCCCTGCTATTAGAGTCCTCAGAGTGGTTCCAGTACATAGACCATGTGGTGGTAGCCGATTGCTCTGAAGCATTGCAAATTCAGCGGGTAATGGAGCGAAATGGGCTCACCAAACAAGAGGTTGAAAGCATTCTCCAAGCCCAGGCTACCAGGGCTGAACGCCTAGCGCAGGCCGATACTGTCATCCAAAATATGGGTAGCCTAGAAGACCTGGCAGAGCAGGTCAGACTTTTGCATCAAAAAATCCTACAGATTCGTAGAAGCTAGTCCAGTTCGTCATAGAATATGGACTTGTGATTGTCTACGAATACCCCTTCAATGAATTAGTCCGAAGCATGCTTCGGCTGGAGTATTTGTTCGCCCGTTTTAATCATTTTTTACGGTCAGATGATCCCGAGCTGCATCACAATGCTATCGCCATTTTGTTCGATCTAGGAGACATTGGCGCTCGGGGTGATATTAAATCTCTTTTACTAAAAGAATTTGAGCGTCAAAAATATTCTCTGAATGGTTTGAAGTCTTCTCAGAAAGTAGACCAAGAGGCACTTGCACAAACTATTGCGGAAATTGATACTGCTGCATCTAAAATTAACCGCTCGATGGGAAAACCCAACACGACGATTTCGGAGAGCGAGTGGTTAAATGCTATTCGTACTCGACTGAATATTCCGGGTGGCACAAGCCCAATTGATTTACCAAGCTACCATGCTTGGAAAAATAGTGCAGTAAGCGAGCGACGCGCCTTACTTGAAAATTACATTACTCCCTTATTGCCTTGGTATGAAGCTGGCCAATTATTTTTACGCTTGCTGCGACAGTCTGGAGAGGCTAAAGATGTGATTGGCCACAATGGCTCATTCCAACAAGCGCCGTCTGGTAAGGTCTATCAGTTAATGAGAATTGCAATTGAGGACGACAGTCTCTATTCGGAGATTAGTGCAAATAAATATTTGCTATCGATTCGCTTTCTGAAAGCTGATCGAGATAAAAAAGCGCAGCTCGTCAATGTCGATGTGCCATTTAGACTGACCCTCTGTCAGTTCTAGCCGAGCATCAGTTTTAGTTTCTCCAGCATCGGCCAAGCGGCTGGTAATAAGGGTTCAACACTAGGCTTGTCAGCTCGCAACTCCTCCCAAGACAGCTGCTGCCCTTCGCACCCGCTTGGCTCACCCTGCCAACTCCGAATGATATTCACGTGTAGCCTAACGTAAGCATGAGGATAATCATGCTCCAGAACCATGAGTTCTTCGCAGGACTCAATCTGAATTCCAAGTTCTTCTTGAAGTTCTCGCTTAAGTGCCTCAAAGACAGTTTCACCAGCCTCCACTTTTCCGCCCGGAACCTCCCAATATCCCGCATAGGGCTTACCGGCTGGACGCTGACCTAGTAAATATCGGCCATCATGATCTAACAAGATTCCCGCAGCGACCTCGGTCACAGGACGATTGAGTTCAGCCATGAGCTGAGGGCTTAGGCGTGTGAACCGGCCCAGTGTTTCGCGAATTGCCACGCAACACGGCCAGAACGCGAGCCTCGCTCCAAAGCCCAAACAAGAGCTTCGGCACGTGCTGCTTCGATTTGCTGTGGATTAAGTCCAAAGTGCTTAAGCCAATGTGCAACGATAGCAAGATACTCATCTTGTTTTGGTGGGTAAAAAGACAGCCATAAACCAAAACGCTCTGATAAAGAAATTTTTTCTTCAACCACTTCACCGGGATGAAGTTCACCATCATCGGTATGGGTATAGCCTTCATTGTCTTTCATGTACTCAGGCAATAAATGGCGGCGATTAGAGGTTGCATAAATCAAAATATTATCAACCTGGGCTGATACCGATCCATCAAGGGCGGATTTCATGGCCTTGTATCCTGACTCACCATCTTCAAAAGAGAGATCATCACAAAATACAATAAAACGCTCAGGACGATCTGCCAAGAGATCCGTAATGTCTGCTAGGTCAGCTAAGTGCTCTTTTTCAACCTCAACCAAGCGTAAGCCTTGCGCCGCAAATTCATGCAAGCTTGCTTTGATCAAAGATGATTTTCCAGTACCTCGTGCACCAGTTAATAAAATATTGTTTGCTGGCTTTTTTTGAATGAAGTTCCTGGTGTTGTCGCGAATAGCATCGCGCTGACGATCAATATTTTGTAGGTCTTCAAATGTAATATCTGAGACATGGTTGACCGGCTGTAAAAAACCAATGCTCCCAAAAATGCTATCTCGTCTACGCCACCTAAATGCAGTTGTAGATTTCCATTGCTCTTCAGAAAGTGGCTTTGGGAGAAAAGTTTCTAAATGACTCAGTAGCCTGTCAAGTTTGTCGTTCATGGCAACCTATGAGCGGTAGTCTGCATTAATCGAGACGTAGTCATGTGATAGATCACATGTCCACATTGTTTGAGTGGCTGAGCCACGGCCCAAATCAATTCTGACCGTGATCTCAGACTCTTTCATGATCCTTTGTCCATCAGCCTCTTGGTAGGCGGGGTTTCTGCCGCCATCTTTTGCTACCCAAACATCTCCAAGCCACATTTGTACACGATTGACATCAAGATCAGCAATGCCAGCGTATCCAATTGCCGCCAAAATGCGCCCCAAATTAGGATCGCTGGCAAAGAAAGCGGTCATCACTAAGGGAGAGTGAGCAACAGCTTTAGCCACTTTTTTGCATTCTTCCTCAGTCTTGCCGCCCAGCACTTCAATGGTAATAAATTTAGTGGCGCCCTCACCATCTCGCACAATCATTTGCGCTAATTTTCTGGCTAATTCAATCAGCCCATCTTTGAGTAGGCCGTAATTGGGATCCTGTGTCGTACTGATTTGAATTCCCGACTGCCCGGTTGCCATGATGACGAAAGAATCATTGGTTGAAGTGTCACCATCAATCGTGATTGCATTAAACGAAAGATCCGCCACTTCTTTAGTCAGGGCAGTCAATAAACCTGGGGCAAATCCAGCATCCGTTGCAATAAATCCCAACATGGTCGCCATATTGGGATGAATCATGCCAGCCCCCTTACAGATTCCAGTCAGAGTGACAACCCCTGCGGATGTAGTGACAGTCATTGAGGCAGCCTTAGGCTGGGTATCGGTAGTCATGATCGCTTCTGCAGCATCAAACCAGTGATCCTCACCAAGGTTGGCAATTGCTTTTGGCAAAGCCGTAATAATTTTCTCGATTGGTAAGGGCTCTAAGATCACCCCGGTCGAGAAAGGCAAAATTTGCTCTGGCTTTAACTGCAAATCTTTTGCCAAGGCAAGGCAGGTTTCCTGAGCATGCTTCAACCCACTCTCACCAGTACCCGCATTGGCATTGCCCGTGTTCACTACCAATGCACGAATATCTACAGCACCACCATGACGAGCCAAATGCTCCCTACAAATTTGTACCGGTGCAGCACAAAAACGATTCAAGGTAAATACTCCCGCCACCTGGGAGCCCGGCGCCAAGGTCATCACCAATAAATCTTTACGGTTTATCTTTTTGATACCCGCTTCAGCAATACCCATCTCAAAGCCTTTAACTGGCTTGAGGTCACTTTTGAGGGGGAGTGGTAGGTTAACAGTCATAGTTTGATTATTGTAGATGAGGCTTAAAAAGCAAGCGCGCCGTTTAAGGCGCGCTGATTGGGTCTAGACAGAAAGGCTTCAGACTTTAATCGGAAGCTCCCGAATTCGCTTCCCAGTAGCCGCTGCAATCGCATTGACCAAGGCTGGGGCAACCAGGGGAACACCCACTTCACCAAGACCGCCTGGCTTTTCCTGACTAGCTACCAGGTGAACCTCAACGACCGGAGCCTGATTCATTCGGATACTAGGGTAGTTATTAAAGTTACTTTGTTGAACTCGACCCTGCTCGATTGTGATTTCATCATAGAGGGCCGCACCTAAACCATACAGGATTCCGCCAGTAAGTTGGGCTCTCGCTTGATCGGGGTGAATAGTAATTCCGCAATCAGAGACAAAGGTAATTTTTTTCACCAAAGTACTTGCTGCGTAGGGATCCAGTTCAACTACACAAGCAGAATAGGTTCCATAACATTCCATTTGGGCCACACCAAAACGCTTGCTACCTGCTTGATAGCCTGACTTTTGTGCAGCTAACTTTAAGACTGCAGCCGCCCTAGGCTCTTTGGACAATGCACTAAGTCTAAAAGCTACCGGATCTTTACCAGCTGCTTTAGCTGCTTCATCCATAAAGCTCTCAACCGCAAAGGCATTGAGTGTGTTGCTAACAGAGCGCCAGTAACCCACGCGTATTCCAGAGTCTTCAATCACATTACGAACTTCTAAGTTCGGAATTTCATAAGTTAGATTTGCAGAACCCTCCACCATGAAGGGATCATTGCCATCTTTTACAAAAGCAGGGAATGCTCTGGCAGTTACTGATTGAGAAACCATTTTGGTTTTCAAGGCTGAAATCTTGCCATCCGCACTTAAGGCTGCATCCATTTGATGAACGCTCATTGGACGGTAAAAATCATGCGTAATATCGTCTTCTTTAGCCCAAAGCATCTTCACAGGCATGCCCGATGCCTTGGCTATCTCAGCGGCTTGACGAATAAAGTCCAGCTCAAGCTTGCGTCCAAAACCGCCACCCAAGAAGGTGGTCTCTACTGTGACATCTTCTGGCTTGAGGCCAGTCGCGACTGCTGCCACAGCCTGCGCGCCTTGTTGAAACTGAATCGGACCAATAATTCTGCACTTACCATCAGCAACCACTGCAGAACAATTCACAGGCTCCATGGTGGAGTGCGCCAGGTAAGGCATAAAGTACTGGGCACTGAGCTGCTTTCCATTGGCTAGCGCATTATTGGCATCACCTTTTGCCTGAATCACAGCACCAGGTTTTGTCAGCCCTGACTCCAGCTGTTTACGCATACCTGCATTACTGATGGAAGCACCTGCGCCCTCATTCCAAGTGATCTTTAAAGCATCTCTACCTTTGCGTGCGGCATAAAAGTCTTTAGCCAAAACCGCTACACCATCAGAGATTTGAACTACTTTAATCACTCCAGACACCTTCAAGGCATCCGAGCTGTCTACAGATCTAGGGGTGCCGCCAATGACAGGACACTGGGCAAGTGACGCAATCGCCATCCCCGGAATCTTCACATCAATACCAAAAACTGCAGTACCAGCAACTTTTGCTGGCGTATCCAAACGTCGCATACTCTCTTTACCAATCACCATAAAGTTTGCTGGTGATTTGAGGGCTGGCTTCTCAGGCAGCGGGAGCTTGGCCGCTTCAGATGCTAACTCACCATAAGTAGCCGACTTTCCAATCGCATGGCTTACCTTGCCATTCATTGCCTTACATTCAGATGCAGGGACACTCCAACGATTCGCGGCAGCTTGTACTAAAACGCTTCGCGTTCCTGCGCCAGCGATCCGCAATTTATCAAAGGCCTCCCGAACCGATGAAGAGCCACCGGTAATTTGACCCCCTAGTAAAGCATTGATATAGACCGGAGCTACTCCTGCAATCTGCACCTTGACCATGGATAACGGAACATTCAATTCCTCAGCAAGCAATGCGGGCATGGAGGTATAAACGTCTTGTCCCATTTCTGAGCGAGCACAGATCAGAGTGATTTGGTTATCTGGCGTAATTTGGACCCAAGCATTCACCAGTGTAGGACTAGCAGGACTTGTTGCAGCATCGCTTGTCAAAGGTAGATACATACCCAACACAAAGGCGCCAGTAGTGGCAGCACTTTGCTGAATAAATTGGCGACGTGCAGGACTTTTAATTGAATTTGTTTTCATGTTTTTTCCTTAAGCCAATTTATCAGCAGCACGTTTGACTGCTTTTTCAATTCGGGCATAAGTGCCGCAACGACAAATGTTTCCACTAAGTGCATTTTTAATGTCGCCAGAACTGGGGTGTTTATTTCTACTTAACAAATCCGCTGCCGACATCATTTGCCCAGTTTGACAATAACCGCACTGGGGAACATCAAACTCCACCCAGGCCTCATTTAAAGCCTTACCCATGTTGGGTGCAAGACCTTCTAAGGTGGTGACATTTTTTCCAGCAGCCGCTGAAACAGGTGTGGAGCAGGAACGAATCGCATTGCCCTCTAAATGCACTGTGCATGCCCCACACAAAGCGGCACCACAGCCAAATTTAGGACTCATTACATCGAGATGGTCTCTTAATACCCACAGAATTGGCGTTTCTGGATCCCCATCAAAATTGACTGATTTGCCGTTGAGATTAAAAGTTGTGCCCATTGTTATTCCTTGATGAATATTGAGTTTTTATTACAAATAGCATTGTTATCAGATCAAATCATGCCATAGTCGCCCAAGGACTCGACTAGGGATTTCACCAAGAAAAAAGCCTAGACTGAGTCTAGGCTTTAAATATGACAAAAATTAACTTGGCTTAACTCAAGGCGCCGTGACAATTTTTATATTTCTTACCACTACCGCAACTACAAGGATCGTTGCGGCCAATCTTAGGCCCAGTTCTCACTGGTGCAGGGATAATTTCAATAGCGGCGCCACGATCGCCCGTAGAGCCAGCAACTTCCATATCGGGATCAGCATGCTGATACTGCAAATCAGAGAGCTTTGCCAAATCATCATTCATAGACTCAGCGGCTTTATCTAACTCGCTAGCACTCCGAATTTGTACTGTCATAATGTTTTTAACGACATCATTCTTGATGACATTCAGCAATTCGCCGTAAAGCTCGAAGGCTTCACGACGATATTCTTGCTTAGGATCTTTTTGAGCATATCCGCGAAGATTAATTCCTTGACGTAAATGATCTAATGCAGCCAGATGTTCCCGCCAATGTGTATCTAAACTGTAAAGCAATACTGAGCGCTCAAAACCTGCGAAAGAGGGGCGGCCTGATAAGGCAACCTTAGCGTCGTAGGCTTCTTGAGCAGCCTGTAGAACACGTTCAACGATTTCTTCTTCGTCAACTGAATCTGCGGCTTCAACCCATTTTTGCAAATCGAGGCTGAGGCCCCATTCATTTGCTAGTACGTTTTCAAGGCCGAGCAAATCCCACTGCTCCTCCATCGATTGCAAAGGAACATAAGTAGCGCAAATATCACGAATCACATCTTCACGTAAATTAGCGATGAGCTCACCAATATCGCCACTCTCAAGTACTTCATTACGAAGGCGATAAGTTTCTTTACGCTGATCATTTGCTACATCGTCATATTCAAGCAGTTGCTTACGAATATCAAAGTTACGGCCTTCTACTTTGCGCTGAGCAGATTCGATGGAGCGGGTGACCATACCTGCCTCAATTGGTTCGCCATCTGGCATCTTGAGGCGTTCCATCACAGCACGCAAACGGTCCCCTGCAAAAATACGGAGCAAGGGATCATCTAGAGATAGATAAAAGCGTGATGAGCCTGGATCACCTTGTCGTCCTGAACGTCCACGTAATTGATTATCAATTCGTCGACTTTCATGGCGCTCGGTACCAATAATATGTAAGCCGCCTGCGTTGAGAACTAAGTCGTGCAAACTTTGCCATTCGTCTTGCAACTTCTGAATCTTGCTTGCTTTTTCCTGTGGAGATAAAGAAGCATCTTCATTAATGAGAGCGGATTGCTTCTCTACGTTACCGCCTAAGACGATGTCCGTACCGCGGCCGGCCATATTGGTCGCAATCGTAATCATCTGCGGTCTACCAGCTTGTGCGATGATTTCAGCCTCTCGAGCGTGTTGCTTAGCATTCAAGACTTGATGCGGTAATTTCTTTTGATTGAGCAAATGAGAAATTAACTCAGAGTTCTCAATCGAAGTAGTTCCCACTAGCACCGGCTGCTTACGCTCGTAGCAATCCAAAATATCCTTGACAACAGCATCGTAGCGTTCCCGCGAGGATTTAAAGATCTGATCTTGACGATCTTTGCGTTGACTAATCCGGTTTGGTGGAATCACAACAGTTTCAAGGTTATAGATCTCCTTGAATTCGTATGCTTCCGTATCCGCAGTACCAGTCATGCCAGCAAGCTTGCCGTACATCCGGAAATAATTCTGAAAAGTAATAGTGGCTAGGGTCTGATTCTCATTCTGAATCGCTACTTTTTCTTTAGCCTCTACTGCTTGATGCAAGCCCTCGCCCCAGCGACGTCCCTGCATTAAGCGCCCAGTGAACTCATCAACAATAATCACTTCATTGTTTTGCACCACATAATGCTGATCTCGATGGTAAAGCGTATGCGCCCGCAGGGCCGCATAAACATGATGCATCAAGGAAATATTTTGTGGGGCATATAAAGAATCACCATCTGTCAGAGCGCCTAGCTCGACCAAAATGACTTCGGCCTTATCGTGCCCCTGCTCTGTTAAATAGACTTGATGTGACTTCTCATCAACCCAGTAATCGCCCGGCACTTCAACCCCGGTTCCATCTGCCTTTTCTTCACCAATCTGACGCTCTAGGCGCGCTGGCAAGGCGTTCATCTTGATATACAAGTCAGTGTGATCGTCTGCCTGTCCAGAAATGATCAGGGGTGTTCTGGCCTCATCAATCAAGATCGAGTCTACTTCGTCTACGATCGCATATGCTAAGCCACGCTGCACCTTTTGGTCCAAATCTTGAACCATGTTGTCACGTAGATAGTCAAAACCAAACTCATTATTTGTACCGTAGGTGATATCTGATGCATATGCTTTTTTCTTAGACTCATGATCCATCTGCGACAAGTTCACGCCTACCGTCATGCCCAAGAAGTTATAAAGTTTTGACATCCACTCGGCATCACGCTGTGCCAAGTAATCATTCACAGTAACGACATGCACGCCTTTGCCAGTAAGCGCATTTAAGTACACTGGCAGAGTTGCTGTAAGAGTCTTACCCTCACCCGTACCCATCTCCGCAATCTTGCCTTGATGTAAGGCGAGACCACCAATCAATTGAGAATCAAAGTGACGCATTTTCATAATGCGCACGCTAGCTTCGCGGACTACCGCAAAAGCTTCAGCGGCGATGTCGTCAAGTGATTCGCCAGCACTTAAGCGCGCTTTGAATTCAGCAGTTTTTGCCTGAAGCGCAGCATCATCCAAAGACTGCATTGCTGGCTCAAATGCACCAACCTTAGCAACGACTTTGCGATACTGTTTTAAGAGGCGGTCGTTACGACTGCCGACCAGGGTTTTAAGAAGACCGATTACCATGGGATATTGAAGAAAATTAAGCTATTGAGTTTATCACCCGAATACACTGATTTCATGAACCAAGCCCCTAAATCTCACTCGAAGAAACATGCACTCGAGTGGCAGGACTACCTAAAAGACTCTCAGGGTCTAGGGGGCATCTTGGCTAAAACCGAAGATATGGTCAAACTCAAATCAGCCTTGGCTCAGTGCCTAGATGAACTCGATTTAGCGAACTTAAGCTCAAAAATAGAGGTTGGTTGGCGCTCTGGAGGGCAAAAAGAGCTGTTTTTACTGGTTGGAAGCGCCAGCATTGCAAGTCGGTTGCAGCAGATTTTGCCAAGCTTAATCAATGGCTTAGCTAAAAGAGGCTATCCCTGTAGCAGCATCAAGGTCCGTTTGAAGCCCGCTACAACTGGCTGGGAGGTGAAACCTCGAGAAGCCCAACGAACTCCAGCCAGAGGGTTTAACTCTGTTGCGAGAGCATCTTGGCAGAATCTAATGGAAAAGTTACCGCAGGATTCAGAGCTACGAAAAGCCGTTGAACGCCTGCTAGGCGGAGGATAAGGCCGCTGATCTAGAAAAAGAGAGGCTGGCTTTCTTGAGAATAAGCAGCAGGAGCGTTATTTTCTGCAAAAGTGCTGATTTCATAAGCGCTAGGATCCTCTAGCAATTTACGCAATAAAGCATTGTTTAATGCATGGCCAGATTTCTCAGCCACATAAGCCCCAACAATCGGGTGGCCAATCAAATAAAGATCGCCAATTGCATCCAAAATCTTATGACGGACAAACTCATCGTCATAACGCAATTCTTCATTATTTAAGATTCGATGTTCATCCAACACAATCGCATTATCTAAACTACCGCCACGAGCTAAGCCCATCTCTCTCAGAGCTTCCACTTCGTGAGCAAATCCGAAAGTTCGTGCACGCCCTATTTCACTGCGATAAGCATGCTCAGCGAAATCAACTACAAAACGCTGACCTGTTTTATCAACAGCAGGGTGTTTAAAGTCAATAGTGAAGTCCAACTTAAACCCAAAGAAAGGCTCAAGGCGCGCTAATTTATCACCCTCTCGCACTTCAATCGACTTTTTCATCACCAGAAATTGCCGAGGGGCTTCTTGTTCTGCAATACCGGCCGACTCAATTAAGAATAGGAAAGAGGCGGCACTACCATCCATGATGGGCACTTCTTCACCATCAACTTCAATCAGCAAATTATCCAACCCTAAACCAGCGCATGCAGATAACAAATGCTCAACCGTAGATACTTTAGTGCCCTCTTTTTGAATGACGGAAGCCAGCCTGGTATCGCATACCGCCAGGGCAGTTGCAGGTACAACTACCTGCTCAGGAGTATCGATGCGAACGAACTGAATCCCTGTATTTACAGGCGCAGGCTTGATAGTCAAGGTTGCCTTACGCCCCGAGTGCAAACCGATTCCAACGGTTTTTACTGGGGAGGCAATCGTACGCTGCTTTAGCATGATCGTAATGAGAGTGAGATTGGATTTAAAGCTGCTTTAGTACAGAAGCGGCATCACTGACTTCAAACTTACCAGGTGCCTCTAGGTCTAATGTTTTTACAACACCATCTTGAACAATCATGGCATAACGTTGTGAACGCACACCTAAACCACGTGCAATCAGATCGAACTCCATACCCAATTTTTTGGTGAACTCAGCACTACCATCACCAAACATGCGAATTTTTTTACCCACTTTTAAGTCTCGGCCCCAGACACCCATGACAAATGGATCATTCACGGAGATACACCAAATTTCATCAACCCCTTTTGCCTTTAGAGCATCGTACTGCGCTAAATAACCTGGCACGTGTTGAGCAGAACAGGTAGGAGTAAATGCACCTGGTAAAGCAAAGATCACAATTTTCTTACCAGCCGTCAGTTTTTCGACCTCAAAAGCATTGGGACCCAAAGCGCAACCTTC
>Ga0364880_10084_pt1 | contig 49125 bp, 52 predicted proteins | sample ExccelJu500001D3_5_FD_206927 | JGI IMG/M metagenome (GOLD analysis project Ga0364880, IMG submission 206927) | Enriched cells from Trout Bog Lake Hypolimnion, Wisconsin, USA - BchlTB.July30.5000.01.D3 | ecosystem: Environmental > Aquatic > Freshwater > Lake > Hypolimnion/Profundal zone | place... | reverse complement strand
TGTTAAAGGCAAGATCGACTCCCTCGACGCGCAAAAGCAGAATCAGGACCTCGTCGACTCACAGGCTGCGCTCGCCACCACCTGGACAGGCATGGTGGATAGCGTCTTCGACGAAATCATCAAGAAATCGCACGAGACGCAAGGCCAGCTTGAGCAGATCGCCAAGCACACCATCGACGCGCTTAATACCGAGATGGCAAAGTCCATCACCGGCCAGAAGACCGACTACCACGCGGTCTTCCAGGGCGCTGCGGAATCGCTCGCCAAAAGCGGCTTGGAAAAAGTAGAAGGTATGGGCCTGCAAGCCCTCGGTTTGGGTAGCGGCGGCAAGATGGGCAGCAAGGGCAACCCGATGTACACCAAGTCCGCCGATGGGCCTGGTGGCGGCGTGGCGAGTGCGGCTGGAAGCGGAATCATGGGGTGGCTGAACGACTCCGATTGGGCATCAAGCCTTTTCGGTGGAAAGCTCTTTGGATCAGGTTCGATATTTGGCGGCGGCCACGCTCTCGGCGGTGACGTGATGGCCGGCGTTCCTATTGACGTGGGAGAGATGGGCCGCGAGCGATTCACCCCGTCCGTGCCCGGTCACATCACGCCAAACAGCAAACTCGGCGGCGGAGACACGTGGAACATCGACGCACGGAACACCGACCCGGCGCTATCGCGCGAGAACTTCGCAGCCGCATTGCACGCTACCCGCCAGCAAGCCATTCACGACGCCACCATGGCCAGCCACGAGCGCAGTATGCGCGTACCGCACTGAGGAGCATCATGCCGCTCATTACTATCGCTTCTGTCACCGTTCCAAACTGGCAGGGGAACACAACGGGCGTTTCGCTGCGCATCTACGCCAACGCGCCGTTCACCGCGCAGTCTGGCACGACATACGGGTTCGGCTCCCAACTCAATCTGGCCAGCCTTGGCACGTTTTTTCAATCTGTCGCCTGCACGGTCTCTGGCGGTGGCCTGGTGGTTCCGTCGTTCACGCTCGACTCCACAACGGACTCACCGGACAACCCGGCGGCCTCTTACTCTGCGGTGCTCTGGGATGGGAGCAGCGGCCAGCCGGTGCAGTCCTTTGGAACCTTTGCTGCGTTCGCTCTCCCCGCAACTCCCACCTCCACCACGTGGGCAGCAATCTTTCTCGCCGAGGCCACTCAATAATGATCCGCAAGTTGCTTGTTTGGTTCGCGCTCTTTATCTTCGTGTCGGCTGGCTTCGCGCAGACCACCACCATCACTGCCGCGAACACAAAAGGCTCAGACAACAACAAGATCGGAGCCGGGACGATCACCTTTCGAGCCACCGATCTACTTGGCAATCCCTTCTTTGGCCACCAGAGCGGTTTGGTGATTCCCAAAGCTGTGGTGTGCCTGCTCGTGAACGGAGCCATCACCGGGTCGCAAGCAGGCGGCTCATGCTCGCTGGTTGACACCGCGGCAACCGCGCCCGCGCATTTCTGCTACGTCGCCACGATCTACGACTCCGTGGGCAGATGGACGGCACCACCCACCCCGTGTATGCAGCCAACGGGAAACACTTGGAGCCTCGATTCCTTCGTTCCAATCACTCCCACGGCTATCGTTAACACGGGCGTCGCCGGACCTCCCGGCCCCGCCGGGCCTGGTGGAGTGGACGGCATCCCGGAAGTTGACACGCTCTCCGGAACTGACCTTGGAGCCAAACTCTCTGCCTGCATATCGTCCCTCAGCCCGACGTATGGCGGAAGTTGCGATGCGCGTGGCTTCACCTATGCGCAAACCATCGGGACCGCGCTCACCATCTCCGTATCGAACGTGGCGCTGTATCTTCCATGCACAACCATCACCACAGCACAGCCACTCGTTATATCCGCCGGGGTGCGTAACACCACCATCCATGGATGCGCATACCAGGGCGGCTCGAATGCCAGTGGAACCGCTGGTGGAACGGTTTGGGTCTACACCGGGAGCGGAGCGGCTGTCGTGGTGGGTGACTCCACCTATGCACAGGACACGAAAGGGTTCCGCCTCGATAACATCAACTTAAATACCGCCGGTGCGGGAAGCTCCGCCTCTGTCTTTGCCTTCTACCGCACACAGGAAATCGACCTTCGCTCCGTCTACTTGAACGGCAATCAGAGCACGGGCCAGACTGGAATCTATCTCGACGGCACGGGCAATTACACCGGCGGAACCTTCGACTCGGACACGCTGAACGGATTCGGAACCGGCGTTTACATGACTGGCCATCTCTCCGGCTCTGTCGTGGGAGACTACTCCAACGCCAGTACGTTTACGCGCCTTCATATCGTCTGCCCAACCTCGGGAAATAATCCCATTGCCGGAACCTACGGCGTGAACATCGCCGCTGCAGACGGGAACACGTGGTCCGGCGGAGACATCGAAAACTGCTCGACCATGTTCCACCTGGGAGCGAACGCCGTCAACAATACCATCGTCGGCCTGCGCAACGAAAACTCGACCATCCAGTACCAGGCGGACTCCGGTTCGAGCTATAACTCTGTCGTCACCGGCGGAACTTTCTTTACCGGCGCGCTGGTGGACAACGGGAGCCGCAACAGCTTTTGGGATGCGTTCCACCGGACGGCCAACGGCATCAAGGGAGACTGGTACGCAAGCCAGATAGACGCGACTGTTATCAATCATCTCCGCCTTGGCGTCGGCGCAGGCACGGTGCGCGGGTTGCAATGGGAAAGCGCGGTAGATCAGGGAACCTCTTCCAACGTCAACAACTGGCTTTGGGGTCTCACGGACGGCGCGGGCGGTGCAACCGGCTGGATATATCAGGACCTCATCAACAACACCATCCGCTTGTTGTTGGGCCAGAACAATGCCGCTGGCGGGAACAATCAGACGGCACTTAATGCCGCAGGCACAGGCAACGTCTGCTTCCAGTGCTCGGCGAATTCGGGAACCGGCGGTGTGGCATTCAGTTCGGGCGGTGCAACGCCTACGACGGTTGGAACAGTCAACAGCGCGGGAAATGCTCAGTTTAATGGGACGCTGCAAATTGGTGGGACTTCCACATTCGCCGGGTCAACTATCGTCAAGAACCAAGCGAATGCAGAGATTGACGCAACGCTCCAAGCAGGTACAACTGCCAGCCAGAAGGAAGCACTTGTTTACCGGGATTACAACGGAACGGGCGAATGGTACGCCCTCAAAGATGCGTCGAATAACTGGTCGCTCAACAGCGCCATTGACAACATAGATCATTTCAAGGCGTACCAGAGCGGTGATACCTACGTTGACGCGGCGGGTAGCGGCGCGGTGAGAGTCAACTACGAAAGTAACTCAGGTACGGGTGGCCTTGTCGTATATTCCGGCGGCTCTTCACCGTCTGCATGGTTCACCGTCTCCGGCTCCGGATCATTCAAGTTTGGTGGACTCGCCTCTGCCAGTGGCTACGGCGATATGCGCCTCGACGGTTCGGGATGGGCAACCAACTCAGGAGCCTACACCTCAAGCGGTACGGCCTCGGGATCGTCCACTACTGCCACTCACAGCTTTAGCACCGCATACACTTCGACACCGCAATGCACGGCCACGCCCACCACAAACGCGGGCAGCTTCTATATAAGCGCTCAGAGCACGTCGGCAATCACGATCACTTATTCAGCGAGCGGCTCTCAGACGTTCAACGTGATCTGCCGCGGAGCAGGCGGAATCTACTAACCGGGATTCCCCACATCGTTGGGGTGGAAGTAAAGGGAAAGCATGTCCATCCTTGGATCGTTCAACGGGTTGAATCTCGTCAGTCTTCCATGTGCCACTAACCCGGCGGTGACATGGCCCTCTTCAATCGAATGGGACATGCAGGAAGTTGTCTCCGTCAACCGCTCGCCCTTCACCGGCCAATCGCAAACCTACGATTGGCAGAACTCCTGGTGGGAAGGCCAAGTCAGTTTCAAGCCGATGGGCCGCTATTCCTTCGATATGTGGACGGCCTTCCTTGCGCAATGCCGCGGCCAAAGCAACGCGTTCTCGCTCGGCGATCCGAAAGCAAAGCTCCCAAAGGGCGTTGCCACCGGAACCCCTGCGGTGAGCGGTGCCGGGCAGACGGGTTATTTCGTGGTCACCCGCGGATGGACTCCGGGCGTCATCTCCATCCTGCTCCCCGGTGACTTCATTCAGATTGGATACCGACTCTATAAAGTCCTGAACGCGGTCACGCCGGACGGATCGGGCAACGCAACGCTCGCCATCTGGCCGAACCTCCGTGACCAGCCGGCGGACGGCGCAACAATCAAGACGCGCAATTGCACCGCCCTTTTCACGTTGAAAAACAACAGCGGGAACAAGTTCTCAACCAACGCCGGCAACTACGGTCTCGCCGGGTTTGCCATCAAGGAAGCGATCTAATGCCCCGTGTGCTCACCACTTCGATGCAGACGGCCCTGTGTGCGTCCGTGCTTCGGTGCGCGCTGTTGGCATCTCTCCAGTTCGCGGACAATACGGTCTACGTTTGGTCCGGCATCGGCCCAATCACCTGGAACGGCAACACCTACCAGGGTGTTGGCTCACTCGGGTCAATCTCCACCATCTCCGAAGATTCCACGGTCGAAGCCAAGAACGTAACCTTCGAGCTTTCCGGTATTCCGTCCACGCTGGTGTCTGAGGTGCTTTGGGAAACCCGCCTGCTCTACACCGCGCAAGCCTACTTCGCGCTGTGGGATACGAGCGGCAACCTGATTCCGAACCCGGTGTTGAGCTACCAAGGCAAGATGGATCAGCCTTCCATCGAAGACGACGGAAAGACGTGCTCTATTTCCATCTCGTGCGAGAACGTCCTCGTGGACCTGAACCGGCCCTGCTATCGCCGCTACACCAACGACGATCAACAGATCGATCTACAAGCCACCCTCACCCGCCTCGGGCTTTCATCGTCGACCGTCGACACAGGATTCCGTTGGGTGGCCGGCCTCCAAGAGCAAATCACCTTTTGGGGAACGATGCCTTCCAGCATCAACAACGTGTAATTTGCCGTCACGATTTCCGACCATCACTGCTGTACCAGGTGGAGTATTGACACGTCTCGAAAGCTGGCCATCGGCCCTGAGTGATTACCTACTCCGCGCCGAGCGTATTCGCTTCCGCTACGGTTCGCAGGATTGCGGTTTGTTCGTGGCCGGGGCGATCCGCGCAATGACCGGCGTCGATGTTGCGTCCACGCTGCGCGGCTATACCAACCGCGCAGAAGCGTTCAAACGAATTGCTGCGCTTTGCGGGACGCCAACGATGGAAGCGATTGCAGTCCACCTTGCCGGAGCCCACGGCGTGCCTGAGGTCCCGGTCCTTTGTGCGCAGCGCGGCGATGTTGTCTTGCTGCGATCTGGCCGGCGATCCTCTCTCGGCATTGTAGCGATGCACGGAACTGAAATTCTCACACCCTACCGCGCAGGTCTACTCCGTCTGCCACTCTCTCACGCCCGCCGCGCCTGGCACATCTAGGAACTCTCATGGCTCAAGCAATCACGGAAGTCGCTCTCGGAGCGGCGGCAATCGCTGCGCCTTTTGTCCTTCCGGGGATGGGAATCGCCATTTCTGCGACCCTTGCAAACTCTCTCATCTCCGCCGGCGCGTCGATGGCGCTTTCTGGTGCGATGAGCGGGCTTGCGGCTTTGACAAATAACCAAGGCGGCTTGGCAGTTGGAACCACCACGCCCATCGGTCCCTGGGGTTACATCTACGGCCAACAGAAGGTGGGCGGCGTCGAGATCTTCCGCCAAAGCAATTCCTCGCAAGGAACCTCGAACAACAAGGAGCTTCATCGCGTCTATGCGCTCGCCTGCCATCCTTCCGTTGCGGACGGCGGGGGTGGGTCGACGCCGTTCCAACTACGCATCGACGGCAAGCAAGTTCTCTTGAATCGCGCCGGGGCTGGATGGGCAAGCTACTCACCCACTCAGATCATGCAGTCCATTACGTCCATGAGCCGCAACTCAAACGGCTTGGTGACGTTCCAAATTGCCGGTGGAATCGCAGGCCTTAACGGTCAAGAAATCCAGATCACCAAATCGAGCGATAACACGCTCAACGGGATTTGGACCGTTACGCAGCCGAACCCGGCGGACAACACCATCTTCACATTCATCTCTGGTGGAACGCCCACTCCAGCCGGCACGAATCCCGGCGGCCAGTGCTGGACGCTGTATGCCGATTATCGGGACAAGATTTACATCGAATTCTGCAACGGAAACCACACCAGCACGTTTCAGGGCCTCTTGTCTTCGGGAACCAATTGGAGCGCAACTGATCTTTGCCTCGGTCGCACGCTGGTCTATGTCCGCATGGGATGGGCCGCAGACGTGTTCCCGTCCTCGATTCCAAACGTGTCGTTCGTGCTCTGCGGGAAAAGCAACATCTACGACCCGCGAACGAACAGCTACGGCTACACCAACAACGCCGCGTTGTGCATTGCAGACTTCATGAGCCTGCCGCCGACGCAAGGCGGGTTCGGCCTCACCATCGGGATAGACATCCCTACCGCGCAGTTGATCGCCGCGGCGAACATCTGCGACGAACAGATCACGCTTGCCAACGGCGGAACCATCTCGCGTTACACGTGCGACACCTTCTTCCAGTTGAACCAAGGCCGCGGAACGATCCTGCAGCAATTGCTCTCGTCTTGTGCCGGGCGGTTGAGCTATCAAGGCGGACAGTTCAGCATCTTTCCAGGTGCGTGGGTTGCGCCCACCCTGCAACTCACGGACTCGGACATCGTCGGCACGTTTAAGTGGAAGACGCGCCATTCGATCCGGGATACATGCAACGGCGTCAAGGGCGTTTACGTCTCGCCGGAGAACGACTATCAGCAGGCGGACTTCCCGCCGTACATGCAAGACCTGACTCACGGCTACGACTCCAACCCTGCGCAGCCGCAATATCAGGGCGACCAGTGGTTGGCTGAGGACAACGGCGAGCGCATGTTCAAGGACGTGCATTTGCCTTGCACGATCTACCCGGCCACCGCTCAGCGTCTCGCCAAGATCGAACTATTGCGGACCCGCTTCCAGTGGCGCGGAACTATGCGTTGCACCATGAAGGCGTACCAGGCCGTTGCTCTGGACGTTATCCAGATCACCCACCCGCGCTACACCTGGGTGAACGAGAACTTCGAGGTTCTGTCGTCTCGCTTTGTGTGGGACAAGAGCGGGAGCACCCCGACGATTGCGGTTGAACTCGACCTCGCACAGACGGACCCGACCATTTACGCCTGGTCTATCGCGGAGGAACTGACTCCGCAAGGCTACGCACAGCCGAGCAACGTGGGCAACAGCGTTTGTGTTCCGCCCAATGGCCTCACGCTCTATTCCGGCCCGGCGACAATCATCAACGGGATCGATTTCCCGTCCACGATTACGTATCAGCCGAGTGGCGTTTACACGAACTCGCTGTACGCGACGTGGCAGACGCCGAACGATACCAACGTTGTACAGGGCGGATACGTCGAGATTCAATACCAGCTTGCCGGCGCGTCCGGTTGGACCGCGTGGGGGCAGTGCAACCCGTCTGTCAACTCGCTCTTTATCACCGGGGTCAATGTCGGTTCACAGTACAACGTTCAGATTCGCGCCGTGAACTGCGCGGGAGTTCCGTCGCCGTGGGAGCAGGCTGGCCCGGAGACGATCAGCTCCGTGGTTTCGCCATTCACATACAACGGCGTCCCGGTGGCTCCAACCGGCACTCTGACGGCACAGTCCACGGCGGGCGGTACGCAGATCACCGTGAACGCGTTCACGCCGTTTGTGTACCCGCAGCTATGCGTACCGAGTCCAGCCATTCTCACCGGCCTCAACCCGTCGCAACTGTATTTCGTGTACTACGTCGATACGGCGATGGCTGGCGGAACCATTACACCAATCGCCACGCAAAACGAATCGAACTTCCTGAACTTGCCCGGCTACTTTTTGATTGGGAGCCTGGTGACTCCGGCGGCTTCGACGCGTTACCAGCCTTCGAGCTATGCGGACCAAGGGACTTTCGCGTCCGTTACACCGACAGCGGCGTATGACAACAACACCAACACCACGGCGGTTGTCTCGGGCGGATATTGGAATTACGGCGTTGCGCCGATGCCCGTCGGAGGCTATTACTACTTCACATCGGGACAAGGTCAATGCAGCTTCCTGAACTTCCCGGCGATCACTACCACCGTTGCCACCACGTTGAAAGTTGTGGCCTCGTTCGGGTTCAGCGGAACCGCTCCAACGCCGGCATCGTCACCGAACTCGAACGGCTGGTACGGCTCCATCCAAGTCAACATCGGCGGAGTGTGGACCTCCCTCACACCACCAACGGGAATTGACTCTCCGACAGCGACGGCTACTTACACGCTGGCGATTCCAGCCGGGACGAACCTTTCCACAGTCAGTGTGGTAGTTGAGGTTCAAACCGGGAACGCTGTAGTGGACACGACCCCGCTCAGTGCTTGCCAATGCACAGCCTCAGTGTCGGTTGCAGAAATCTACATCCAGTAGGAGGACGCAAGTGGACGATCAACTTCAACTACTTCTGACGGAGTTCCGCGCCTTCCGCGATACGGAGTGGCGCGAGTTCCGTGAGTCAGTGTCAGCATGGCAGCAAGAAACCGGCGAGCGCATCGCCCAGCTTGAAACCAAGGCACAAGACGTATGCGGCAACGGTCAGCCGGGCCGATTGACAACTGCCGAGCAGAGTATTGCCGCCCTACAAAGATTCAGGTATTGGCAATTGGGCGCGGCGGCGGCACTGTCCGGAGCACTCACGCTGGTCCTGCGCTACCTACTTCCGGGGACGCTTCATTGAGCGCTTGATTGTATCTCTCGAAATACTTCTTCGCGACCGCGAGGTCTTCCGGTCTGCAAATTATGAAAATCGCCGCAAGCGCCTCCTTGGGATTGCCGGGGATGAACCACCCATAGTTCCGTTCGTAAGAAGTGCCCATGCGACTATCGCTCTCCGGCAAGCGGCTGCAATAAAATGAGCGATCATCCGAACGAATGATGGTAGGGTATTCGCGCTGAGCTGCCTCAATATCCGATTGAGTCGCGGTTTCGGGCAAAATGTCGAAAGACCTTTTCATGGCTTTCCATCGTAGGGCAATTATCACTTTGGGCCAGTCCCCATACTCCAGAGCCTTTTCAAGGTCTCCCGCAAAGATCACTGCATCCGAGGGCTCGACGTCTACAAAATTGTGCGTGATGGCTTCAAGTCTGTCTAATTCAACACCCCTAAATTCGCAGTCGAGGTATTGCATTCTGATATCCGCCATCAGTGCATAGCAGCTTTTCGCTGCGTCCCAAGGTATCCCGGAAGGACAATCGACGAAGAAAATGTCAATTGGCTCCTTCATTACGTGATGAACAGACATAAATACATCCTTCAAATTGGATTGCGACGTGGAATGGAAACGCGTATTGCAAATCACTCTTGTCCGAGAGAGGCGTAGCCGAACGCAACATTGACCGCTAGACTTCTTTCGGCTATTGGCTGCTCGGCTGCGCCGGTGTCTGTGATTCTGGATTATGTCCTACCCGGAGGCCTGCGCTAAGAGCGCAAGCATTCGTAGACAGGCATTAGGCAGTTGTAATACCAAACGCGTTCAGGGTCTCCTTCACGAACGAGGCTTCGGAATTCCAATGCGCCTCTGATAAATCCCAGAGTGTTCTGCCGGCGAAGTCCCAGTGTTGATGGTCCTTCTTTATGTTCAGGAACTTGGTAAACCGCCCATAGATGAAGCGGCAGACTGACTCAAAATCTACCTGGATCAGTGGCCTCAACGGGTCTGAGAAGCTAGGGCTTGCCTGTCTCCCGAACGCAATAAGTTGAATTCGGCAATCGGTATCTTCATAGTAGTAGCGTTCATAAAGTGCCCCAGCGATGTCGTCGAGCTTGCTTGGCTCGAACGCGCCGAGAGCGCGAAGAACATACTGCATACTTTCCCTCGTCGGATCGGTCCAAGGACCATTCAGTTTGCACTCGCCTCGGGTGATCTCCGCAATTATGAAGTAGGGCTTTGTTTGAACTCGGAATGTCTGGTCGTCTTCGAAATTCTGCTCTTGCCGAAACGGAAAGCGAACCCCAAAAATGTCTGCGTCTGTCCTCTGGCCCCACGGCTTGTGATCCGGGTGAAGGACGAAGTCGTTAATGGTCATGAACCCGTTCAGGCGCAAATACCAATGCGCCAGGTGTTCAACTTCGAGCGATGAATGTTGCCGACTGCACCTAAGCTCGACCCTGGGTTTGGGAATCATAGCGTACCTTTCTCCAAATTCTTAACTACGCACCGTCCGTCGAAACCCCACCGGTATAACGCCGGTGGGGTATTTTGATTAGTGGGTGATCGGACGGAACGTCAAAGGCCCTTTTGGCCCAAGTACATGCTTACGAAATTGAGTAAATTCGCGCTGGTAATCCACAACAAAAAGCAGGCTGGATTTTCAATTGATTTCTTGCCCTTATCCAACCCTTGCCGGACCTGTTCAACGTCGCGGATGGCCTTCTCAACCCAAATACTCATAGCGTCAGATGGCGGAAGTTGCTCGGCTCGTTTCTTCAATCGCGGAAGCGCTTTGTCCAGTGCTTCAACCAAGTGGCTCGGGTTACCACTGCGTACTGCGTCGGCGTCGGTCGGCCCTCCGCGCCCCGTGATTCCAAGAAGGTTCGCAAACATATGTTCTACACTCACTGCATCCAAAGTCATTCCGTTCCACCTTTCGATTGCAAATTACCAGCAACATCCATAAGCCGTGTCTCGGCTGTGCTGCGTTTACCGAGCTTTACACTTCATCTTCATCGAAGAAGTCGTTGTCGACCCGCTTCACCGCGTAGGTATTCAACGTCGATACGCCCAGTCCATATTCAAACATCAGATCTGTCAGCCGATCCCCATCTATCAGGATCACCCTGTTTTCAAGCGAGGCTGCGTAGGCTGTCGCCTCGCGCGAGAACTTCGAGGTGGTTATGAACACCCCTCTGCGAGCCTTGACCCCGGCCAAAGCACCAACAAAGCTTTGCACATCGGCGGAGCCGACGGTTTGGTCCTTCCATCTCTTTGCTTGAATGTAGATAAGGTCGAGCCCGAGCTTATCTTCTTTGATAACGCCGTCGATGCCCCCGTCATGCGGCCTTCCAAGTGCCTGCCCCGCGTCGGCAAGAGAACCACCATAGCCCATTGTCGTCAGGAGAGTCACAACGAGCCTCTCGAAGAACTTTGGGCTGCCGGCAACGATCTTTGCCAATAACTCTGTCTGCACAAGCTTCCGAAGGGTTGAATGGGAAGACGCGATGAGTTCCTCGGGCGTTTCGTCGGAGGGCGTGATTTCAATGTCAGCGCCGGTGGAAGGACCTTCCTCCGGCTTTGTCCCGCCGTAGAACTCCAGGAACTCTGGATATTGCTTGAGAATCGTCAGGTCGATTTTGGGCGGATTCTTGCCCAGCAATAGCTTTCCTGCCTCCGTAATCTGGAACTTGCCCCACCCGGTGTAATGAATCAACCCGGCCTTCTTCAGATAGGTGCGCGCCCACCCAAGGCGGTTTGCAAATACATAGTCGCTACCGCTTGGGTTGAGCTTGCTTAGTTCCTCGTCCGTGAGTTGCAGTTTGCTTGCAATTGCGGCAATAGCGTCCCGCGTGCGGTGTTCCGCCCCATCCGATGCGAGTTGGAGGATCGGAAGCATGATCGATTGGTAATCCGGAATGGGCATTGTCATTTCCTCTAGTCTCGCAGAATGGCACCGCTATTCCTTCGTCTTCAGCTTCGCGTCGTTCTCGCGGATGAATGCCTCAATTTGAGACGCGGTGGCGAGGATGCGGAGCCACTGCTCCTTGTACAAAGTGACGGGGAACTTCCCCATTCCGTAAAGTGATACCGCGCCCTTTTCGCTGACCTTTAGGGTGATGCCACTTTTGTCCTTCGTCTTGAGCTGGGCGTTTTCCGCGCGCAGTCGCTCCAACTCCGCCTTCATCTCTGCTTCGTTCATTGTCATTTCTCCATTCTCGCTGCTCTTGCTATTCGAACGCTGCCCCGGTGTCCCATGGCTTGGATCTGCAACGGGGCGAAGAATGCGCCTGTTTACTTCGACGCGTTCGTTGATCCGCTCTTGAACCATCTGATTGACTTCCTGCGTGGAGATTCCAAAGTTGCTCAAATCAGATGCCGTGCCAATGACTAGATTGTCGACCTGCTTCTTTGCGACGGCCACTTTCTCGCGTAAGCCAGAGTCAGCGATTTCCTCTTCTGAGTAAATCGCGGGTAGCGCAACAAGATCCATCAGGCCCGAATCTGCGGGAATGTCAATCAGCTTGTGAGTGTTTCCCGTCTCATATGTGATTGGCGAAAACGACGTGTTCTGGAACCTGATTCGCCCTTCCTGTATGCGAACTCTCACCGGGCCGGCTTTGTAGGTTGAACTTATCTTTCTCAGTTTAGCCAAATCTGCAACTGAGATTCTGACACGCCCCCCTAACTCACACTGCGCCGGCACCTGCGCTTCCGTGCCAGTGGCCGCAAACGTCACAGTGGAGTCCTCGGCGGTAATCTCGACCAAATCAGCGGGATTCTCTTTGCGCCCCTGCAGCACTTGTCTCATAGAAGAATCCAAGCTCTTCTTTTCGACGATAAAGTCCATGACACTACCTCACTTCACATCCTAAGTTTTTATCTTCGCGAGGGCTCAAGTACCGGCAGTTTCGATTCGAGGTTTCGGCATGCTCCGCGCCGGGAAATGAGTTTCCAAATCCGTGATTGACAGAATCTGTTTTCCGGCGGCGCGTAGTTCATTGCAGAGCGCGAGTGTGCGGCTGTTCGGGGCGGCGTGGGGGACAAAGACGCGGTCCGCCACTGCGCCGACGAAGCGGTTGCGGGCTTCCGCCAGAGCGGCGGTCATGCGCTTGTCTTCGGGTGGAAAAGGAGACAGGATCAGGAGCCGACCGGCATCGAAGGCGGGAGTCAACTCCCGCTTCAGGCGCATGCCAACGATGGCGCGGGCGGGAGCCCAAATGACGGGCTGACGGCCACGGAGCAGGATTCCCAGGCACTCCAACTCCATAACGGAATGGAAGCCGCCAATGAGAATCTGGCCCTCGTCGCGCAGCCGGGTGATCGCACTGAAGGTCTTGAGCACCACGGAGCCAGGGCACTGTGAGGAGCAGAAAAAACCTATCATTGGACGATCGAGCAGCGCGATAGGGCCAGCGGCCCAAAGCTCAGTGGGCGCGTCGCTGCCAACGCCCGCGAGCAGAGTCTGCGGCAACCCCGGACCTCCAACGCGAAAGGCAGCGACCTGCTCGTCGAGGATCATGCCTACTCCTCATCTTCATCCGCATCCGCGCCGAGGCGGTACTTGATGTCGTAGTTGAGGATGAAGTCTAGCTCCTCGCTCGTGAAGCCATAGTGACTCGCAAGGACCGCGTCAATTTCATCTAATATGTTCTTCGAATCCTTGGGGTAAAACTCCTGATAAGTTATTTGACCAGTCTTCGTCCGAATCTGCTTTTGAGCGGATTTCGCGATCAGATCTTGTTGGAGCGATGCTCCCAGTCTCTTAAGGCTTGAAGACGTCGTACTGGATAGTTCATCGCTGAAGGGCATCCTATACACATCTCCGTACCCGCAGTGAAAACCGTCTGAATGACTTCGCCAAAACCAGTAGAAGAGGCTGCTATTCAGCAGCGAGACTATTTGGTCTCTGTGCTTCGGATCGAACGCAAATGGCTTATAGTCGTCCGAACGACCGGCTTGCCCATTCGCATCAACGAAAACGGGAGGCCTATCCAGAGCCTTGATAAAGTACCGAACAATTCGGTGTACATAAATTGGAGCCGCGTCTTCGTGAACGAACCATTGGAGAGTCCGCGAGCCCAGCTTCCCGAGAATTGACGCCTCGACGGGGCTCACAATCTTAGGAATTATCGCGCCGCCGTCTCCGGGCACCTTAACGAAATGCCCTGTGTTGAACAGCACATGGCGTTCGGGACTCGTCCATCTTCTGTATCCACCGCTGTTGCGCAAAGTAACAGAGCCGTTACCGTGCTGCAAAAGGATTGTAAGCCGTTGCGCGACGCCTTCAAACAAGGCGCTTGGCCGCATGTCGAAATTCGGCGTCCAAATTGTTGACGTTCTCAAGAGATCACGTAGCGACTTCATCCTTTCAGTGCAAACTAGGCTTAACGGGACAATTAGTCCCTCGCGCCCGGTCGGCTTGACAAGTTGTTTGCAACGCTCAAGCACAAAGGCAAATAAGTTTCCGCACTCAAGGGTAGAATAGCCGCGAACGGTGTAATTTGACCGGACTTTTGCGTATTCCACGTAGGGTGGATTTCCGATGACGACGTCGAAGCCGCCAGAAGCTATGATCCTGTGAAAATCGCAGAACCAATGAAACGGCTTGTGCGATTCTCTCCACTTTTTCATCCCCGGTTTCTTGATGCCGTATTCTCCCGAGAGATAATTGTTCAATTCGTCTTCTAGCTCCTGATAATGGTCGCGTAGTTGCGCCTTATCGCTAGCTGTGACTGTCCCATCGAGTTGCGTTTGTTGCTCGCGGAATACGTGTACTGCAGAATCTAGGGTGAGCGCCTTGTCCTCAATGTCTGCGAGGAGGGCATTCTCCTCATCTGTTCGAATGCCCCTCGCAGGCTGAATGCTCGACAGACGAGTGTAGCCGACGAGGGTATTTCCGGCGCGAATGTTGAAGTCGATGTCCGGAAGTGGTTCGATGCGGTCCTGCGACTCAACTTGTGCGACCAGCTTAAGGAAGAGTCGAAGCTTGCAGATTTCAACGGCCTCTTCCATGACATCCACACCGAAGAGGTTGTTAACGATGATCGCCTTAAGGATGAAGTAGTCCTGCTTGGGGTGGCGTTTTGATTCGTCGAGGATTTGCTTGAAATCGCTGAATTTCGCTGGATGGTGCGGCCCCGCGGACTCCATATCCTCAATGAAGCCCTGCATCCTTATAAGACAGGCCTCGTAGAGGGGCTTGAGAATATTGAGCGCGGCGAATAGAAATGCGCCCGAACCGCAGGTTGGGTCCAGCACAGAGACCCGCTCGATGACCTTCCAGATGGCGCGAAGTAGTTCCGGCCCTTCGCAAAACTGGATTACGTCTTGCGCAAATTGCCGGATGTTAAGGTTCAGGGTCACGAGATCGTTCACCTCGTGGACCTTTCCGGCTTCCAGTTTGGCCTTGACGTCACGATACCGATGGTGGCGGTCAACGGTCTCGCGCCATATTTCGGTCGGAAGCGCGAATTCCTCGGGGGCAGTGCGGTTCCAGCCGGTTCGTTTCTTCACGTCAGTAATGCCGGCCTTGATCTCTGGCGGCAAGGAAAGACCTGCGCCCCACTTCATGGCGTCGTGGATGTAACGGTCCGGGTCATCCCGAAGTAGGCGCCAGACTGAACCATCCGGTGCAAAGGCAACTGCGCAGTCTTTGCGGGCTTCGTCCAACAGGAAGGGAATTATGGTGCTCTGAGCAATATACTCAGTGATGTCTTCTTTCGTGTAATAAGCACCCTTCTCCTTCTGCGCCTCCTTCTCCTTGTAGTTGATGTATTTCTCAAAGATGTAGCCGAGCACATCCGGGTTGATCTCCCGGTCGTTGTGGTCCTCTCGCTCGTCGAGATGCCAGTTGTACTCTTTGAAGAAGTCGAGGAGTCTTTGAAAGGCTGCGTCGGGAATCTGAATTTGCTTTCCGTGTTTTTCCTCAATCTCATGCGGTTGAAAGAGGCCACCGTTCAAGTAGGGAATTTCACCGAGTAGCCGGTTGGTTGCTGCAGAACGCTCCGCCTTCTTACGAGCAAAGCCTTGGAAAAAGAGCGGGGCGAGAAAGTCTTTGTAATATGAATCCGGCTTGCGGTCGCGGCATTTGGCAAGCTTGCTTCGAAGGTAATCTGTATCTCCATCCAGAAAGCCCTTCTCCTGAATGAAGAAGAGAAACATCAAGCGGTTGACCATGACGGAGGCGTACCAGCTCTCCATCTGCTTGTCCGGGATACCCTTAATAAAGCTGAGAAAACTAGAGTGCTCAGTCTTGAACCGCTCGTAAAACTTCTTGGTTATCTTCTCGACATCCAGAGTTCTTAGGCGCACGGTGACGTCGCCGAGAGTAAGGTCTTCCTCCTCTTCCAGCGTGAAGACGAGGTTTTCGAGCTTTTGAAGCAGCAACTCGCCCGATTGTCCTACTGCAAAGTGGTAGGTACGAACGGCCACCGGCTTACCCGGTTCCTTGCGAAACCACTGCCAGACTTGCCGGCCATGGGCCTGGTCGGCGAAAACAATCAGGTGTTCGAAGTGATCCTTCGCGATGAGCTTGTCGACCTTGACGCGAACGGAGTACTCGGGAATCGTATCGGATACAAGGATAACGACGCCGTGTTTCTCTGCAACGGCCTTGAATTGATAAGTGTGCCCTTCGACCTGTTTCGTAAGGGTGGCCGAATACTTGTCCCAGCCGAGTTCCTGCGTAAACAGCATCGGAAAATCAAACGATTTGAGATACTGCCGAGCACGTTCGCGGTCAATTGGCATTTACTTGTCCCTCTGCGAGCCCAAGAGAACAGATGATTTGCGCCAAGGTCTCCTGGTCTTCATCGCCTTCAACGATGCTGAGGCGACCCGTTTCGCGCAGACCCATGGCAAGTTCGGCCAAGGTCTGGTCGGTGCAGTTAGTCTTCATGTGTCGATTCAAGATATCCGTCGCGGCGGAACGGAGCGGGAACTTGTATACGTCCTCAAGTGTCCGCTGCAACGCGAGAGTATCGAATAGAGAGCCCTTTACTTCAAGAGCGTATCGCTTGAGCCGTTCATAAGTTCGGTAGCGTGCGCCGGTGGCGCTACCAAGGCCGCCGCCGACTATTTTCTCCTCCGCCGAAAGTTCTCTGACTGCGCTTTCCACCAACTCGTGGTGGTTGAGGAGGCGGGGAACTGCCGGAGTCGCAGGATCGCACTCCGCGGCCTTGAGAATCCGAAACGGTGAATCTGTAACGCGCTTTCCTTGCGCATCCACCCACGCTAGGGAGTCAGTTCCGCTGGCATTCTTCAAATAGACGAGCGCACCTTGCGTCGACGGCACAGCCGCATCGTGGTGCTTGGCTGTATAAACCACATCCGGCATATCCTCAATGGTCTTCTTGAGCGCGGGGTCCTTGTTAATCGCATCTTGCCAGATTTGATAGGCGTAAGAAGCGAGATCCACTTCGGAATCCTCTTCGCCGTCGAGCAAACCGGCCTTTTCGTTGTACAGATCGGCAACGACCTTATTGTGCTTGTCGTCATCGAAAAAGGATTCATCGGTTCCGACGACTTCAGAGTTGGCGTGGAGCCGCGCTCTCACCTTTGCACGAAGATTGATGATCGTCTCGATTCCGTCCGCTGGCAGAAAACTGTAGCAGAGGATTTTGTCAGATTTCTGGCCGATACGATCCACGCGGCCAGCCCGTTGGATAAGCCGAATGATTGTCCACGGCAAGTCAAAGTTGACGATGATGAAAGCGTCCTGAAGGTTCTGACCCTCACTCAGGACGTCCGTGGCAACGAGGACTCGCAGTTCCTGGTCTGAAGCAATCGTCTTCTTGTTGCTTTGTGGGCTGAACCGGTAGGCAAGGTCTGTGACGTTTTCCGTGTCGCCAGTCGCTGCGGCAACCCTCTTGATGCCCGCGGACGACAATTGCTGAGTCAGATAATTGACGGAGTCGCTAAACTGACTGAACACGAGCACCTTTTCCGTCTTGTGCTTCTGGCTTACCAGCGTGATCAAAGCCTGGAGCTTTGAATCCTTCTTGGCGTCCCAGAAAGCGCAACGATCAAATATCTTCATGAGCGCATTGGCATCGGCAAGAAGATCACTACAGAGTTGTGGCCGGAAGAACCCTGAACGAATCCAGTCGAATCGGGAATGGAAGCGGTCGGCATAAAGCGCGTATATCTCGGCGGCGCGGGCTCGAAACGCGCTCACCGTGCGCAAATGTGTGTGCGAGACAGTCATTTCGTCGAACGTCTCTGTTGTTACAGAATCTTCGTCGGACGAGGTGGTGTCCAACAGACCGGAATCCTGTGTGCCAATGGGAATATCCAAACCATTCTCGATGGCGTGGATAAAGATGAAATTACGGAGGATGTGCCTTTCGACCGAGAGCAAGAAGCTGTGGCCGCTACTCTCCAGACGCTTGAAAAGATTGCTCCGACAAAATCCCATGAGCCGCGTGCCGGCGGCCGAAAGGTTTGCCAGGATTGCTTCATCGCCCTTTGTTGCCGTTATTGGCGGCTTCGCCAGCACGGAATTGCCCAGCCCGTAGCGGGGAAGACTCAGGCCGTTCACAATGTCAACGACTGGCGCGGAGTAGAGCTTGGCATACTCATCGTTCGGGTCGGTCTCATCGACTACAAAGGGAAGCTTCTTGGGAAGACGATCAGGGAAATACGAACGGCTTCCATCCTTGAATTCAAGATACTTCCGTCCGTTGTCGAGGTCCTGTTTTGCGTAGTTCACCTTGATGAATCCGCGCGTTCGGCGAACCATGTAGAGGCGCATCAGATCACGCCAGTCGTCGGGATACTGGCTCTTTTCAAACGCCGCGAGCGTGTTGGCACCGCACTGAAACTTGCCCCTGAACAGCGCCCGGTCCACTTCTTGAAACTTGCGCTCCGGTCCAATTCCAAGCTCCTTGTCCGGTGGCACAAATAGACGCAACTGGCTAGCAAGATCGAGATAGTCCTTGTTGTACGGCGTCGCAGATAGCAGTATGCATTTGCTGTCGTTCTTCTGGACGTATTCCAGAATCACTCGGTAGGTCTTACCCTCACGATTCCGCAGGTTATGGCTTTCGTCGAGAATGATGAGCCGATAACGGCGAAGATCTGGAAGCTGCTGCAGAACCTTGGAGTAGGACATGACCTTGCAGGAAGGAAGCCGATAGGTATGACAGTAGTCCTCCCACATCTTGACCAGGTTCAGCGGGCAGAGAACAAGTGTTTCCAGCATTAGTTCGTCGGCCAGAACCCTAGCCAGAGCAGTCGCCATCAGGGTTTTGCCGAGTCCCACGACATCGGCGAGCAGGACGCCGCCGCGCTTTTGTACGTGGTGAGCGGCAATTTTGACCGCCTTCTCCTGGAACTCAAAGAGCTGGTCCCCGAAATCCTTCGGGATGCCATAACGAACGATCCCCTCCCTCGCCTCTTGAGAGAGGTGGTATGCCATCTTCACATATATATGGTGTGGCGGAATCGGCTCGGGCCGTGCCCAACTCTGATCGATGATGTCCGCAATTTCGGCTGAAATGTCCAGACACCACTTGTCTTTCCACCGATCATCGAACCAAGTCGCTAGCTTTTTGCAAGCGTCGTGGTCTGTTATATCGACGTTCAACTCGCCCTGCTTTGACAGGCCTGCAAAGGTCAAATTGCTGCTCCCCAAGAAGCCATTGACCGGACTCACCGGATCGTGCCGAAAAAGCAGGTAAAGCTTCGCGTGAAGGGGGTGACGGAGGTGCAGTTTGACGATGACCTGTTTAGCGCGAATCTGCTTGGCTAGTCTCCGAAGGCCGATCTCGTCCGCGTCTGTGGGCGCACCAATGGTGAGTTGAGTCCGGAACTGCTCCGCAAGCGCTTTCTTCAGCCGTACTGCAGTCTGATTGTCGAGTTCAGCGTCGTGCTTAATGATGCCGTACGCGCTGGCAATCTCCTGCTGGGGGAGCGTTTGCATGCCGACCAAAAGGCGGCAGCACTCGCCGTCACCTCCCGCCCACTTTTCAATTTGTTCGTCGAGTTGCCGCCAGCCGCGCAGGTTGAAGTACCCAACGCAGAAGTCTGACCTATGGGAGACCGACAGTGTTGTTCTAAGCGCCGGCAGCAACTGGTTATCGATATTGTCGAATATCTGTGGCATCCGAATGAGGCTCCAAGGCTGTATTTCTGCGGAAGAATGATTGTAGATCACAGCGCCGCGCACGGGCTTAAGCCGTCTTGGATGTGAGGGATACAGAGGAGGCGTTTGTGGGGGTTTTGCCCCTACGGGCGCGATCTTGAGACCGAGAAGACGCATCCCAGGCCGAGGCGATCCTTTTGGTACCGGGAGCCGATGCACCGGGACTACGTGCGCACGGGGGGTGCGAGCAGGTCCTTGGCCAGGGGTCAACGTCAATTCAGGCGCGGTGGCGAGACCGCCTTCGCCTATTTCACGCGGAGAAAGGCCGGGGCTAGCGCACCACAGGTTGTGGTTCTTGCCCAACTACATTACTAAACTGCCGCCTCGACCCATGTCCCCGTGACAAGCGTGTCGAGTCGGTCCTGCCTGCCCTTGACCCACTTTGCATAGTGGCGCTCGGTGGTTCTAATCGATTCGTGGCCGAGCAGCTTGGATACTTCCTCCAGAGGGATGCCCTTCTCAAGCAAATCCACGGCGAACGTGTCCCGCAGCCTGTGACTCCGCATGTGTCCATCGCATTCAATTTGTGCTGCCTCAAAAGCTGGGACGATAAACCGCTTGCCCCAATTCCCGGTTACGCTCTTCTTCGAGCCCTCGCCCGACCAGAAGAAATAGATCTCGTTGTCGCTCTGAACCGCAAGTAGTTCCTGGGCAACGTCAGGCGGAATCGGAACCGTGACATCGGTGCCTGTCTTGGTCCGCTGGGTAATTACCCGGTAAATGCCCCTGGCCTCATCATGGATGAGTTCGTTTCGCCGAAGCGTGAGAGCGTCCATAATCGCCAGACCAGACCAGCGCATAAGTTGGAACAGCGCGCGGACGCGGGCTGCCCAAATGGCCGGGTCACGGCGGTGCACAATACTCGGAATGACTTCAAGAAGCTGCTTATACTCCTCCGCACTGAGGGGCATTGTCGGCGGTTCCTCGATCTTGATCTTTGGCCAGGCTGGCACGCGTTCCAGCCATTGTGCCTCGTAGCAATAGCGCAGAAAGCTCTTGTAGCGCTCGCGGAGCTTGGCGCGGGTGTACGTGCTTGGGTAGAGTTTGGGCCAGTCTTCGCAAAATCCAGTGACGAGTTCTCTGGTAATGCCCTTTACGACGAAGACTCCGCGGCCCTCGCAATACGTCTGCAGCCGGCCCAGCCAAAGCGTGTACTTCTTGATAAGGTCGCGGGTCAGCCCCTGGACCTTCTTGTCGGCGATAAACAGCGAGACTGCCCCGGCAATGGTTTGGGCATTGTCACCGGAGGAGGGAGAGAAGCTGCGCCCGGCAAGCTGGTCTTCAAGATCGCGCTTTGCGCGCTCGGCTTCAGCCCAGGACCGGGTCCCCGCGGTTTTCCGATACTGGACCCCGTCATGGGTCCAGCGAAGGTGCTTTCGGCAGTCGCACCGACGGTACAGCTCATTATCGGCGTGTTTGCACTCCGCCGAGTGGCGTACAAAGATGGCGATCAGGGGTGTGCTCATTTGCCGTGAAGTTTAGCGCAAAATTAGCGCAAAAGTCAAGGCCCCGGAGCTATCTTATTGATAATAAAGGACTTGTTTATGGTGGAGGCGGCGGGAGTCGGATTATGCGCCCCCATTGAAAACAGGTAAGTTACAGATTTTAAAGCACTCACGAAACGCCGAAAACGCCGGAATTGGGGAAATCACACACGCCACACACACAAGAAGCCCCGGCTCATCACCGGGACTCCTCTATGCCTTGAATGCCTTGATGCACCGCTCTATCTCAGACGTTGAAATCCGCATCGAACGGTATGACCTGATACGCCGATTGGAACGACACGGAAGCACGATGGCTTTCATGTGACCCCGATTCACGAGGCGCCGGATCGTATCGACCGACCACCCCAGCATCCCAGACACTTCTTTCACCGACAACCACTTCTCATTGGAATCCATACCTGTCTCCAGAGTTGAATTCCTCTTCCCTTGCGAGAAGACTGAGAAGCTCGGACTGTTCTCTATCGGGTTCGGCTGGTTCAACTCTAGGAGTGAACCCAACCCAACCCGCTGAAAACAACTGAGTACCCCCTACCCGAAGGTAGGAGGTTGGCGTTATTATAGCTCAACTCCACTCGTATTCGGATTCCGTTGTCTATCCTTTACGGGTATCCGATTATATCGCCGCCGATATTTCCGCGGACGATATAACCCTTTTGTTTACTGGAGGATATGCCGATGACTGGTATGCCGCACCGTCCCTCGTCTAGCGACGGGCATCTTCTCTGTTTCGTCTCTCCGTTCCTCAACCGCTATCGGGCTGGCGCAGAGAAGATGCCCGTCGCTATCGCTCGCCCTATCGGGTACGCCTATCGGCTAGGACGGTGCGGCGACTGGAGGTACGATGTTCGGCTCTAAGAAGCAACCAGCCATCAATGTCTATTCCTACATCAAATCCTATCGGATCACGCATCCCGATAAGAATCCCGGCCTCGCGTTCGACGACGAGGTTTTCGTGCGGTTTATCATCCGCGCTCAAAATCCTGTTTCCGATGAAGCATTGCGCCAGATTTATTCCAAGGCTTCCATGGTCTTCTGGCGTGAGGCAAACTACGAAGGCCATCATCCCTTGGGCGTTACTCCTACGTTTTATCCACAGAGTATCGCCGAAGAAATTGTGCCTATCCTAACGTCATCCAACGCGGCTCTGGCCTCGGTTGATATTGTCCATGTGCAGAAGGCTCTTCCGGAACCCCAAAAAGAAGAGGAAGTTCTCCTCATCCCCAAGTACCAGCGCGCGAGGCATGTCTATATCGCCGGAGCGACCCAGCACGGAAAATCGACGTTCATGGAACACATGATCGCCCAGGACATGCAGGGAGAAGGACTGACGGTCATCGACCCCAAAGGGGACTTGGCTGAAGCGTGTCTTTTGAGAGTTCCCGACAGTCGCAAAGACGACTGTATCTATATCGACATCAAGAATCCCATCCCCATAGATTTCATGTCGTGGAACACGGAACAGGAACGCCAGACGCTCTTGGCTGATGTCTACCAGACGTTCCTTCATTTTTCGACCATGACGACGGGCGACCAGTGGCTTTCGATATTGCGCTGGACTATCCACACGCTCCTCATCTCGAAGATAGCCTCATTCCTCGACATCTACTATTTTCTTGCTCACGAGGACAGACGCAGGGAGATTCTTAAAGCCGTTCAAGCGCAGGAAGGGAATGAGGACATCCTTCATTACTGGAATGACGAATTCACTCATCTCAAGTCCCCCCGCGAAGGACCTATCCTCACCCGCATGGCCGTCTTCACTACCACTCCGCCACTCAAGATAATGCTCGGAACTCCGAACGCTGGATTTGACATCCTTTCCGCGATGGACGACCGCAAGATAATCATTGCGAATCTCATGGGTGTCGGACGGGAGAATGGGAATCTTGTCGGGGCGTTGCTTACCTCACGAATCCAACAGGCCGCGTTCAGAAGGCAAGCCCAGCCGAAAGATTACCGAGTCCCGCATTTCTTTTACGCTGATGAGTTCCAGAACTTCCAGACTTCGAGTTTCGATACCATTCTTTCGGAGGCTTCAGGATTCAAACTTTATCTCACGCTTGCGAATCAAGGGTTGTACCAACTGGAAAGCAGTATCAAGCAGTCCATATTCGCGAACGTCACGGGCGCGAGAATCGCCTTTCGCTTGAGCCATGAAGACCTGTCCAACTGGAAATATATGCTTCCGAGCGATCCTGATTCGTACGACTACATCGACCCCATGCGTCTTGCGAATCTTCCACCATACACGGCGATGTTCAAAATCGGAAAGGACAGAGCAGAGATACGCAAAGCTCCTGCTCCGCTTCCCCCTGTACGGGACATGAAGATCGCTGACTATATCAAGAAGAATACCCACGCACAATATGGCTTGAAACGCACTGTGGATAGCGGGGCTTGCGCTTCCCCGCAGGTACCGCATGATGTAAATAATGACGACGAACCACAACCAGGAGCCGCGCCGACGCGTAACTAATACGAAGAGAATCGCCCTTGAATCGCTGGCCGAGTATTTTTGCCTCCGGACGAACGACGTTGCGCAGATCGCAAGGAACCGGACGCCAAATGATAGCGACAAGCGAAGTTTTCGATCTACGCTCGCGCTTTTGCACAAAGAAGGACTGGTCAACCGGCTTCCCTACATCGAAGTAGACCGCTATTTCGGCGCGTCCACCTACGTCTACGGACTCTCGGATAAGGGAGTCAATTTCGTCCGCTCCATCTGGACCCAGGCAAAGACGTTCGACGAACACTCCCAGCGGACACTTGACCACGAGCTTGAGATCTCGTTCTTCCATATCGCGCTCAAGAAGATGTGCGCGAAACACAAGCTGAAGCTCTGCTGGCGACAGTCCGACCTCAAGCACACCATCTCTCCGGATGCGATGTTTGCCCTCACTGACCCTTCAAAGCCCGAAGGCAAGAACACCCTGTACTATTTCCTCGAACTCGAACGGGCGAAAATCGGACACTACGTGAACGGCGAGCCGTCCATCATTCGCAAGCTCGCAAAATATCACGCCTACTATGGGACAGACGCGTGTCAGAAGGAATGGACGGACTTCCGGCAATTCAGGGTGATCGTGACCCAGCGGAACGACGAGCGCCGCGACAATCTCCTCAAGGAATTGAACAAAGAGTTCAACCACCGGATGTTCTGGCTCACGACCGAAGAAGCATACAAGCGGGACATCGGCGGCGCAGTGTTTAAGACCCCGAAGGACCACCAGACCGCCTCGTATTCCTTCCTCGACAATTCCCGGTAATCACTCATACTGAAGATAATCGCGTCTAGCAGCGCGGGACTTTCCCGTGTCTCCCCGTCCTTTCGGTGCGTGATCCGCGCTTGATGGGGACGGGGACACCGGGCAATTTTCATGACTCCCATAGGCATTGACTATCTGAATAGGCAAGAGTTCGCCATCGACACGACCCGACACATCAACATTGACGGCATGTCGGGCATGGGAAAGTCAACGCTGCTCGTCAACATCTTTATCGAACACATTCGCCAGGGCAACGGGGGATTGTTCATCGATCCTCACGGCGACACTGCCGATGCTATCGCAAAGCTCATTCCCAAGAGCCGCATGAGAGATTTCGTCTGGATCGACCCGGACGCTTCACTCGTGCCGCCGTTCAATCCTCTTCACTTCAATACACCCGAGGAGCTCGAACTCGGCAAGGAATCTCTTTTTACGATATTCAAGTCATTGGCCGGCTCGGCATGGGGCGACGAGTCGGCCAGGGTCATCATCAACGCTATCGACGCGGTGTGCGAATACTTCCCGCAGCCGACGCCGGTACACATTTTCCGGTTCATGGCTGACGACAAATTCAGGGAGAAAGTTTTAAGCGCGACCGCGAGTCCGCTTCTCCAGATGTTCAAAGAGCAGTACGACGAGAAGCTCAGGGACTCGGAACAGATGAACAAGTTCTCGCCACCGATCAACAAAGTCGGGAAATTGCTCCGGCCTTCCATTATTCCCATCATCGGACAACCCAAGAGCCTCGACTTCTTGGACATAATGAATTCAAAAAAGATCGTCGTTTGTCGATTCTCGAAAGGACGATTGGGAGAAGAAACCGCTCAGATCCTCGGCTCCCTTTGTGTATCAATGGTCTCAATCGCGGCGCTCAAACGAGAGAAGCAGAAAAAGCGCCCCCCCCCCTTCATGCTGGTAGCCGACGAGGTTCACAACTTCGTTCACGGGGGAAGATTCGGGACGCTACTTGCCGAGAGCCGCAAGTATGGCATCACCCTCGTCCTCGCTTCACAGGGAATGTACCAGCTCCCCTTCGCCGCCGACGTGTTCTCGAACTGCCCGACGCAGATCACGTTCAACGTGTCCGGCGAGGATGCAAAAGCCATCGAAGAGAACTGGAACGAGCAGTATGTGACCGCCCAGGCGATCACCGGACTCCCGCGCTACACGTTTTTCTGCCGGAGTTTCGGCGACAACGGCCCGACCGCCAAGCGAATTATTGGCTATCCGAACGTCGAAAAGCGCGGCGACGAAGCCAATCCGACGAAGCTGATTAAGCACTCTCTTATGCAATATGGAACAAAGAGGAAGGACGTGATCGAAAAGATCAATCGCTTCCTTGCGAGTCCTGCGTAACGGGCGACTATACTCTATTTCCCGCGCGTTCGATACTTTTCTCGTGAACCCTCAACGAGCATCCCTCATGGGAATCACGATGAGCCACCGCTTACGGAAGGACATTCGCGAGGCCGCGATAATATCGCGCCGCTTTTGCGCGTTCATGGATGCGAGCGCAGGGAAAAGGATACCCTTCGCCATGACTACACGAACAATGAACGCCGACATTTGCTCGGTGTGCGAGAGGCCCGTGAAAGGAGGCTTTGAGGTATTCAGCTACTCACGGCTGGGCAGTCCTCAAGTGGAAATTGAATCGACTCCCGACAGGGATTTCAATGTCTGCGATTGGTGCAATATGACGGTATGCTTTCGTTGCTCGGACTTTCCAGAGTCCGGATTGTGCAACCGCTGCTATCGGCTCATGTCCGTACCGGTAGACGATGACATCGAGAAAACACGTGCGCATACAACAACCATGGAACAAGAACCGACGATCATTTACGAAGAGCCCAAAAGCTCTGCGCTTTCGGCACCATCACCCGCCGCGCGGGTCCAGAAACTTGTCACGGACCGCGAGCTTGATATTGCCGATTTTCAGGGACGGATCGAGACCCTGACTGACAAATTGCATGAAGTGGTCAACGAGTTTGCAGAGTATGTCCGCGACATCGATGCCGCCATCATGGAAGTGATGGAAGTGCTTCGACACAACGGGTCCTCTGAATCTCATGACCGTTCGACAGAAACAAACTAATACAAAAAAACAACAATGAATGGTGAACACATTTCCGACGATCAGCGCAAGGCATTCGCAGACCTCATTCGCGAGGCTGAGCGCCGTTTCGAGAAGGACTTTGACGGGTATTTTGATTCGATCAAGCGCGATCTCGCGCCAAGGGTTGAAGCCCGTTCCCGCACGCGCAATCTCTTTGAAGCCGTCCGGTCGTTACGTACAAAGCTCTCAGACGCGCTTGGACAGTTGAGAACGATGGGGTATCACGTGGACGATGGCATGATCGCCATAGACTACGAACCGCAGGAAAACCCAAAGCAGGAGTTAGAAGCAATTCAACAGGAGGCTATTGAACAGCGCAATGTGAGGCGCGTGAAATTCCGCAAAGCCCTCTTCGACGTGCTCTCCGCGCAAACGGTCGATGAAGCGCGCCAGTTGGTTGAGAAAGTCATCGCGTAAATAACCGATTCCCTGCACCGCACCAAAGGAGATTATGACAACGTTCGAGCACGTCCAGCAGTTGAAACAGCAAGCCATCGACCTGCTCCTCAATGAGCGCGAGCAGATCGACGCGGAATTGACCCAGCTCGGCTACGGACAAGAAAATGCCGCGCCCCATAAGAAGCGCGGCCCCAAGCCCAAGATTATTCCGGTTGCAGTCCCGCCGCCACCCGTTTCCCATTCCGAAACGAAAGCACCAGGCGAGACTTCACCCCATTCCGTGTCCTCTTCCAGTAGTCAACGTCCGTCTCTTTCTCCTGCCGTTTGAAGAGTTCGGTGAACCATGCGTCAACGTCTGCCATGTACTTGACCGTAGCCGGAGATGCAGTATCGTTCTTGTTAGAACTTTGCGTCTCTGTTTTCGGTTCCGTTTTCGACGCCTCGGCCATGTGCTGGGGCGTTTTACTTTGCCCCACGCCAAACCATTCAACCAGCTTTTTCGCGGCGTCCAACTGCGAGCAGTTCTCCATGAGGGCGACGAAGTTGATGCAATCGCCGCCCTTGTGCCCAGCCGTTGTGTTGCAGGATTCAGAGAAACACCGCCAGTAGTTCCCCTTCAGATTGATCGAGAAACTCTTTTGCGTGTTGCCCTGTTTGTGTGAAGGAAGTGGACAACAGGCCGCCGCATACTCGCCCTTGAATCTCAAGGCAAGCTGATAACGCGCGACGACATCCGTCATTTTGATTTCCTTGATGCGTTGAAAGTCTAGGCTCATGGCCTACCTCCTGTACCATCTCTCAGCGTAGGATCTATACGGAAAAACGCCAGTTATCGGGCTGGGGATAACTCGCCCTTGCGATACCGCACAGGAATGGTAAAGTGATGAAGTAGTTGGAGGCGTTCGTTGACGGGAAGACGATATACATAGTGCAGAAATAGCTATTCTGCGGAGCGCGACACTCAATCCTTCCCGTCAGCGAAACCACATAAAGGTCGAATAGATAAATCAATTTCAAGAACCGTGATAAACACAAACATTCTCTGGAGCCGTGCGATTGAGCCGGTCTCTGGCAAGATACAGAAGAAGCCGACCGTTCTCGGTTGCGCGCTCATCTTAGCCGGAGCATTCGTCGCCGCGTACCTCATCTACGTTCTTTTCTCCGTTCTCTAGCAAGCGACGAATAAAGACTCTCATCCGAGGGGGCAGCGGCTAAGACGAGAGCCTTCCCGCTCCCTCGAATCAAACAAAATAATCAATACATCATCATGAGCAAAGAAGAGATCACGGAGTTGCTCGCTGACGATCAGATGAAACATAGCGAGCCACCAGACGAGGAGTTGTTGGATGCAATGTATGACGCTTTGGTCGGAAGCGCATCGAGAGAATATGTCAACGCACACTAATGACCGACGAAGAGATTCAGTTCTATCGGGATCACGAGTATTGCGACGGACCGAGGGCGTGCCAATCATGTCGTGAAGCGTACAAGGAGACACACCCGGCCCGCCGCCCGCAGTTCATTCAAGAGACAACGAAGGAAGACATCTTGTTGAGCATCGAAGGGCAGAACGTCCAAGCTGCAACGGAGGCCGCCAGGGGATATGACAGTCAAAACAATTAACTATCATCATGAAGAACATTACCGATTTGGTTGAATATAGCGTGACAGATGCGGCGCTTGAATCGTATCGTGCGGAGTTCCTTCCGCTCACGATCAAGGGGTTGGACGATCACGAGGGATACGAGAAGGTAAAGGAAGCGCGCCTGTTCATCAAAGGCGAGCGCGTGAACGTGGAGAAGAAGCGTGTCGAACTGAAGGCGCAGAGTCTCGAATATGGGCGTGCTGTAGATGCGGAAGCGAAGCGCATCACGTCGGCGATTCTGGAGGTGGAGGAACATCTTATTGCCGAGCAGAAGAAGATCGACGATGAAGTGGCGCGTATCGAGTTCGAGAAGAGACAGCGGGAGAAGCTCCCGGAGCGCACGGCGAGACTTGCGGAAATAGGTGCAGAGGTTCCCGAGGCGACCCTCTTGAAGCTGGACGATACGACGTTCGATAGTCTCTTAAATTCCCTTACCGCAGAGAAGCTTGAGAAACAGCGTCTTGCGCAGGAAGAGACGGAGCGGGCACAGCGTCTTGCGCAGGAACGCATCGAAGCGGAGAAGAAGGCCATCGAGGATAAACGGATTGCCGAGGAACGCGAAAAGCAACACCAGGCCGAGGTCGAGCAGGCCCGGAAGGAAGCAGCGGAACAGGCAAGGCTTCAAGCGGAGATCGAGGCAAAGCGCAAAGAGGATGAGCGCCTTGCAGCCGAAGCAGCGGCAAAGGCCGATGCGGAGCGTATTGAAGCGGAGCGCCCCGATAAGGAAAAGTTAGGTCGATTTGCAGATATTCTCGCTCATCTCCCGTTTCCAGAGGTTACGAGCAAGAAGGCTCAGGCGAAGGTTGCCAAGGCAAAAAGGTGCATCGACGAGATCGTTAGCGATTTGTGGGCAGCGTAGAGCTGGAGCGTCGAACGCCCAGCAAATAAATCAAAATAATCATCTTAAACATGAGTACATTAGCGAAGCAGTTGGCGGAGAAGGCGCGCGAGAAAGGCGCGATTGCGGACAAGAATCAGTTCTTCACTGTCACGGACAAGAAGAAGGTGAATGCCGGAGGCGGCCAGATGGTAGACGTTGAGGTCCCGAACGGCCAGCATAGGGTGAAGATAATCTCCCAAAAGATGGGCAAGGGGAAGAGTTACAACGGCGCAGAGCAGGATGAACTCCAAATGGTCATCATGGATAACGGCGTCGAGAAGCAGTGGAACATGCCAGTCAAGAATGAGGATGGCAATCTCTATTACCTCATCGAAGATTTGGAGGACATCGAGATCGGCGAGGAGTTCTTTGTTGAGGCGTTCAAACTGAAGAATGGGAAGTACGGCAAGCGTATTTCAAAGGTCGCAAGCCAAGCGTCGGCAGAGAACATTCCGACCATCCAACTCGATGAGCCAACTGACGAAGAAGATCGTCCAAGCCTGGAGGCAGGAGAGGATATTTCGGTCGAGGACATTCCGTTCTAGCAAGAACGCGTCCATCGTATACACGACGACGATCTATTGGGGCGGGTCGCTTGAGAGCCCAAACATCACATGCACCTGCCCAACGTCAGTGTTCCAGCATAAGCGGTGCCATCACGCGGAAGAAATGTGGAACGCACTGGATCACTTTGCGAGAATGAACGTGATCCACCATGACGAAATCATCGCAAAGCCGTGGTATCGACAAAAACAATCAGACCAAACCTAAACATGAACGCATCAACATTTCGGAATGTCAGCGTAAAGGACATCGCAGAATCGAAGACCAATCCGCGCGGAACGTCGTTCCAGGGACCGGAATTCAACGACCTCGTTGCGAGCATCAAGGAGAAAGGCATCCTCGTTCCGCTGATTATTCGTCCCGTTGGCAAGGGATACGAGGTTGTCGCCGGTAGCCGTCGCTTCCGCGCCGCGCAGCAGTTGAAACTTGCCGAGGTTCCGGCGAGCATCCAGGAGCTTACCGACAGCGAAGCGCAGGAAGTGCAGATCATCGAGAACCTCCAGCGCGCCGATGTGCATCCGGTGGACGAGGCGACCGCCTACCGGGTGCTTATCCTCGACCGCAAAATGACGGTAAAGGACATCTCAATTGCCGTCGGAAAATCAGAAGCGTATGTTCGGGACCGGATACTCCTCACGAACCTCATCCCGGCTGCTGCAAAGGCGTATCGTTCCGGGGAACTCGGAGACGGCCACGCGCTCCTGATCGCAAAGCTGTCCGAAAAGGACCAGACGGAGACGCTGAAATACGCGTTGGACAAATGGGACCGTCCGACGGTGGCCGACTTGAAGCGCCACATCGATTTCAATTACCACAGTCCGATGGAGCGCCAACCATGGCTCAAGTCAAAGACGTTTTCCTGTAAGCACACGAAGGAGTGCCAGCCGAACGGGTCGGCGCTCTTTGGGGAGATGAAAGCCGGAGCCTGCACCGACCTTGCGTGCTGGCAGACGCACATGAACGAATGGATCGCATTCCGGATGCAGAATGTTATGGGGATGATCCTGATCGCGGACACCTACGCGCGACCTGACGTAAAGGGATCTCTTACGGAAGGACAGTGGAAGGAAGCGAAGGGGAAAAAGGACGCTTGTAAATACGCTATCCCGGCGATCTATTCCGAGGGGCATTCAATCGGCAGGGAAACGGAGGTATGCATCGATGCCGCATGTAAAAAGCATTGGAAAGATGCGAGCCCAGCCGGAAGAATGAAGCTAACGCCGGAGGAAAAGGAAGCGCGCAAGAAGGAGAAGGAGGAAGAAGCCGCGAAGGAGGCTAGAGACGAGAAAGAGCTTATGGATGCGGTCGCTCGGGTGAAGTTTCCGCTTTCCGAAGCGCAGATCGGCGCGTTGCTCAATCAACTGATCTCAGGCCAGGTTCTCGGTCATCAGGCGGTACAAACAATTGCGGAAAGACTCGGCATAAAGGACGCGGTATCGATCCACGTGAACGACCTCGTTATCAAAAAGGCGAAGACGATGACACCGACCGAACAGGCGCGCATCATCTTCGAGTTCGTTCTCCGGGACGATATGTTTGGGAACGAGTACAAACAAACGCTGAAATCACTCTAACCATGAGCAAAATACCACTCTCTGTATTTCTTGAAGCAATGCGTGATGAGCGTGAGAACCTTGTTCGACGAGTCGAAGCGATTGACATGCTGCTTGCGACCTATCACGAGTCCGAGGAATATCCTGTGGCCAAACCCAGAAAGGAAAAACCAGAAAAGCATCTCAAAGCCGGAAAGAAGCGCCATTGTAAGAGTTGCGGAAAGGCTGGCCATCGAAGTGACAATTGTCCGAATGGTGACGGTACGCTCCCACCCGATGAACCGACCACGCACCGTCCAGAAGTGACGAAGGAACAGGTCGATGAACTCAAGGCGAAGGGACTCAACTCCATCCAGGTTGCCGCGCGCCTGAAAACGACGCTCACTGAGGTAAACAAACACTGGTAACCATGGCACAACGAGAAATCAAGTTCAGGGCGTGGGGGAATAAGTCAAGGTCAATGATGTCATGGGATACACTTCGCCCAACTCTCAGCTTGGCATTTGAACAGGCGAAGCGCGACGCAATAGTCCTCATGCAATTCACTGGCCTCAAGGACAAGAACGGGAAAGAGATTTACGAAGGGGATATTCTTTGTCGCGCTGGACATCGGAACAGGGTTGTCGAGTGGAAAGAAGATGCGTTTATACTTCGCCCAAATCCCGCACTCGATTCAGACCATGACCAACCCTACCGATTGAAAACTGTGACCAGGACTTCTGAGGTCATCGGCAACATCTACGAAAACCCTGAACTACTCCGATGATGCAGGACACCTCACTCTGGGCGCACGAATTGGCATCGAAGAACCTCGGGGCGAAACAGAAGCAAGTGCTCGACGCCCTGCGGTTCTTCCCGGACGCCACGAACGCGGAGATCGCCGCGAGAATGGGCTGGGAGATAAATCGCATCACGCCGCGCGTCCTCGAACTGCGCCAGCAAGGGCTCATCCTTGAGGCTGGGAAGCGCCGGTGCAAGATCACCGGGAACGCCGCGCACAGTTGGAAAGCAAAGTTCCCGGTACTGCCGTCCGCGTTCGCGCCGAAAGAAGAAAAGGCCGCGCCAACCAATTCGCTGTTCTGATGACCGACCCCAGAATATGTACCTGCACTCCGTGGAACCCAGATCCAAACCATGAGTGCCAGGACCGACACAAACCTAAACGCTAAATGCAATGTCGAGCACTATATTTCACTTCAAGGAGTTCGCCACACGGCACGTGAGCGTCGAGTGCAAGAACCGACGATGCAACGACTGCGACGGATCAGTGCCAAGAGGCTACGATGAGCCGCACGATCACCCCTGCGTTTGCCCCTGCCACGACTCTTCCTTTTGCCCGCGATTGCCCTATGCTAAGAAGAAACCTAAATACAAGCATCAATGAACGCCATCAAAGAGAAGGAGAAGGACGTACAGCGGGCCATCCTCGATTACTTGGAATTGCGCGGGGAGTTCCACTATCGCAACAACAGCGGCGCGATGGTTTCCGAATACAAAGGCAAAAAGCGGTTCATGCGCTTTGGCGCGCTCGGGTCTCCCGACATCATCATCGTGAAGAATGGAAAGTACATTGGCTGCGAGGTCAAAGGAACGGACGGCAAACAATCGGAAGACCAGATGGACTTCGCCCGTAGGCTCATAAAGGCCGGAGGAGAATACATCCTCACACACAGCCTTGACGGGTTCATCGAGCAGTTCAACGCGCTTCCTCAATAAATCAACATCTAAACCATGAAGAAACTAATCGGATTCATCGTGGCATCGTTCCTCTTTGCAGGAATTGCCCACGCGCAAACGATAGACACGGCAGGAATGACGGAAAGCGATATGCGGGCATTGCTTATCACCCTCATTGAACAGCTTATGAAGCTTGAACAGCAGGTTCTCGCGCAGACGGCCACCCTTGCCGCGCAAACAGCTCCCGCAGCGCCGCAAGCCGCGCAGCCGACCCAGGCGCTTGGTACCGCAGCAGCCCCAACACAAACCCAAACAACCACCATGCCAGAAATTACAAAGAGCATCAGCATCAGCCAGGACGGAATTCAGATATTCGCCGTGTACTCGGAAGACGGCCAGCCGGTCGCGGGAGTTCCTTTGACCCTCACGGCGGACGATAACGGAGCGATCACCCACAGCTCAGTGGCCGACAAATGGGCTACCGCGAGTAACGTTGAAATCACCCATGACGTTACCGTGTTCAACAGACCGGACTTCACGATTGGAGCAGTATTCGAATATCAGCCCGCATCATCCGGCCCGCGAACCCTCACGATCACCGGAAACGGAGCGTCACAAACTGTAGAAGTGCCCGGAAGTATCGAATAATATGGAAAGAATAACCTGTGTACAATGCAAACAAGACATCGCTTATCTAAGCGAGGATGGCTATTATGACGAACTTCCAAAGGTCATATGTAATCTCTGCATGGAAAGGTTCCTTCTAGGACTTATCCCAAATGAAGTAATAAAGACGAAAGAAATCATTATTACAGAGGGGTTGAAGAAAGAGTTTGATACCCACAAATGAACCAGAACACCTACAAGAAGATTCTCAGGATATTGAAAGTCGTAGTGTTCATGGTAGCCGTCGTCTACGTAGTCTTTGAGATCGTCCGACATACGTTCTAGCTCCACATACCGCGCGAGCGTGGATTCTTGAACGGAACGCCCCGCCGAGCGCAATCCTCACGAAGATAATCCAGATAGGACTTCACACGATGCTTCTTCTTCCCCAAGCCAAGATGGTAATACAGGGTTGTAGGATGGATGGAGATTCCACGCGTAGATAAAACCGCCGCTATAGCTTCCCTACTCATCCCATCAGCATACAGACGCTTCACTTCAAGAAGATCATCAGGCGACAAGCGGGATTGACGTGGCATTACCTTTAGTATGACGGACGCCCCTTGACATACAACTGTGCATAACTCATGGTTAGAGTAATGGATATATTTGAGGCGATAGAGAACGGAGAGTGGGTCATCGCGCCGGATGGCTCGGAATGTATCGTACTCAAGATGAAGAAGGGGAAGGCAAAAGTTCGCCGTATCACCGAAAGAGGGGACATCCAAGAGGCATGGATTCCCGTATACAAACTAAACGTAAAGAAATAGATGTTAGGAAGACCGGAGATATACACAGAGGAGCTAGGGAAAGAGATTTGCAGACGCCTTTCGTTGGGCGAGAGCTTGTTGTCGATCTGTAAGAACAACGACGATATGCCAGCGACATCGACCGTCTACTTGTGGTTGTTGGACGAGGATAAGAAGACGTTTTCGGAGAACTACGCGCGCGCTAGAGCTTCCCAGGCTGAAGTTATGTTCGATGAGCTGCTCGACATCGCAGACGACAGCTCCAAAGATACGATGGTCGTTAAAATCGGCGGCAAAGAGCAGATCGTAGAGAACCGAGAGTTCACCACGCGCTCACGTCTCCGTGTAGACACCCGTAAATGGTATCTCTCGAAGGTCCTTCCCAAGAAATTCGGCGACAAACTCGATCTCACGAGCAACGGCAAGGACCTGCCCACCCCAATTCTAGCCAATGTACACCGCGACGACCGCGACACAAAAGGTACTGAGGCTCAATAAGCGTATCAGGGCCGTCCAGGGCGGAACATCAGCGAGCAAGACCGTCTCGATTCTTTTGGTTCTCATCGACCTTGCCCAGACCAAGGCCGAAGCGCCGCTTCTCATCAGCATCGTTTCCGAATCATTCCCGCATCTACGCCGAGGCGTCATGCGAGATTTCCTTTTGATAATGCAGACGCAGGGTTATTTCATCGATGCGCGATGGGATAAGACGAACAGCATATATACCTTTGAGACCGGCAACCAGATCGAGTTCTTCAGCGTCGATCAGTCCGAGAAGGTACGCGGCGCTCATACTCGCTGACGCGCAATTTCCGAATGACAATCCGGTTCTCTTGAACAGTGTTGAGAAATACATGGCGTCCCGCGACTGGGACGCTTTGTTGTATGTGGGCGACATGATGGACATGGACGCCATCTCTCATCACGCCTTAGAACACAACGACCGCCGTTCCCTCGAAGGAAAGAGGCTCAAAAAGGACTACGAGAACTTCGCCAAGATTCTCCGCAGACACCGGAAGATAGTCGGGAAGAAATGCAAAATCTACTACATGCTCGGCAACCATGAGGAATGGGCCGACCGGATGGTGGACATGTTTCCAGGGCTTGAGGGAATGATTGAGCCACGCTATTGTCTTCCGTTCGACGAGCTGAACATCGAGGTCATCGACTATCGGAAGCATCTCAAATTAGGGAAGCTCTATTTCATCCACGGCGATCTTCAATCGGGCTCGTACACTCCCGTGAACGTAGCGAAGAAGATCGTCGAGATTTACAACCGCAACGTCGCCTTCGGACACCATCACACCCTACAGGCGTATACCAAAATCTCCCCGCAAGGGATAGACGAAACCCATACCGGCTATGCGCTTCCGTGTTTGGCAGACACGAACCCGAAATGGAATCGCGGTATGCCGACCAAGTGGATAAACGGATTCGCGGTTTACTTCTTTGACGAAGACACATTCTCCCTCTTCCCCGTAGTCGCGGCGAAGAACTCCTTCTATGCCCCCGACGGCAAACTCTACCAATGACACCGCTCGTTAGAAAAGTCCTCCGTTCTAAAAACCTCAAGTTCAACTTCCGTTCGCTTGGAAGAGAAAGAGCCTTTGCGCAGATCGCGGGCGAACTTATCGAAATAGACCTAAAGAAGAAGATCCCACCAGTCAAGAATTTGCTCCATGAAGCTCTCCACTATTTCAATCCCGATATGTCCCACGCGGAAGTGATGCGTTTGGAAGCAGAGGAGTGGGCAAAACTCTCCCAAAAGGACGCCACGAGGTTGTACCGAAAGATGTTCTCTTGATTCTCCCGTTCTCGCGGTGCTTCGACCCGCCGCGAGAACAGGGCAATCAAGCCCTCAGCAACCTTGAGAACTTCATAAGGAGAACACCATGACTCTCATGGCGCATACCGGCACTGAGCTGCTCACTCGTGACCAGCTCGTTGAGATTCTTCCACCCGAACCGACTGACACCCACAAGCCCATCGCTCACATCGACCTCGTGAACTCGCTCTTGGAAACCCTGTCCTTCCGGCACATCAATGTCGTGAAGGACGAGTACGCGGTCAGCCCGGACGGCATGAAGCTGTTTGGCGTTATGGACCTCGAAACGATGGGCGACGGGTATCGATTTTCCCTCGGCCTTCGCAACGCGAACGACAAATCCATGCGCCTCGGCCTCGTGGTCGGCGTCCGCATCCTCGTCTGCGACAACATGGCCTTTTCCGGCGACTTCCAGCCGGTCTTGGCGAAGCACTCCAAACACTTCAACCTTCAAGACGCATTGGCGGTTGGCGTGGACCAGATGCAACGCCACTTCAAGCCCATGGCTCAGCAGATCGACCATTGGCGTCAGGCGCAGCTCACGGACGGCCAGGCGAAGGAGATCATCTATCGCGCATTCATCGAAGACGAACTCGAAGCGCCGAAGCACTTGGCGCGGGTAGTCCATCAGCAGTATTTCAACCCGCAGTATCCGGAGTTCGCTCCACGGACGGAATACTCCCTCCAGAACGCGTTCACCGGAGCCTTCAAGCAGCTCGACCCCATCCCGCTCTACAAGGCGACGGCCAGCTTGGGCGAGTTCTTCAACCACGTCAACTAGGAGGTCATATGATGACCCGCCACCACCGCAAACCCAAATCACTAGGCGGCGTGGCAGAGAAAAAGAACATCTCTCTCCTTCCGCACAAGAAGCACACCGCCTGGCACATGTTGTTCTCGAACCTTACACCAGAACGAATCGCCGCCGAGATCAACGAGAAGTTTCTCGACCCCGACTACGTACTCGTTGTCAGGAGGAGAAATGGAATGTGACGGCTCATGTTTCCGCGACTCCCGAACTCTTGAGGAGATTCCCTGCGAAGACGGGGAAGTCCTCTGCTTCTACTTCTGTTTCCATGAGCAGGAGTGGATTCTAACCACCTACGCCCCGCCCAAAGAAGCGGAGCACACCCCTCGAAGTTGAGGGGTGTTTATTTTGCACAGCGTCTTTGATGCTAAACTGAGCGTGGAGAATCCCTTGGAACCCATCCTCAAAGTGAAAGAAAAACGCAAAGCGGCGAATGGTATCGCAACAAATGAACTGGTCCATTCCGCGTGCGTAGGGAACAATGACGATCTCTTCCCCCAGATTCTTTCCCTCTACGTCGCCGAGGGAAGTACGGTGGCCGACGTAACGTATGGCAAAGGAGTGTTCTGGCGCAAGGTTCCTAAAGGAGCTTACAACCTCCTCGCGACCGATTTGAAGTCAAAGGTCAATGCGCTCGCGTTACCTTATGAGCCGGAGACGATTGATTGCGTGGTATTCGACCCACCCTATATGCATACTCCCGGCGGTAGCGCCCACAAAGACCATCAGAATTACGAAGACTATTATCAAAACAACGCCATCAACAGCACGAAGAAATACCACGATGCCGTTTTAGATCTATATTTCCGTCAAGCCAAGGAAGCCCATCGCGTGCTCCGCAATGAAGGGTTCTATATCGTGAAGTGCGGAGACGAAGTGTGCGCCAATCAGCAGCGATTAACCCACGTCGAACTCATCAATGAACTCAATACTTATGGGTTTGTTACCGAAGACCTTTTTGTTCTCATGCGCAACAACCGCCCAGGCGTAAGCAGAGTCTTGATACAAGCCCACGCCCGGAAGAATCATTCGTTCTTTATCGTATTCAGAAAGTCCAATGGGAAAGTCAGATGGAAGGGTCTTCCCAACCGTCCCCATCTCACGCGCGAAACCCGCGCCGAGCTTCTTCTATTTCCAGAAAAAACGCGCTGAACGGCTTGAGTTGGATCGTGGGGAATTGAGCGCACAAGTCTGCATAACGCTTTGGAATATCGAAGTAGTAAATCCGTTCCATGCGCGCCAGCTTCGTCTGATAGGCAAGCCATTGGTCAGGGACGCAAATCTCAACCACCGTTCGCGTCTTGAGGTCGAGTTTCGTCTCTGAGAACACGACCAGCGTTCCGGTGTAGAACCCTTCCCCATACGAAGCGTCGAGTATCCGCTGATGCGACCAAGCCTGTACCACGCGCTCACGCGTTGATGTCTTGACTGGCAGATGGATTTTTGCTTGCCCCTCACCCAGATCAAAAAGAAAGTCCATAGTCAGGCGAACTTTCTTTGTCCCAACCTGAATTGTCGCCTTCTTTGTGGGGATGACGCCAAAACTCCTGGCGAAGAGGTGCCCGATGAGGCATTCAAAATACGTCGCCGGACCTTTCTTGTTTCCACGGTCGAAGAGATCAACGGCGGCGAAATATGCCATTGCCATCGTATACGTCATCCTGCCCAACTCTATGGCTCCCACGGGACGATTTTCCCGCCACGCCACCCAATCACGGGCAACCACATCGGGGTCAGGCTCGAATTGATCGATAATCATCGGACGCGAAAGAGCGTCCGGCTGGGTCGTCTGGACATAGGCCATGTATTTTTTGTTTGCAATCGTCGAATTGAGTTCCACGGTTTGGCAACTCGATTCAAGGAACCGTAGACAGGCAACGACGACCGCAAGGAGAGCGTCCGAGGTCTCCAGACTGCGCAAATCTCTCTCTGATGCTTTCTTGGCGCTTTCATACAAGGCAAGGAGTGGTCCAGTAAAACGCTGCGTCGCCATCGGTCGTCCGATCTGTATTGGAATGAATACCATACAGTATCGCACTTCTGAGAGCGTCCGTAACCTGCCTTATTTCGATTTTTAGGGCGCCGGCAATCCATTTAACCGAGGTTTTTATACTGTGGACAGCCGCCGTTGCGGTTTCCAGGGGCTTTGCTAGGCTTAAATGGTCGTCAACCAACCTTCCCCTTCAATGAGGGAATGCCCGAACTAGGGCGGGACGTGGGTGAGAGCACCGTCCATAATTTTGAACACTCTATGCGCTGCAACTGCCCTTATTTCGTCGATTCTCTGCCTGCCAACCTCTTACGCCATCCAGCCAGTCAAAACGCCGTCTAGCCTCATTTCTGGTCAAAGCTGGGCGTATACGGTGCCCTTTGATGTCCACAACCCTTCAAAGATAGCGAAACTCATACAATGCGAGAGTTCTGGGGTGAACATCTCCCGTCCCGACTCGAATCACCAGATCTCCCACGGGATTCTTCAGTTCAATGGAACATCGACTTGGGAAGAGGCCGAGCGCCGTTTCAATTTCAAAGGTTCGCCGCTCATTCCCGCAGACGCGATCCACATGGCCGACATGATGATCGACGCCGGACTCGGACATCGCTGGACGTGTTGGCACATCCAAAAGCTCGACGGATGAGTTATCCCCAGGTTGTAACCTTGTGCCTGCCAGAACGTTCCCTATACTGAAATCAGAAATCGCTCACAACTTCCAAAGTCCTTTTGCACCAAGACCGTTTACACATCGTCTTGTCTCTATACTCGCAAAGGACGGGGACGAGGCGAGCTGTAAGCGGTTTTTGTTTCATCTGAGAGTGAAGTTGCGCCGGGCAATCCGGGCAACAAGCAGGGCAACGCTTTGCGACTTTGCGACCCTGTAATGCGGAATGTGGTTCGTTGATGGGGGAGGAGAGCTGTAAGGCTCGCGGGGCTCCAGATTGCTTACACGATCTGGGAAAGCCCCAAATCCCCTGCTTACAGGAATAACGAGGCGGCAGCGCACGCCTACAACTTCCCCACCAGCGAATCACTTGGTAGTTTGGTAGAGCCACCGCAGACGGAAACGCGGCCACGAGCCGCCTCTGAATGACGCAGGAGAATGTCCTCCGGCTTGAGGGCAGAGAGGGGCGCACGGTTTCCCCGTCCATCTTCAATCACTGCGATCCAACACGAAAGGCAAATCGGCAACGAGACACAGCGAAGGGTGAAACACAAAAGAGCCGCGATATGACATCGTGCTTTGCGCGATGGGAATAGGCGTGGGTACACCACGGATAACAAGCAACCGATAGCTACGGTCTTGCGGGTTGATTTTCCATCGCTCAGAGCGCGAGCGTCGATTTTTCAAAACAGACCATCCGGCCTGTAAAAAGTCGCATGGCAAATCAGCGGGAAATCATCAAAAATATGAATGAAGAAAACGACATCTCAAAAGCGTGTCAGCGTGGAGAACACTCGAAATGCTATTTGTGTAATTGTCCAAAGTGCCACAGTCTTGTTCCGTTTGTAATGAACGACGACAATGTATTGCCGACGCTTGCGGCACTCAAGAAGAAAATGGAAGACGCGAATAGAGAATGACCGCGCCTTGTACCAAATGTGGCGCGACCATCGAGCGCGAGGATTCCCCATACTGCAACCCTCAAAAGGCAGTATGTTTCGCTTGCAAGAAGAAGAACCAGAAACGATTGAATGAGAAGATGCTCATTGCCAGGTCTGCATCACGGCGGCATTCAACGATTCCTGTCGGGCCTGAATCCATTGGCTGTAATGCTTTTCAATAATCCTCGGGCTGTTTCCTAAAATCGCCGCGACCTCGGAGACTGGCACGCCCTTAGAAAGCAGTTGAGTGGTGAACGTATGACGCCAGCGATGGGCGTGAATATGCACTCCGGCGATCACACCCAATCTCCTGAACGTCCTCTGCCAATCCCCGACGCAGGACTTTGGATTCCCTTCGCCCGACCAGAAGAAATACTCCACCCCGTTCATCTTTGAGAGCGCCTCGACCATCTCGGGATGGACGGGAAGCTGGACGGGTTTTCCGTTTTTATGCGTCCGGACGGTGATAAATTTCTTGTCAATCGCGCTACGCTTCAATTCGACGACATCTCTGATGCGAAGCCCCGTCCACCGGAGGACCGACACAAACGCCTTGATGCGCTCTCTATTGTCCTCTCCGTAGATTCCCTTTCTCGGGAAGAGGGGAATCGCCCAGGCGATCTTCTCAAGCTCTGCGGTGTCGTAGGGCTTCTTCTCTATCGAGATTTCTTTCGGCGCGCGCAGCGAGCTTGCGGGATTCGTCTCAATCCACTTTCGCTCAAGACAGAATTTGAAGAACGACCGGAGGCGCTCCAATTTCTTTCGAGCCGTGGACGCGCTCACTTTCCACTTTTCCCTGAACTTCCCCAGATCGTCCGGCGTGAACTGGTCAACGCACCAACTGGGGAATCGCGCCGACAACTCGCTGGTCAACAGCTCGAACTTTTTGATCGTGTCACTCGACAGCCCACGGGCGGTCAAGTCTTCAATGAACCGTTTGGCAGCGTCCTCAAGTTTGGGGATTTCCCCAGGCTTGCCGCTTTCCATCTCTCGGACGATCTTCTGCGCGGCTTCCCAATTCCTCACGTCGAGGGTTTTGCGAATCATGCGCCCGCGCAATCTGCCCTCGACCGCAATAGGGCAACCACAAGCGCGATGCTTGCGCCCCTTCGAGGCATGTTTGCAGGACTCAATATGGCGACGGAAAATCGTGAGCATGAAGCCACGATAACACGTACTACACACGCGAGTTTTTTGAATCCAGTAAAGCCTTTAGAATCAATAGTTTATGTTGGTGGAGGCGGCGGGAGTCGAACCCGCGTCCGAAATCGCTGTCAGCCAGGAGTGTTCATGCGTTGTCCGATTCCCTTTGGGTTTCGCCGGCGACGCTCAGAACGGACAAGATGCGCCGAAAGCTAGTCCGATTGATCTCGCATGGGCCGCCCGGACCGAGCCGCTTCTGCCAGCCTACTGTATGACGTCCGCGCACAGCCCGTAGGCGAAGCCGTGGAAGACGGCTGCTTATTTAATTAAGCAGCAAGTGGCAGACTGTAGTCGGCAACTTTAGTTTTGCAAGCGATTACGGGTGCTCACCCCCCGGCATGACTCCAAAGCCGCAATCGATCCCGTCGAAACCGTGACGCCCCCATTACTGCCGGCATCCTGCCCACAACCACTGCAAGACGCCCAGGTGCGAGCCGGGCCAACTGGCTCGTTCTGCATTCCCCATTCTACGCCGATTCGGCTTTTGCCGCTCCCTACTGCTTCTCCAGATCGATCGACTCGTACTCGCGGCGGATGATGGCGTCGCGAATCTGCGCCACCGTCTTGCCCAGCTTCAACTGTTTCGCCGTGAAGAAGGCTTCCTTGGCGCACGTCGAGCACTCGGTGCCGTGCAGCCCCTCGTAGCAACTGCGCAGGCTGGTGTGGCCCAGCGCGCGGTCGCAGCGGCAGTAGCAGGGAAGCTGGTAGAGCACATTGCCCATCTTGGCCGCCTGCTGGTAGACGTGCACCTGCCAGGGGTAGCGGAAGTTCTCGCCGGTCAACTGCGCGCCCGACAGGATTGGCGGCGTCGCGCTCACCTTAAGCGGGGCGGAGGGATGGTAGGCAGGAACATCGTCGGCCGGGTTCGACCACTGCGCATAGCTGGCAACCGTAATGGTGAAGACGCCCAACCCGAGAACCCAGCGGCCCTTGATCCACTTGTTCATGCAATTCCCCCTGCACTTCATCTTAAACCGGAACCAAAGCAGCTGAAAATGGCCGCCGGCAGCCGCTTGCCATCGGTCGTCGCATGCCCTGGGCACAAAAAAAGACGGCACGAACGGTCTTGCTGTTCGTGCCGGGAGGCCAGTGACGCAAACTACTTCCAGCAGGGGAGAAGGTATCTCTACCTCTCCACAACTGGAATATATACAACATAGCATAGAACCGACTGATGTCAAATACAAAAATCGAAATTAATTTCCAGATGATCCCGATTGCTCCCTTTTGGACCCGCGGCGCATCTAAAACCCAGGCGAAAGAAGAGTAAGGCGATCTACTTTGCGCCTGGATCGAGGCCTTCATCATTATGGCAAACGATTTAGAATCTGATGCTTCCTCTCAACTGGCCGCCGTGTCCCCGCAGTCTCCTGACTGGTTGAAGTTGGGCGTGGTCGCGGCCGCTTCGGCTCTGGCCGGAGGCGTCGCTGCCGCATGGTGGTACCGGAAGACCCTCTCCAAGCTCCGCCAGGCCGAGGATTTCTCCCACAATTCAGATTTCCGCAGCCCTGGGGGCGATTCGGCCGACGATTTCTGATTGACAGGTCCGTTGCCCGCCCACCTGTCAGAGCAGCTTGTCTACGGCCGCCGCCAGATCGAAGTCCTTGGTCGTCAGTCCACCGGCATCGTGGGAGATCAGAGCCAGCCGAACCCGGTTGTAGCGGATGTCGATGTCCGGGTGGTGGCCGGCCTCCTCGGCTCGGTCGGCCACCCGGTTCACGAAGGCCATCGCGGCGCGGAAATCCTCAAACTGGAAGCTGCGCACCAGTTCGCCCGTATCGGCGCGCCAGGCCGGTACGGCATTCAGACGAAATGCAATTTCTGTCGGGGAAAGCATCGCCATCGCTTCTTCTCCTGGGGGCGGACGCAAAGGCCCTCTCCCCTTGAGTGCGATGCCGAACCGGAGCAAGAGGTTTTTCGGTCCCCTCCTCTTGCAAAGGCGCAAAGGAAGGGAAGCAAGCATTGCGGGAGCTGGGAGAACAGTTTACGCCATTGATCCGGCAGGCCCGTTGGCGATCTCAAAGCTCAAGAAGCGTTTGTTCTGGCCGGTCATCTCTTTGCGCAACTCGTGCCAATAATCGTTGGGAATCTCCAGGAAGGCATCCACAATGTGGGGGTCGAACTGCGTCCCGGAGCAGCGCTCGATCTCCGTGCGCGCCTCCTCGAAGCTGCGCGCCTTGCGGTAGGGCCGGTCGCTGGTAATGGCATCCAATGCGTCGGCTACGGCGAAGATGCGCGACCCGATGGGAATCTGGCTGCCGCGCAATTCGCTGGGATAGCCAGTGCCATCGTGGTGCTCCTGATGGGTAAAGACGATCTCGGCGGCTTCGCTCAAAAAAGGAATCTTACGCAACATGCTGTAGCCGCGCGTGCAATGCTCGCGCATCACTACCTGCTCCTCGGCGGTCAGCTTGCCGGGCTTGCGCAGGATCTCGTCGGGAATGGCCATTTTGCCAATGTCGTGCAGAAAGGCGCCGCGCGCGATCATCTTCAGCTCTTCCGAGGCGATGCCCAAGGCGCGCGCCAACATAATGGTGTACGCGGTCACTCGCTTGGAATGCCCCTCGGTCTCCGAGTCCTTCAGGTCCAGCGCGTCGCCCAGAGCCTCGAGCATCACATCGTAGGAGTGCTCCAGGTCCTCCATCGCTTGGCGAAGCATCTCCGTCCTGGCCTGCACGGCCTGTTCCAGCCCCAGCCGGTATTTGTGGCTCTCCTGCATGACCTGTCGGTGATCCAGCGCGCGATGAACCGTGCTGAGCAGTTGCTCGCGCTCGAACGGCTTGAGCAGGTAGTCGCACGCGCCGCGGCGCATCGCGTCGATGGCCACGCCGATGTCGTGCACCGCTGTTACCATGACCACCGGAAGCTGCGGATGCTGCCTTTGTATGCACTCCAGCAGGGCCATGCCGTTGCCATCTCTCATCACGATGTCGGTCAGCACCAGGTCGAATGCATCGCTGCCAAGAATCTCCAACGCCTCCCGACTGCCCACCGCCTTCTGCACGCCGTACCCCCGGCGTTCCAGCGTGGCGCCGATCATCGACCGGACGTGCGGTTCGTCGTCTACCACCAGGATCCATGCGCCCTCGCGCGGCTTCGAGGCTGCGCGTGCATGGGACTCCGCAGGCGACTTCACCGCCGGGTGCGACTCTTCCGGTTCTGCCAGGTTCACTGTCAAGCCCAATCCCCCATCGTCTGCGCCAGCCAGAACCATAACCGCCGCGGCGTCTTTCGATCAAACGGCTGCCTAGCGCAGCCTGATGGCCAGAAACGTCGCGCCAAGCCAGCACGCGCAAAAATATTGTATCGGCAAGAAAAAATACTTCTTCTACTTCACTACGGATGCGGCCGGAAATCGTTCCTGCTCCATCGCTTCATGCTCTATTGTGCGGCTGTCCATCCAGGACAGATGCCGCCCCCGGTTGGCTCGAGCTTCTTGTGGCGTGGCTCTGTTGTGGTTGTTCCGGAAGGCAAAGAATACGCCCGCAGGGTGTGCGATGCATAACGCAAAATAAAGTATTTTCCCTTCGCGGGAATCAAAATAAATATCGGCAGGTCGGAGCGGCCAACGACAGCTCCAGCCCCTGAACCGAAAGGACGGGTTGTATGGAAAGGCCCAGCGCCGCTCGCGAAACGAATCGCCGCTCCCTTGCTCGCCCGGAGCAGGCAACTCCGCGCAAGCAGGATACCCCGGAAACGAACCCGTTGCTCCGCCGCAAATGCTCCGTGCCCCATCCTTTCCGCGCTTTCTGCGGAAAGGGTGGGAAAGCACGAACCTCAATCAACCTTGTTCATCGGGCGCTGCCGTTCTTCTATTTCTTGGCTTCGCGCCGGGCGCGCCGCGCCTCCACCCACCCTTCCAGATTGGTCTGGCGCGCCCGGCCAATGGCCAGCGCCCCGGCGGGCACGTCCTTGGTGATGCACGAGCCGGCGCCGATATAGGCCCCGTCTCCCACCGTCACCGGCGCCACCAGCGTCGAGTCGCTGCCCACGAACGAGCCTTCTCCGATCTGTGTGCGGTGCTTGTGCACGCCGTCGTAGTTGCAGGTAATGACTCCGGCGCCGATGTTGCATCCCGCGCCCACTTCGGCATCGCCCAGATAGGTGAGGTGGCCGGCCTTGGCGCCCTTGCCCAGCTTGGCCTTCTTGGTCTCCACGAAGTTGCCCACATGGGCATCCTCGCCGATCTCGCTGCCGGGACGCAGATGCGCGAAGGGGCCGATCTTGGCGCCGTCCGCCACCGTGCTGTCGCTCAGGATGCAACTCTGGCGCAACAGAACGTCGTTGCCCAGCTTGCAGTTCTCGACCACCGTGTACGACCGGATCAGGCAATCCGCGCCGATCGTCGTCTTGCCCAGCAACTGCACAAACGGTTCGATCGTCGTGTCCGCCGCAACCTCGACTTCGGCGTCGATCGTGCAGGTCTCCGGGCGGAAGATGGTCACCCCTTGGGCCATCAACCGATTTGCCTTGGCGGCCCGCATCGTCGCGTCCAGGCCGGCCAGCTCGGCCAGTGTGTTCACGCCCAGCACCTCGGCCGTCTCGGCTGCTTCAATCCCCACCACCCGTCCGCCCGCTGCGCGCAACAATCCGGCCATGTCGGTCAGGATCACTTCCTTGTTGGCGTTCTCCGCGTTCAGCTTGCCCAGATGCACCAGAAGAGCAGCGGTCTTGAACGCGTAGATCCCCGAGTTGCTCTCGCGCAGGGAAAACTGCTCGGGCCGCAGCGCCTTCTGCTCGACGATGGCCTCCACTTCCGCAGAGCCCGGCGCGCGGCGAAAGATTCGCCCATAGCCCGTCGCATCTTCCGGCGAGATGGTCAAGATGGTCATGGCCGCTTGTTCGGATTGATGGAACTGCCAGACCTTCTCGATGGTCTCCGGCCGGATCAGCGGCACGTCGCCCGAGAGCACCAGGATGTTCTCGTAGCCCTCCACGGCCTCCCGCGCGCACTGGATGGCGTGCCCCGTGCCCAGTTGCTCGGTCTGCTCGACAAAGCCGACGCCGGTGGCCGCAACGGCCGCCCGCACCTGCTTCGCCTGGTGGCCGACCACCACGTAGATGTCTTCCGCGGCCACAACCTCGCTCGCCGCAGCGATGACATGGCTCAGCAGCGGCTTGCCGCCAATCTGATGCAGCACCTTGGGCCGCCGCGATTTCAGCCGCGTGCCCTTGCCCGCCGCCATGATGACCACTGCCAACTTTGCGTTCGATTTCACTTCGCTTCTCCATTCCAATATTCGGTCTTGCGCATCTTTAACCAGCCCCAAAAGCCCCGTGCCCCATCCTTGCGACGCTTTTTGTCGCAAGGGTGGGAAACCACGACCCTCAACCAGCCGGGTGCCCCCGAATCTCTCTTTTGAGACCTGGGAAACCACGACCCTCACCCAGCCACCCGCAACCCCAACGACCCTACTTCTTCTCCGGAGTCCCCGCCTGCGGAATCGTAATATCCACCGTCTGCACCGGCCCCAGCTTCAGTTCTTCTAAGGACGGCTTGATCTCCGCCCCGTTGCCCACCACCAGCACCGCCAGCTTCTCCGGATGAATGTACTTCTTGGCGGCCGCATCCAGATCGGCGGTCGTCACCTTTTCAAGCGCTGCCTTGTAGGTCTCCAGGTAATTCGCCGGATAGCCGTAGAACTCCAGCCGCACGCTCTCGGCCAGAACCTTCTCCCGGGTGTCGTAGCGGAAGAGGAACGAATTGAGGATATTGTCCTTGGCGCGATCCAGCTCCTTCTGCGTGAAGGGCGTGCCGGTCATCCCGGCGATCTCGCCCAGCGCGGCCTTGGTGGCTTCCACCGTCGAGACGCTCTTGGTGATCACATTCACGCGGAACAGCGCCGGGTGATCGTAGGCAAAGCTCAGGCCGCCGCCCACCGCATAGGCCAGCCCCAGCTCGGTGCGGACTTTCTGGAAGAGCCGGCTGGCGAACCCGCCGCCCAGAATCTCGTTCATCACCGCCAGCGTGGGCACGTCGGGATTGCGCCGGTCTGTCCCCAGCCCCACGATCTGCACGTTGGACTGGTTCACGTCGTCCTTGTTGATGAAAGAGATGCCCGGTTTGGGCCCGGCAAACGCATCGTGCCGCGCCGGCTCGGCTGTCGCCTTGGGCAGTCCCTCGAAGGCCGCGCGCAGCTTGGCCTCCATCGCCGTCGGGTCAAAGTCGCCGTCGATGGAGACGATCAGCTTGCCGCCCAGCGTGCGATCGTGCCAGGCCTTCAGGTCCTCCACCTTCACCGCGCCGATGGTGGCCAGCTCCGGCTGCCGGGTGTAGGGGCTTGTTGGCCCATAGACCAGCTTGGCTGCCTCGCGGCTGGCGATCTCGCCCTCGTCGTCGTTGCGTCGCACAATGGCCGTGGCCGCCTGCTGCTGGGCCAGTTCCAGCTTCTCGGGATTGAACTTGGGATGCAGCAGCAGATCCAGCGCCAGCGAAAACACCTGATCCGCATCGCCCTTCAGCGAATCCCAGGACAACGCGGTCGAGTCCTCGTCCCCGCCGGTCTCGATGTGCGCCGCCTTGGCCTCCAGAAGATCGTCCAGGGCGTCGCCGTCCAGCTTCGCCGTGCCGCTGGTGCGCCACGCCTCGCCGTACAGTTCGACCAGCCCGGTCTTGGCCTTGTCTTCGTCCCGCGACCCACCCGGAATCAGCACCGACCCAGAGACAAACGGCAGCTCATGGTCTTCCTGCAAGAACAGGACAATGCCGTTCTTCAGCTCGATGCGCTTGGGCTGCTGCGGCTTGAAGTCGTGCAGCTT
>Ga0364880_10112_pt1 | contig 50689 bp, 52 predicted proteins | sample ExccelJu500001D3_5_FD_206927 | JGI IMG/M metagenome (GOLD analysis project Ga0364880, IMG submission 206927) | Enriched cells from Trout Bog Lake Hypolimnion, Wisconsin, USA - BchlTB.July30.5000.01.D3 | ecosystem: Environmental > Aquatic > Freshwater > Lake > Hypolimnion/Profundal zone | place... | reverse complement strand
TTGATTTTGTATTTCTATCCTAAAGATGATACACCAGCCTGTACAGCACAGGCCTGTAACCTGCGGGATAACTACAGTGTTTTACTGGAAAAAGGCTACAAGATTGTTGGGGTAAGTACTGATACCATAAAAAGCCATAAAAAATTTGAAACAAAATATAACCTTCCTTTTCCACTGATTGCAGATGAAAACCACATAATTGCGGAAAAGTATGGGATATGGGGATTGAAAAAATTTATGGGGAGGGAGTATATTGGGTTACACAGGACTACATTTCTGATTGATGAAAAAGGAAGGATTAAGGCTGTAATAACTAAGCCCGACACTAAAAATCATACTGAACAGATACTGGAGGAATGGGCGAAGTAAGCTGGGTGTTTTACTAGTAGCTGTGGTAGAAATACTACATTTTAATTGTGCCATTGGCTATATATAAGTTTGAAAGGTACTCATAGTTTTGGGTTGTTGATTTGCTACAATATTTAAACCCCTTTCTATGAAACAGCTTCCAGTTTATTCCACCGATTACAAGCGGCAAAAACATTTTCCGCAGTTTGATAGTCCGGATACCTACTACGAAAACAAATTTGAAGGAGTAGTGCAGGTGGCATCCCGTATTTGTAATATGCCCATCTCTTTATTAACCCTGATAGAGTTTAATAAACAATGGTATAAATCTGGAACAGGAACCAATCTTTCAGAGTCTGTTAAAGAGATTTCCTTTTATGCCAATACAATTAATGAAGACAATCACGAACCTTTTGAAATAAAAGATATAGCTAAAGATATCCGCTTTAAAGGCAGTTCTCTTTTTAAGCAAAACCCTACTATACGGTATTGTGCAGGAGCCCCTTTATATGATAATGAAGGGCAAAGGATCGGTACACTTTGTGTGGCTGATTTTAAACCTAATCATTTAAATGAAGAACAAATCTTTGCTTTAAAAGTATTAAGCAACCAGGTATTAAGCGTAATAGAATTAAATACGTACAATCAGCAATTAAAGGAACAGAATACTGCATTAAAGCAGGAAGCTGAAATGAATAAGTTAATGCTGTCTATCATTGCACACGACGTTCGTAATCCGTTAGGGGCTATTAAAGGGGTGATGGATTTTATTTTAACCAATGAAGTTACCGGCGATGATAAAGAACGCCTGACCAGGATGTTTGCAGAACAATTGGATACTACGATTGATTTACTGGGTAACCTGGTGGAATGGAGTAAGACCTATATGTATAAGAACCCGGATGCTGCGGAAAAGTACAACCTGCGTGCGATTACAGAAAATGTGATGGAACAGTTTAAACTGAACAGTATACTGAAGAATGATAAAATAGTGAATCTGGTAGATAATGATCTGGTGCTGATGCAGGATGTGAATATGATTCGGTTTATTTTAAGAAACCTGCTTGCTAATGCCATTAAGTTTACCAAGAACGGAACTGTAACTGTATATGCACATGAGGAAAATGGCAAAGTAGAACTAACAGTTAGCGATACCGGTGTGGGTATGAATGCCAATCAGCTTAGTGGTTTGTTCCAGCATATGAAACACCAGAGTACCATGGGTACCAATAACGAAAAAGGAAATGGCTTAGGATTAATGCTTACCAAAAATTTTATAGATACGCTGGGAGGAACCATCCGCATGGAAAGTGAAGTGGGGAAGGGAACCACTGTATACCTTACAATACCTGTTTAAATTTTTCTTGGGTTTATGTAGCATTCAACAACAAGGAACCAATGGTATTCTTATCATAGGGTTCCTTTTTTTATTTAACAATATGCTAACTGTTTTGCACATTATGATTTATTTCACAGTTAAGGACAAGCATTGGCTTGCAAATTGTAATCACTACTTATAGTCAATCATTAAATCTATAATTATCATCAGAATTCTACACAGTAAATAACAATCAGGAACCCCCTAAAAAATGTTTATGAAATCTACTGGTGTAAAAGAACCTGAATTGCTTATAATTTATGAGCAACCTGTAAAAACGGTACAAGACCAGGCAAGTAAATACTATGAACTGGGCGCAGCATTACTAAAACAGCCAGACCCTGAAGAGGAAAAAACCACTATCCAATTGACTCAGCTGAAGGAAGAGAATGAGTCATTAAAACAGGAACTGGAAATGAATCAGCTAATGCTTTCTATTATTGCACATGATGTAAGAAATCCGTTGGGCGCCATAAAGGGAGTAATGGATTTTATGACCAAACATACTGTTTCGGATGAAGACAGAAAACGGCTTACAGAAAAATCTTCAGAACAGCTGGATACCACCATTGATCTGCTGAATAACCTGGTGGACTGGGGCAAATCTAATTTGTATAAAGACAGTAGTAACAACGAACATTATCTGTTGAATAGCCTGGTTCAGGATATTATATCGCATTTTGAACTGAATCTTTTATTGAAGAATAATACGGTAATTAATCTGGTTGACGGGCAGTTGCTGCTGTTTCAGGATATGAATATGATGGGCTTTATACTACGTAACCTGATTACCAATGCCATCAAATTTACACGCAATGGAACCATTACCGTATCAGCCTATCTGGCAGAAGAAAAAGTGCATATTTCTGTTACCGATACCGGTATCGGGATGACCAATAAACAATTGGAAACTATGTTTCAAAAGCAAAAACACCAGAGCACAAATGGCACCAATAATGAAAAAGGAAGTGGCATGGGTTTAATGCTGACCAGGAATTTTGTGGATGCCTTAAATGGTAGTATCCATGTAAAAAGTGAACCGGGTAAGGGAACGATGGTGCACCTGAAATTTCCGGTGTCTTAAATTGTGTACTAAACCGGTAAATTAAACACAGTACTGATTGCTCCGGAAGATAATAGAATTTCCATTTTTAACATAATCTGAATGCGGACTTCCATCAAACAGAGGGTTTGTCTGATTAACATCAAAAGGATAATATATACGGCAGAATTCTACCTGTGTTCATTTTTCTTATTACATTTAAAACAATGCTATGTGTACTGCTGTATTTAAAAAAACTGCCTGTATTATTGTGCTTTCTATTTTAGGGCATTTAGTTTATGCTCAATCCGGATTCCCTAAATATGAATATGGTATCATGGGGGGAACTTTTATTTATCAGGGAGACCTGTCGCCTTCTCCCATTGGAACCTACCAGCATTTAAAACCTGCTATACAGTTATTTGCCAGTAAAGTGCTGGATGAAAGTTTTGCCTTGCGTGCCAATATATCCAGGGGGAGGATTGAAGGCAATGATGCCTGGTATGCTAGTCCGGCATGGAGAAGAGAACGGAATTTTAGTTTCAATACTTCTATCACAGAATTATCCGCCAACCTGGTCTGGAATTTTTACAGCTATCAACCGGAGGGTACTGTTAAAAGACTATCCACTTATGTTTTTGGAGGCGCTGGATTTAGTTTGCTGCATGTTCAGCGAGACTGGAGTCATTTAAATATAGCAGCTTTTGGCGCCGAAAGCAGTTTGATAAAAGGGCTGGGTGCCGATACCATGCATACACCTCCCTCCATTATACCTGTATTGCCCCTTGGTGCAGGGGTGAGGTATCGGATCAGTTCAGATTTATCTATTGCAGCTGAATTTACTTACCGGTTTACTTTTACAGATTACCTGGATGGATTCAGCAAATCGGCCGACCCCAATAAGAATGATTTTTATTACGGATATACTGTTGGGTTGGTGTATACACCTGAAAAGAATTTTCTCAGGTGTCCTAAAATTGTTCAATAGTTTATTTGAAAAAATGGTAAACGGCAAAGCTCATGATATAGGCCAGTCCGGTCATATATACAAACTGAAACACCGGCCATTTCCAGGATTTGGTTTCTCTTTTAACTACTGCAAGGGTACTCATACATTGCATGGCTAAGACATAAAAAACAAGAAGAGACATGGCTGTTGCTAAAGTGTATACTTTAGTGCCATCTTCCCGTTTAGCCGTTTGCATCTTAACACGCAGGGTGGTATCATCATTATCTTCCACACTATACAGTGTGGCCATCGTGCCTACAAATACTTCCCTGGCAGCAAAGCTGGTAAACAGGGCAATGCCTATTTTCCAGTCAAACCCCAGTGGTTCAATAACAGGTTCCAGGCTTTTACCTACAATACCGGCCCAGGAGTTCTGTAATTTTTCTGACAAATAATGCTTTTGCAGGGAATCTTTTTGCAGGGGATGCTGCTGTGTTAAGAGGGCATATTTTGCTTCCACATTATGCATTCTGCCAGATGGTCCGTAAGAGCTCAGAAACCATAACAACAAACTGATAACCATGATAATTCTACCAGCATCCGTTACAAATATTTTAGCTTTTTCCAGCATGGTAATCCCTACATTTTTCCAGCGGGGTGCACGGTAAATAGGTAGTTCCAGGATGAAGAAGCTTTTTTCTTTCAGTTTAATAAATCCTTTCAAAACATAACTTACAATTAGTGCCATCACTACACCTAATAAATAAAGCGCCATCATGACCAGTCCCTGCAGACTTAAAAAACCGAAATAATATTTATTTTGAACAGAAAGGGAAATCAATATTGTATATACCGGTAAACGGGCACTGCAGCTCATGAGTGGTGTAACCAGAATGGTTAACAGCCTTTCTTTTTTATTTTCAATATTTCGGGTACTCATAATGGCCGGAACGGCACAGGCAAAGCCACTGATCATAGGCATTACACTCTTGCCATTTAAACCCACTTTACGCATCAGTTTATCACTCAGAAAACTGATACGGGCCATATAGCCGCTATCTTCCAGAATCGTAATCAGTCCGAATAAGATCATGATTTGAGGAATAAATACCATGATACCACTTAATCCGGCTATAAAACCATTAATCAGCAGGTCGCTCCACCAGGCTTGCCGGAGAGAATGGTTCAGTAAATTGGCAATTTGCTGAAAACTCCATTCAATACCATCCATTGGAAAGCGGGCCAGCCAGAAGATGCTTTGGAATAATATAAAAAGAACTGACAATAATATTAAATACCCCCAAACCCTATGTAATAGAATATCATCAATTTTATCTGTAAATAATTTCTTTTGTAATGGGTCTGGTTCTGTTACATTTCTGGTAATGATTTCCTTGATATGCTGGTATCGCTGTAAGATTTCTTCGGCCTGGGTTTTGGTGGGGTTAAACTTATTGTCAATTTCAATCTGTTCAATCCTGTCCTGCATTACCGCATCCAAAGGAAAATTTTCATGGTTGATGAGATAATGGACACAGGCATAATCACTTAATCGGGGAAATAATTGTTTCACCTGACTGATAGAAGCATCTGCCAATTGTTTTACCTTAATAAAATCATTGGTTTGCTGCCTGTTTTGCTGATGGATGATTGTGGAAAGGGCAGATTTTAAATGATGCAACCCTTTTTCTTTCCGGGCATTTACAGCTACAACGGGTACCCCCAGTTCTGCAGATAAACCGTCAATATCTATCTTAATCCCTTTTTTAAGGGCAAGGTCATTCATACTCAGTGCCACTACCACCGGCACTTTTAAATCGATAATCTGGCTGCAGAACAGCAGGTTTCTTTTCAGGTTACTGGCATCGGCTACCAGTAAAATAATATCTGCCTTAATTTCTTCATCGGCATTCATCAGTACTTTATAAGCCACCCATTCATCTGCCCTGCGGGGATATAAAGAATAGGTACCCGGCAAATCAATCAGTTCGGCTTTTTCTGTGTTATCCAGTTCTATAGTGCCCGTTTTTTTATCAACGGTAACCCCGGGGAAATTGCCCACTTTCTGATGCAATCCGGTTAGAGCATTGAATAAAGAGGTTTTTCCGCTGTTGGGATTGCCTACTAATGCGATATGTATGTTTTTGTTGGCCACTTGTAAAGACGGCAAATGTAGCTGCAAGCAATAGTATCCTGTTTCGAGGTTGGGAAAAGAATAATCAAACAATTATCGCAATGGAGAAATCTGTTAAGTTTACTTTTGCTGAATCAAACAATTAATATGAAGAAAGCCTTCCTGCTGCTGGTATTGATTCCCTTACTGGGTATTACCCAAAGTAAAAAGAAACAATTAAAAGCTGAAAAACAAGCCACTCAGCAATTAGTTGCACATTTAAGAGACAATGTGAAATACCTGGCGGATGATAAACTGGAAGGCAGAAGAACCGGTACAAAGGGTGAATTACTGGCTATGCATTACCTGGAGGAGCAATACCAGCAGATAGGATTGGAGCCAAAAGGTACGGATGGTTTTGTACAGGAATTTACCATTGATGAGGGCAAACAGGCAGATGTGGAGCATACTTATTTTATAGCTGAAGGGAAAAAACTGGAATTGAACAGTGATTTTTTTCCACTGGCTTTCAGTGCAGCGGGAACAATAAAGGCAACCGTATCTCCCAGCCTGAATGAGAAAGATGCCCCCTGGTTTACAGATCTGGCAGGTGCATTGGAAGATAATGCTGCTAATCCGCATTTTGATATTGACGACTATATTAAAAAACTGGCAGTAACTGCAGCAGGGAAGCATGCAAAAGCGCTGATCCTGTATAACAGTTCTGCTGCCACAGATAATGTGTTGTTTAATAAAAATGACCAGTCCCCCCTGTCCCCGATACCTGTTATGTATATCAATAAGGAAGCTTTTAAAAAATATTTCCCGGATCAGGCAGCTTCAGTTAACATAAGCGTAAAAGTAACCCTGTATCAGAAAACCAGAAAAGCCAGAAATGTAATTGCTTATATAAATAATAATGCCGCAAATACCGTAATTCTGGGTGCACATTACGACCACCTGGGTTATGGAGAGGATAAAAATGCCCTGGATACCGTTCATGCAGTACATAATGGGGCAGATGACAATGCCAGTGGTACCAGTGCTTTGATTGAACTGGCCAGAATGCTGAAAAAATCATCCCCTGCCAATAATAATTATCTGATTATCAGTTTTTCAGGGGAAGAACTGGGCTTAATGGGCAGTAAATACTGGCTGGAACATCCTACTACTGCTATTACCCCCAATTATATGATTAATATGGATATGGTGGGAAGGTATGATACCGCGCATAAACTTACTATTGGCGGATATGGAACCACTCCTGCCTGGGGAGATTTGCTGAATACTTCCAATACAAAAGGATTGCTGATTAAATTTGACAGTTCAGGCAGTGGCCCGAGTGACCATGAAGCATTTTACCGTAAAAACATACCAGTATTATTTTTCTTTACCGGTAGCCACGCTGATTATCATAAAGCAACCGACGACTGGCAGAAAATAAATTATGAAGGAGAAGGAACGATTGTACAGTATATCTATAATATTATAACAGCAGCAGATACAAAGGGGAAACTGGCATTTACAAAAACGTCTGAACCCAAAGCAGGCAGGAGTGCTAAGTTTTCGGTTAGCCTGGGTATTATACCTGATTATGGATATACCGGAACCGGAGTTAGGGTAGACGGCGTAAGCGGTGGTAAACTGGCTGAAAAAATTGGGTTACAGGCTGGTGATGTATTGTTACAGCTGGGTGAATATAAATTTGTGGATGTAATGAGCTATATGCAGGTATTGAGTAAATTTAAAAAAGGAGACCAGACAAAACTGTATTCCAGAAGGGGAAAGGAGGAAAAGCTATATGATATTCAGTTTTAACCAGTGTAAATATGTCGAAATTCAGATTAGATGTGGATGTACTGAATGATGATTTTTTTGAGGAAACGCGTTTGCTGGGCATTACAGCCCCTTTAAAAAATTATCAGTTTTGCTGGCAGTTAAATAACCAGCTGGGATTTGATTTCAGGTTGAATACCGATTATGAGATTCATCTCAGAAAAAAGGACAGAAGTTATTATTTTAATATTTACGAGTCTAAAGAGCCCAATAGTTTTCTGGTGCATTACCTGTACCACAATCATTTTGACGGGGAATACCTGCTGCCCGAATTTAAGCATATGGACTTTTTATGGCTGATGAAAGGCGATCTGGCGGATGATGAAAAATGCAACTGGATTAAACAATCCGTTAAAGCCATCACCGGTGTTCAGATGGTGGCGGAACTGACCAATGAACAGATCAAAAACAAGGGGAATATGGTTTTTTAAAAGGAATTATCCTGCTACGCAACCATTTTTGATTTAAGTTGTTAGTATAACTATATGTGGGAAGAAAAAGGCCATCAATTGTACAAAAAATTCATTTTTTCTGATTTTTCTGAAGCTTTTGGCTTTATGACCAGGGTAGCCATGGAAGCAGAAAAGATGGACCATCATCCATTATGGACCAATGTGTGGAATACTTTGGAGATATGGCTAAGTACCCATAGTGCCGGAGATATTGTAACAGATAAAGACAGGGAATTAGCCAGAAGAATTGATGCATTAAGATAAAACCCATTCCACTTCCCCCCAGGAAAAAGTATCCTGTAATGCGCCAGTTGTCAGTAATTCCCCTTTTTCATTTACTCCATTCACCTGGCAGTTAAAAACAACATTCTTTTTTTTAAGGGTAACTGTTTCATTTCTTTTATACAGATGCTGGTTATATTGATTCAGAATGGTGGAGAATTCCCTTTTTACCAATAGCAGAAACCATTTATCCATTAAACTGCATAATTCTCTGGCTAATAAAACAGGATTAAAATCTTTACCGGTTATTTGTTTTAAGGATACCGGGTTTTTAATAGAAGGTAAAAAAACAGTCTGGTTGATATTAATACCTATACCAACCACAGCCCAGGGCCAATTTGCAGTTTGTAGTTGGGAGGCGGGAGACGGGAGTGGGGAAACAGGAGTTGGGAAGCTGCCTGTTTCACTCTTTACACGGGTTTCTATGAGTATTCCACCTGCCTTCCTGTCACGCCAGTAAATATCATTGGGCCACTTAATGGAAGTCTCTTCGCCGGCATATGCAGCGAAACATTCATATGCAGCTAGAGCCATGGCTGCACTGAGGTAAAACTGTTGATACAGCTGCAAAGCAGCAGTATTCAGCACCACAGAAAGCATGATATTTGCACCGGGTTCTGCGTTCCAGGTTTTGCCTCTCTGTCCCTTACCTTTTGTTTGTTCATGGGCAAAACAGGCAGTACCATGTGCAGCCAATTTAGCCTGAATCATGTCAAAGGCATAATTATTGGTACTATCAACTGTCATTAATTCAATGAACGGTTCCCCGATGTGATGTATGTGTAGTGTTGATGACAAAGAATTGTTACTTTTGAACGAAATTAATCAGTCGGCGGTCATTACCGGGTAAATTGCATAAAAACATTTGCTAAAGCCCGATACCGGATATCCGATTCAGGAAATAAATAAATTATATCACAAAAAATCTTTTAGATTATTGGCACCACTTACTGTTTCTGATAGCCCCAAAAAAACAACTGCGAGGCTAAACCGCAATTCAAAAGTCTTTAAAACAATTATTAAGGCTATACAGGATAAAAAGGGAGAACATATTCTCAGTTTGGATTTAAGAAAGATACCTGAAGCTGTGGCCGACTTTTTTATCATTTGCCAGGCAACCAGTAATACACAGGTTCGGGCTATTAGTGACAATATAGAAGATGAATTGTATCAGGTTTGCGGGGAAAGACCATATAAACACGAAGGAAAAACCCTTGCACATTGGGTATTAATAGATTATATAAGTATTGTGGTGCATGTAATGCAACCGGATGCAAGAAAATTTTATAAGCTGGAAGATATGTGGAGTGATGCGGTGGTGACAGGGCATGATCTTTGAGTTTAAGATAAAACAGTTACTAACTGAACTTTAATTTCATACAAACATTAATTATTTGAATCTGAAGAATCTGAATTATGGCACAAGATGATAAAAAACCTTTGTTTCCTTTTACCGGAGGTGACAAAGGGGATGATAAACCACTTAAAAAAGGACCGAAATTTAATATTTACTGGATATACCTGATCATTTTTGCTGTTTTGGTAGCATCCACTTTTTATAAGTTTAATCCGGAATCAACACCTATTTCCCAACAGGAAGTTTTTGCAAATATGCTTGCTAAAGGGGATGTGGAAAGAATTGACCAGATTGATAATAAGAATATTGTCCGGGTTTATATTAATGTGGACAGTATTGGTAAACCTTATTATGAAGAGAAACTGAAAACAAAATTAGACCCTGCAAAAGTTAAGGGAGTGCCTTTATTTCAGTTCCGTATTATTGACTGGAAAGTGTTTAATGATGATTTAAAAGATTTTTATAAAGATCATCCCGGATTGACCAAACCTAAAGTAATTATCTCTTCTGAAGGTGAATTCTGGGGTCCGATAGCCAATACCGTTATTTCTATGGTGGTGATTATCGGGTTATGGATTTTGCTGATGCGTAAAATGGGTGGTGGTGGCCCTGGTGGCGGTGGCCCTGGCGGTATCTTCAGTATCGGAAAGTCTAAAGCACAGTTATTTGATAAGAGTGCAAAAGTAAATATCACTTTTGTAGATGTAGCCGGATTGGATGAAGCGAAAGTGGAAGTGATGGAAATTGTTGATTTTTTAAAGAATCCTAAAAAATATACTTCTCTGGGTGGTAAAATACCGAAGGGAGCTTTACTGATTGGACCTCCGGGTACGGGTAAAACCCTGCTGGCTAAAGCCATGGCAGGTGAAGCACAAGTGCCGTTCTTCAGTCTGAGTGGCAGTGATTTTGTGGAAATGTTTGTTGGGGTGGGTGCCAGCCGTGTACGTGATTTATTTAAACAGGCAAGGGAAAAAGCACCTTGTATCATATTTATTGATGAAATAGATGCTATTGGACGTGCAAGAGGCAGAAATGCGATCATGAGTAATGATGAAAGGGAAAATACCCTGAATCAGTTACTGGTGGAAATGGATGGATTTGGTGGTGATACTGGCATTATTATTCTGGCTGCAACCAACAGGCCGGATGTACTGGATAGCGCTTTATTGCGCCCGGGCCGTTTTGACAGGCAGATTTCTATAGATAAACCGGATGTAAAAGGAAGGGAAGCTATTTTTAAAGTGCATTTAGGGCCCATTAAAATTTCTGAAACCTTAGATATTCATAAACTTGCTGAACAAACTCCTGGATTTGCAGGTGCGGATATTGCCAATGTTTGTAACGAAGCTGCATTGATTGCCGCCAGAAAAGATAAGCTGGCAGTAGATATGAGTGATTTTCAGGATGCCATTGACAGGGTAATTGGAGGATTGGAAAAGAAGAATAAGATCATTGCCCCTCATGAAAAGGAAATTATTGCTTACCACGAAGCAGGCCATGCGGTAGCGGGCTGGTTCCTGGAACATGCATACCCTTTACTGAAAGTGACCATTGTTCCGAGAGGTACTGCTGCATTGGGATATGCTCAATATACGCCTAAGGAACAGTATTTACACCGGACAGAAGACCTGATAGAAAGAATTTGTATGGCATTAGGCGGAAGGGCCAGTGAAGAAATATTCTTTGGTAAAATATCTACCGGCGCGGCAAGTGACCTGCAGAATGTAACACAGATTGCCTATTCTATGGTAACCATTTATGGTATGAATGCCAGGGTAGGAAATGTTAGTTTCTATGATCCTTCACAGGAAAATACCTTTACCAAACCTTACAGTGAGGAAACTGGTAAAATGATTGATGAGGAAGTGAGGAAGATTATTGAAGATGCCTACCAGAAAACGATAGCATTGTTAACAGATAAGAGGGTGGAAGTGGAAACACTGGCTAAAGCGTTACTGGATAAGGAAGTATTACACCAGAGTGATGTGGAGATTTTGATTGGTAAACGTCCTTTTGAAGAAAAGAAGTTACTGGAAGAAGACCCCACACCTATGCCTGAAATTATTCCTGAAATCAATGATTCTAATATTATCTCATAATTATGGAAAATGGCAACAACAGCTAAAGAAAATATATTAAAAAAAATAAGACAGGCACTGGCACAACCAGTGCCTGTTCCTTTTCCTCAGAGTGAAGGCAATGATTCTGTATATAAAGCATCCAAACAGGAACTGGAAATAGAATTTGCAGAAAACTTTACCAGCTTACTGGGAAAGTTTTCCTTTTGTATGAATGAACAGGAACTGGAAAGTCAGTTGCAGTTGCTCATCAATACCCGGAAATGGAAATCAGTGTTTTGCAGTGAACCCTCTCTGAAGTCCAGTCTGGCTGCATTACCGGTTGAATTGCAGGAAAACGACCTGAATCATTGTGATGCTTCCATCACTGCCTGCGAAGCACTGGTAGCCAGAACAGGAAGCTTATTACTGAGCAGTGTACAGCAAAATGGGCGGACTGCCAGTATTTATGCTCCGGTACATATATGTATTGCCTATACTTCGCAGCTGGTTTATGATATTAAAGATGCCTTACAACTGGTGAAAGAAAAATACCCGGAACAATTACCTTCACTGATTAGCCTGGCTACAGGGCCCAGCAGGACTGCAGATATTGAAAAAACACTGGTAGTAGGTGTTCATGGCCCTAAAGAAGTGTTTTGTTTTTTGGTGGAAGACAGTATGTAAGATTGACCGGACAAGCTTAACTTTAACCTGTGGAAAAAAATCGTTTTTTATTTGTATATGGTTCACTGCGCAGTGGATTTAACAGTGATGCCTACCAGTATATCAGCAGGTATTTCACCTTGGTAGATAATGCCAAAGTAAAAGGGGTATTGTACGACCTGGGCGATTATCCGGCTGCATTGCCTTCTGATAAAGACTTCTTTATTACCGGTGAATTGTATTACCTGAAGAATGAAGAAGAATATAACTGGGCGATGGAACAACTGGATGATTATGAAGGCTTACATGTGGAAGCAGGGGAAAGGCCTTTATACAGAAGGGATATTGTAACAGTTTATGCAAGAGATAATGAAGTTATGGCCTGGGTTTACTGGTATAATAATGATATTGAGGGGAAACCCCGGATAGAAAGCGGGGATGTGTTGGAATACCTGAGGCATAAACAGTAATAAGCAAAACATGGAAATTTCAGCACAAAAAAAAATATACTTTCTTTCTGACTTTCATTTAGGGGCTCCTGATGAAAAAAGTAGTTTGGTAAGGGAGAAAAAGCTGGTTCGTTTTTTTGACAGTATTCGTCATGATGCAGCACAGATTTTTATTGTAGGGGATATTTTTGACTTCTGGTATGAGTATAAAGAAGTGGTTCCCAGGGGCTATGTTAGATTATTGGGGAAACTGGCTGAACTGACAGATGCGGGTATTCCTATTCATTTTTTTGTTGGTAACCATGATATGTGGATGCATGATTATTTTCAGAAAGAACTGAATATATCTGTCTATTTTGAACCCAAAGTGTTTGAGTTTAATCAGAAAATTTTTTATATCGGCCATGGTGATGGACTGGGCCCAGGAGATCATGGATACAAGTTTATTAAAAAGATTTTCCGTAATCCTCTTTGTCAGTGGGCTTTTGGTCAGTTGCATCCTACCTGGGGTATTGGGCTGGCAAATTATTTCAGCAGAAAAAGCAGGGTTAAAACAGGTAACAGCGATGAGATTTTTTTAGGGGAAGACAAAGAATGGCTGATCCTCTATTGCCGTGAAATATTAGAACAAAAGCATTACGACTATTTTATATTTGGCCACAGACATTTTCCACTTGATTTTAAATTGAGTGCTGATAGCCGGTATATTAACCTGGGAGATTGGATCCGTAATTTTACCTATGCCAGCTTTGATGGAAAGGATATGGAACTAAAAAAATGGAATGACTGATATTTACCGATTCATGGAGACTTTTTTGAAATATACCATACTGGATAATTCTATAGAAGCATACCTCTCTGTACTGGGGGTAGTATTGGTGATATTTATTATTAAAAGGATAATTTCCCGTTTTCTTGCCAGTACATTACTGGGTATATTTACGCATGTACAGCCATCTCAAACGAAAAAGGCCTTCTTAAGCCTGGTTATTAAGCCCATTGAGAAATTCATTTTAATATTTATCATTTATACTTCTTTAGACAGGCTGAATTTTCCGGATGCATTAAAGTTCCGTTTCTATCATAATAATCTTACCACCGAAAAGCTGATATCCTCCATTGGTATTATTATACTCGTAATCGTTTTTATACAGCTTTGTATCAGAGTACTGGAATTCATAGCCCATATTTTAAAGGAAAAAGCAGACCTGACGGATGATAAAACCGATAATCAACTGATTGTATTCTTCAATGATTTTTTCAAAGTCATTTTAATTATTATCGGCCTGTTACTGATTTTGAAACTGGCTTTTGATAAAGATATCAGTTCATTATTAACTGGACTAAGCATTGTTGGAGCCGCCATTGCCTTGTCTATGCGGGAGAGTCTGGAAAACCTGATTGCATCTTTCATCATTTTTTTTGACAAGCCCTTTGCCACAGGCGATCTGGTAAAAGTGCAGGGATTTACAGGAACCGTTGAAAAAATAGGACTGCGCAGCACACGGATCCGGACGGAACAGAAAACATTTATTACAGTACCTAATAAACAAATGGTGGATACCATTATAGATAATATCTCCTTACGCACACAAAGAAAAGTGGAAATAAGACTGGAAATTCATTTAAAAGCAAGTGCAGCTGAACTGGTACAGTTCAGTACTTCAGTAAGACAATTATTGCTTCAAAAAGCAGATATAGAAACCAGTTATGTTTACTTAATGGATACAGGCAGGAATGCCCATGTACTGGCTATAGACTATTTTACCAGATTTCCGCAGGATTATGAAGCTTTTCTGGCATTAAGGGAAACCATTAATGTAGAAATAATTCAGTTAATGGAAAAACAGGGTATTAAACTGGCCGCAGCTTCAGGCAATATTGATATTGTGCTGCAAAAACAGGATTAATGAATGGTGTTGACGATTTCACCGAGTTCTTTATCTATTGCATTTAATTTACCATATTCTGTCACCCTTCCTATTTCTTTTCCATTCTGTATTATGATAAAAGTAGGCACATTGGTAATTTTATATTGCTGAGATAGGTTGCGGATCGTTTGTTTTTTTCTGTCCACCGCAATCAGGGTAATATTTTTTTCAGGGTAATTGGAATGGTCTACCAACCTGAAGAAAACAGGCCAGAGGTTCTGAGTATCTTCGCACCAGGTACCCCCAAAAACAACAATAGTAAAATCATGAGAATGATGACTGAAAGCAGTTACTGCTGAACTGTCTGCCTGTCCCCATTTCATATTTTCTTTAAACCATTTAAAACTGGTATCAGATTCCAGGATGGATCTGTTAATGATACCCTTCAACACTTTTGCCCTGTCGTCCGGGATAACTGTATAAGAAGTATGATGGGTTCCGGAGCAGGAAGCACAGAAAACGATACATAAACAGGTAATTATTTTATTCATAATCTTACAATAGCAGTGATTTGATTAAGAGGCTAAATTGGCTTTTAATTCAAGGAGGAAAGACCTGAATTTTGTTAAGGTCTCTACTAACTGATGCTGTACCTGTGCTTTGTCTTTATTGGCTTTTATATATTCTTTGGCACCTTCCAGGCTAAATTTCCTGTTCCTGACCAGGTAATAAATCAGTTGCAGGTTTTTAATATCTTCTACCCGGAAAAGCCTGTCGCCTTTTCTGTTTTTTCTGGGTTGTAAAATATCAAATTCATTTTCCCAGAAACGGATTTGAGAAGTGGTAACATTAAACCATCCGGCAACCTCACTGATACTGTAATATAGTTTTTGCTGCAACAGTTCTTCTGCAGGAATATTGATCAGATCAACATTGGTATACATTTCCTTATAAGATTTCCGGCCTCTTTTATTTCCTGTTGCGGTACTATTTAAATCCTCTTCTTTAGGTTCAATTGTATCCAACTGCGCTGCTTCTGAAACAATTTCAGTAGTATGACTTTCAGTTTTTAACAGCGTATCCGGAGCATTGGTTTGTAAAACAGGTTCCTGTTCCGGAGCAGGAGGTATATTGTATACATTTGCAGGTTTTGTAAAAGAATTGGTTTTTTCAGGATCCGGAATGGTAGCAGTAACAGGTAATGTATGATGAGGAACCAGGTTTGCTGTAACAGGGTTCTTTTTAGATTTAAGTCTGACTTTAATCATCCTGTTGGAAAAAATTTCATTCTGATCCAACGGAGCTTCATTTGTAAGAGAAGCAAACATATCAAGTTGTTCTAATCCCATAATGTAAAAGTAATAACAAGTTATTGCTGATTTGCCTGAAATCATTGCAGGTGGAAAAGATGTAAGTATCTTGCAAAAGTTGAATGGAAACGGATGGATTTTTATATTATTTAAGTATTTAATTGTAAACTGACTTATGAAGCGTATTATCTTTTTTATTTTATCAGTAATGATACTGAGTTCCTGTAAACTAAGTAATGAGAACCAGCATCAGGAACCCAATAAAGAACTGGCTGCATTATTTGCCAGGTATTATGATGAAAGAATGTCCCTGTTTCCTTTGGAAGCCACTGCTAATGGTGATAACCGGTTCAATGATCAGTTGTATCCGGATTTCACACATACTTACAGAATTAAGTTAAGGAGTTTTTACAGTCGTTATTTTACCTATCTCACCAGGTTTGAAAGAGATAAATTAAATGACAATGACAAGGTAAGTTATGATGTGTTTAAGAAAGAAATGGAAATGAACCTGGAAGGGTTATCCTTTCATAATAATGAAATACCCACCAATCAGTTTGAAGGGCTTACCCTTACCATGGGCCAGATGGGAAGCGGTGAAGGAATCGCACCTTTTAATACGGTGAAAGATTATGAAAACTGGCTGGCAAGGATGAAAGCTTTTTCGGTGTGGACAGATAGTGCCATCCTTTATTTCAGAAAGGGAATCTTTGACAATTATGTATTACCCAAGACCCTGGTGATAAAAATGATTCCGCAAATGAATGCCATGGTAACTGCTGATGTAAAAAGTAATTTGTTTTATGGCCCGGTAAACAAATTTCCTGCAGATTTCAGTGATACAACAAAAAAAAGGTTAACAGCCGAGTATGCGGAAGCCATACAGCAATATATTATCCCTTCCTACCGGAAAATGGGAGATTTTTTAAAGAATGAATATTTTTATAAATCCAGGAATAGCAGCGGGATAAATGAATTGCCCGGTGGAGAAGAATATTATAATTATTTAATCAGGTATTGGACCACCACGGATAAAACTGCGGATGAAATTTATAAAACCGGACTGGATGAAGTAAAAAGAATCAGGAGTGAAATGGAGCGGATACGGACAGAAGTGAAATTTCCGGGTGATTTAAAACAGTTTTTTAACTACATGAAAACGGATAAAAGGTTTATGCCGTATAAAACGCCTGAAGAAGTGCTGAATGCTTTTCATACTATTCAAAAGACCATGGAACCCAATTTAAAAACCATGTTTGGCAAAGTACCTAAAACCCGTTTTGAAATAAGGCAGACAGAAGCATTCCGTGCGGCCAGTGCCAGTGCTGAATATAATCCGGGTTCACCGGACGGATCAAGACCGGGGATCTTTTATGTGCCTATTCTGGATGCTACCAGGTTTAATACCACCAGTGGAATGGAGAGCCTGTTTTTACATGAAGCGATTCCCGGACATCATTACCAGGCATCCCTGCAAATGGAAAATGAACAGCTGCCGCAGTTCAGACGTTTTTTGTGGTATGGGGCCTATGGGGAAGGCTGGGCTTTATATTGTGAAAGCCTGGGAAAAGAACTGGGTTTGTATACAGATCCTTTCCAGTATATGGGTGCTTTGGGAGATGAAATGCACCGTGCAGTGCGCTTAGTTGTAGATGTGGCTTTGCATACAAAAAACATGACAAGGGAAGAAGCTATCAGTTATATGATGGACAATGAAGCGATTAGTGAAGAGGGGGCAACCGCAGAAATTGAACGCTATATGGCAATTCCTGGTCAGGCACTGGGATATAAGATAGGTGCATTGAAAATAAAAGAACTCAGGGAAAAATACCGGGAGCAATTGGGAACCCATTTTAAACTATCTGATTTTCATGATGAATTTTTAAAAGATGGTTGCCTGCCACTGGATGTTGCAGAACAGAAAATGGATGCATGGGCCCTCAAACAAAAGCGATAAAAATAAGCACGGAAACTTTATGAAGATTGCGGTAAATACTATTTTTCTGCAAAAAGACAGACTGGAAGGATATGGGTATTTTGTTCAGGAAATATTTAGAAGGCTGGCTTTGAAATACCCTGAGCATCTATTTTATTTTCTGTTTGACCGGGAATATGACCCTCAGTTTATTTTTTCAGAAAATATACAACCTGTTATGATACCACCAAGGGCCAGGCATGCACTTTCATTCCGGTACTGGTATGATGTATCACTGTCACTGGCTTTACGTAAAATTAAACCGGATATACTGATACAGCCATTTGGTTTTTGCAGTATGACTACAAAATATAAACAAATACTGGTGGTACATGACCTGGCTTTTTTGCATTTTCCGGGTTTTATAGCCAGACAACACCTATGGTATTATAAATGGTTTACAGGAAGTTTTATAAAAAAAGCAAATAGAGTGGTAACGGTTAGTGTGTTTTCAGAAAATGACATAAAAGCACATTATCCAGCTGCTATTGGTAAAACAGATGTGGTATTCAGCGCTGCAAAAGAAAATTTTCATCCCATAACTTATACCCGGCAGCAACAGGTTAAAGTGCAGTATGCAGAGGGGTGTGAATATTTTTTGTTTGTAGGGGGAATCCATCCCAGAAAAAATTTAATGCAATTGCTCAAAGCTTTTTCCCTTTTTAAAAAATGGCAAAAGAGTAATATGAAATTACTGGTAGCCGGGCGTCTGGCCTGGAAATATGATACGCTATTAGAAAAACTGGAAACGTATAAGCACAGGAAAGATGTAATTATGCTGGATTACCTGGAGGAATCAGAACTGGCAGCAATTATGGGCTCTGCCTATGCATTGGTTTTTCCCTCTTATTTTGAAGGTTTTGGGGTACCTATTATTGAAGCTATGCAATGTGAAATACCTGTAATTACATCCAATACATCCAGTATGCCGGAAATAGGAGGCGATGCAGCCTTATATGGTGATCCGGAAAATGCAGAAAGTATTGCAAAACAAATGATACAGTTATATAAAGACGAAAATCTGCGTAACAGTTTAATAGAAAAAGGTAAAATACAGGCTGCAAAGTTTAGCTGGGATATAACAGCCGATTTGTTTTGGGAGAGTATGCAGCAAGCATTAAATAGTTAAAATGGTAAGTTTACAGAAAGTTAGACAGTTTTAATACAGTCCAGGTAATGGATCAGGAAATGAAAAAAGGTTAACTTTATATATTTAAATATTTGGGATCAGGTTTTTATTAAGGAAAATGAATCGGAGGATTTTATGATTCTTTTTACAAAATACCGTAGGAATACTGTAAAATTTATAAAATATTTATATTAGTTTTAAATTTCAGAAGGATGAGTCAAAAATCGACAATAACAATTGATGTGCATTTAGATGAACAGAAAGTACCTGAAACCATTAAATGGGCTGCGAGTGACAGTACAGCAGCAGAAAAACAGGATGCCAAATCTATGATGATTGCTTTTTGGGATGCAGCGGAAAAAAGTGCTTTACGCATAGATTTATGGACAAAAGATATGATGGTGGATGAAATGGCAGATTTTTACTACCAGACTTTCATGGGAATGGCTGATGCGTATGACCGGGCTACCCATAATCATGAACTTGTGCATGATATTAAACATTTTGCCAAAGAATTTTATCAGAAATTCAGGGCTGCTCAGTTGAAGGAGAATAAATTAATCTGATAATGCAAAGAAGATAAATAATAATTCAAGATTAAATTGTACATATATGAGTTTGGAAGAAAAAGTGATGGCAGCAATGAAAGATGCCATGAAAGCGAAGGAAGAAGCAACTTTAAGAGGTTTGCGTGCTATTAAAGCCGAAATTATAAAGGCTAAAACTGAGCCAGGTGCCCATGGACAGATTAGTGATGATGGTGAATTAAAACTCTTGCAGAAACTGGTAAAACAGCGTAAAGATTCTTTGGAAATATTCACTGCCCAAAACAGAGAAGATCTTGCTGTAAAAGAAAGAGAAGAAATTGCAGTAATTGAAAAGTTCCTTCCAAAACAAATGGATGAGGCCGAACTGAAAGCCGTAATTCAGGAAATAATAACAAAAGTGGGTGCTGTTTCTTTGACCGATTTGGGAAAAGTAATGGGAGTAGCCAGCAAACAATTAGCTGGTAAAGCCGATGGAAAAGCTATTTCCGGGGTGGTAAAAGAATTATTAACGAAATGATAATAGACCTCATTTTTGTGGTCTTAATGGTGCTTGCCATCTTTAAAGGGTTCAGCAGAGGCTTGGTAGTTGCAGTTTTTTCGTTCTTTGCCATTATTGCAGGGTTGGCCGCAGCATTAAAACTATCAGCAAGCCTGGCAGGGTATCTGGAAAGCAGTGAACATCTTTCCTTAAAATGGCTCCCTTTTATTGCCTTTATTATTATCATGGCAGTTGTAATTATAATTGTAAGGCTTCTGGCAGGTATTATTAGAAAAAGTTTTCAGCTGTTGATGCTGGGATGGGTTGATACTATTGGTGGAATACTATTATATATGCTTATTTATCTGACTGTTTACAGTGTTATTTTATTTTTTGCAGAAAAAGTGCATATGATTGGCAGTGAACAGATACAGGCGTCTAAAGTATATTCCTTTATTGAACCTTTGGGACCTAAAATATTAGGCGGAATTGGTTATATTATTCCAGTATTTAAAGGTCTTTTTACAGAGCTGGAACAATTTTTTGAAGCTATAGGAGACAAAATCCCGGCCTCAGTGCAGAATATTTATTTGATTAAAACAAATTCGTACCTTGCTTAGTGGGCATCCTAACAGTAAAAGGGTTTCAAAGAAGTTAAAAGTTTTGTAGTTGAATTTTACCTTTATTTGTACCTGATTAAAGAAGCAATACAGTCCGAATAAGAAATTAAATTATGAAGTATCAAATTAAACAACTGGATAAGTTTAAATACCTGGAAGAAGGTGAGGGTGAGCCCCTTGTTTTGTTACATGGATTATTTGGAGCATTGAGCAATTTTGAACATCTGGTCAATTATTTCAGTCCCAATTACAAGGTAATTGTCCCTTTATTACCTCTTTTTGAGCTGGATATATTTCATACTACGGTGAGTGGACTGGAAAAGCATGTACAGAAATTCATAGAGTTGAAGGGGTATGATAATATTCATTTATTGGGTAATTCATTAGGAGGCCATGTAGCCCTGATGCATGTTTTAAAACACCCTGAAAGAATTAAATCCCTTATTTTAACCGGAAGTTCCGGTCTTTTTGAAAATGGTATGGGTGATAGTTATCCAAAACGGGGGGATTATGAATTTATAAAAAGGAAAACACAGGTTACTTTTTATGATCCGGAAATGGCAACCAAGGAATTAGTGGATGAAGTTTTTGAGATTACCAATAACCGGTTAACGGTAATAAAAATAATTGCACTGGCAAAAAGTGCAATCCGCAGCAATCTGGGTGAAGAATTAAATCAGATTAAACAACCTACTTTGCTTATTTGGGGAAATAATGATACGATAACCCCGCCATTTGTTGGCAAGGAATTTAACAGGTTAATCTTAAACAGTGAACTGTATTTTATTGATAAATGCGGACATGCACCAATGATGGAAGTTCCTGAAGAGTTTAATGAGATTTTAAACCGCTTTCTTACCAAATTAAGGCAACAGGTTGCAACACTTGCTTAGTTTTTAGTGTCTTATAGAGTATAAAATATTACATGCTGGCATTACAATTCATAGCAACGGGATTCCCGTCTGTACAACTTCATGATAAAATATCTTTTGCTTTGCAATTGATGGAGGATTATGATGTGCAGCACCTTCCTGTTTTAAATGAAGATAAGTTTTTAGGTTTAATCAGTAAAAATGATGCTTTGGATGCTGTTAAAGGTTCTGTCTTGGCTGGATTGGAGTTTCAACTGATAAGGGCATTTGTTAAATCTGAGGACCATTTTTTAAGTGCTTTAAAACTGGCTGCAGATGCTGAACTTTCACTGGTGCCTGTGGTGAATGAAAAACAGGAACTTCTTGGAATAGTGACCAACAATTCCTTAATTAAGGCAGCTTCTGTTTTTCTGGGTACCCAGGAACCGGGAGGTTTAATTGTCCTTGAAGTAGATAAACGACAGTTTTCTTTCGGTGAAATCAGCAGACTGGTTGAAACGAATGATGGATATATTACGCAGTTAAATACATCACCTGAATCAGGCTCACAAATGCTGATTACTATAAAGATAAACAAAACAGAAATCAGCGATATTGTAGCTACATTTCAGCGGTTTGATTATAATATCAGGTATTATTTTGGCGAAGAACAGTATGCCAATGAATTAAAAGAAAATTATAACCATCTGATGAATTATCTGAATATCTGATCTTCTGATTATATCAGGAATCTGGCTGTTAAATTTTTAAATGACCCCGCCTCCTTTACACATCAAAACATATATTTACCTTTTATCAACGACTGAATTGATGATGAATAAGTTGTTATTGTTATCTTTTTTATTTATTTATTTTGGTGCAAACGGGCAATCTGTTCTTTTGGCAGATTCTGTGAAAACATTTGGGAAAATTGAATTATTTCAGAAAGACATTGTTTATACCATTGGTGGGATTAATATTATCGGGAATAAAAAAACAAAAGCGCATATTATTCTCCGTGAAATGGCTTTTAAAACCGGAGATTCAATATCAGGGTCTGCATTACAGCAAAACTTGATTCATTCTAAAGAAATGGTCTTTAATACTTCCCTTTTTGTGGATGATTCTGTTTATGTTTCTGAAATCCGGGGTCATGAATTGTTTATCAGTGTACTGGTTAAAGAAAGGTGGTATATTTTTCCTTTGCCTTATTTAACATTTGTAGACAGGAATTTTAATACCTGGTGGGTGCAGGAAAACCATAGTCTGGATAGGATTAATTATGGTATTAAATTCATACACCAGAATTTTACAGGCGAGAATGATAAAATGAATGTATGGCTGATAAATGGCTACACCCAACAGATTACTTTAAGGTATGATCTGCCTTTTATGAATAAATCTCTGACAAAGGGAATGAATGTAGGATATACCTATGCCCGTCAGCATGAAGTTAATTATGGAACCAGTGCTACTAATAAGGAACTGTTTTTTGATTACCGGGATGAATTTATACAAAGTTATACAAAGGTTGATTTTACCTATTCTTACAGACCCAATCAGAAAATAAGAGAATATTTCAGGGTTTCCTATACTGATCAGTGGGTTGCAGATACGATATTGAAACTTAATCCTTCTTTTTTTCCGTTACAGTCGAATCATGCTCATTATGTTGATTTTGGGTATTATTTCAGGTACTATAATATGGATTATAATTTTTATCCTACAAAAGGGTATTACGGAGAGGCGTTTATATATAAAAGGGGAATTACCGGCTCAAATAATTTATGGCAGATTGGAGTAAGGGGTATTTATATACAACCTTTATTAAAAAAAACTTTCCTGAATATTGAAGCAGCAGCAACCTTAAAATTTCCTAAGGATAACAGCTTTTTAAGTCAGGCATTATTTGGTTACGGATATTATAATTTGCGTGGAATGGAATATTATGTGGTAGATGGAATGTCCGGAGTTCTGGGTAAATTTACCTTACAGCAGCCTGTTTTTAAATATGTGCTGAAAAATCCTGTAAAAAGCAGGACACATGATAAAATACCATTCAGCTTTTATTTAAAAACCTACTCTGATTTGGGTTATTGCGGCAATCCCTATACCAGCACAAAGTTTAATAACATATTGATGCATACCTGGGGTGCCGGATTGGATGTGGTATCCATTTATGATTTTGTTTTCAGGTTTGAATACAGTGTCAATCAATTTGGTGAACACGGTATATTTTTACATGTCCGAAGCAGTTTTTAATGCAAACAGGTTAATTGATAACCTGTAAAGATTGTAAATTGCTTATTTAAAAGGAGAATAATACACATAAAATGCGAGTAGCAATATATAGCAGAGGGTTAGATATGGAGCAGGGAAATTCTTTACAGGTTCTCTTACAGGAGCTAAAGAAGCAGCATATAGACGTCTTGATTTACAGTCCAATGCTGCAACAGTTTATTATTCCGGAGGCTTTATTACAAAATATATCTGCTTTTCAGGTACCTGCAGACCTGGATGCCGATGTTGATTTTATGATCAGTTTAGGCGGGGATGGTACAATGCTTGATTCCATTACATTAGTCCAGCATAGAAATATTCCGATTTTAGGTATTAATTTCGGAAGGCTGGGTTTTTTAGCAAGTATCAGCAGAGATGAGCTGGAACATGCTGTGGAAGCATTGGTGAACGGAAGTTATGTAGTAGATAAAAGAAGTTTAATTCATGTAGATTCAGATCAACCCCTTTTTATAGATGCCCCATTTTGCATGAATGAGTTTGCTATTCATAAAAGGGATACATCTCCAATGATTAAAATTCACACTTACCTGAACGGAGAGTTTTTAAATACTTATTGGGCAGATGGGCTGGTAGTTTCAACACCTACAGGGTCAACCGGATACAATATGAGTTGTAATGGCCCCATTCTGTTTCCCGAATCTTCCAGTTTTGTGATCACTCCTGTTGCACCGCATAATCTTACTGTACGTTCCATCGTTGTTTCTGATTCCAGTGTGATATCCTTTGAAGTGGAAGGCCGTACAGACCAGTTTATTTGTGCCATGGATGCCAGAAGGGAGATTGTAGACCATAAAATTCAACTGGCAGTGAAGAGAGAGAAATTCTATGCCAGCCTGGTAAGATTGAATGAAAATAGCTTTTTATCAACTTTACGTACGAAATTAACCTGGGGTTTAGACAGGCGGAATTAACTTTTTACCTATTTGTAAATACTTGATCTTTACACCGACAGAATATTAATAATGTTTCGTACAGTAATTATAATTTTTTCTTTTTTATCATTTGTAACAGCAAAGGCACAATTGCTGCAAAGCTTTGAGCACCAGGGAGAATTTGGTATTTCTATGGGAGCAGGACATTATTTTGGTGATCTGAACTCAGATTTTCAATTAAAAAGGCCTGAATTTGCCACCAGTATTTTTTATCAGCGGCAATACAATAATTACGTAGGTATACGTATTACCGGGAGTTATACTTTTCTGGCTTATGCTGATTACCTGAGTAATAATTTTTATCAGCAAAGAAGAAACCTGAGTTTTAATACGAATGTTTGGGAAATGAGTGTAAGCGGTTACTTTAACTTCTTTAAATTTTATCCGGGTTTTGAGGATTATAGTTTTACTCCCTATATCCATTTTGGAGTAGGTGCATTTGAATTTAATCCTTATGCTTATCTGAATGGTCAAAAAGTGTATTTACAACCACTGGGAACCGAAGGACAGGGTAGCCCTTTATACTCAGGCAAAAAGCCCTACAGCACTATTGCTGCCTCCTTCCCAATAGGCCTTGGCATTAAAAAAGCATTAAATGCACATACAAATATATTTGCTGAACTTTCTTACAGGTTTACAACCACAAAATACCTGGATGATGTGAGCGGCACTTATGCTCCAAATGCATTTGCAGCTGTAGATGCCAATGGAAATCCTACAACCTGGTTCTTATTGCAGGACAGAAGTTATGAAACAGGCAGTTCTATTGGCACTGCCGGAAAACAAAGAGGAAATGGACAGTTTGATTCATTTGCCACCTTACAAATAGGGATTTCCTATAATTTTGAGACCTACAGGTGTCCAACCAAGCCATAATAACAAATAATCTCAGGGGTTGTTGAACAGGTTTCATTAATTTTGTGCACCTAAAACGGGTCAATTACATGCAACATCTTCTGGAACAAATAAATAATGAACGTATACCAAGGCATATTGCGATCATTATGGATGGCAATGGCCGGTGGGCTGAAGAAAAGGGGCAGGAACGTTTATACGGTCATTTCCAGGGAGTGGAAAGTGTAAGAAATATAGTGGAAGGATGTTCTGAATTGGGAGTGGAATATCTTACTTTATATGCATTCAGTACGGAGAACTGGGATCGCCCCCAACCGGAAGTAGACGGATTGATGGCATTACTGGTTGATACTGTTCATAAAGAAGTACCTGTGCTGAATAAAAACAAAATAAGGTTGCATATGATTGGGGATATGCAAATGCTGCCCGGTTTTGCACAACATGCCATGCAGGAGGCGATGGATATGACCAGTCATAATAATGGGCTTAATCTTATTATGGCCCTGAGTTACAGCAGCAGGTGGGAATTGACCAATGCGGTAAAAAATATCGGCATTGATGTAAAAGCAGGAAAAATTGATCCGGAAACTATTGATCAGCATACTATACAGCAATATTTATCCACCAGCAAATTTCCTGATCCTGAATTAATGATCCGTACCAGTGGAGAATACAGAATTAGTAATTTTCTGTTATATCAGCTGGCATATGCCGAATTATATTTTACAAACACACGCTGGCCGGATTTCAGGAAAGAAAATTTGTATGAAGCCATTATTGATTTTCAAAGTCGTGAAAGACGCTTTGGAAAAACTGGCAATCAAATAAAAAGTGAAGTAGAATCAGTTTAATTACGCGAATTCTATAAAAAAAAGTTGATTTAACAAACACTTTTAAATATTCCGTTTAATTTGCCGCTCTTAAAAAGCTAAAACCGCTGCTGATTGAAGCAATTTGCTAAACCTTCAGCATCAATCTCATAAATTGCAAAAGGATGCAGAAAGTGTACAAAATCTTAGTGTTGGCGTTTATCTCTAGCTGGGTATTTTCATTTGCATATTCGCAGGAAAAATCTTCCGATACCACTATTACCTCTATTGATGCAGACCTCATTAACATATTCAACCAGAAAACTTCAAAAAAATATAAAGTTTCCGCTATAAAGGTTACGGGCAATAAATATTTTGATGAAAACTTATTGATTTCCATTTCAGGCTTAAGTGTTGGAGATGAAATAGCGATACCGGGAGGGGACAATTTTTCAAAGGCTATCAATAAATTATGGTCTCAAAACTATTTTAGTAACGTTGAAATTTTTATAACCAAACTGGAAGGCAAGAATATTACACTGGAAATTGCCGTTACCGAACGACCCAGGCTGGCAAAATATGAAATCAAGGGGATTAAAAAGGGAGACTTGGATGATCTGAAAGGTAAAACAGGTTTAATTCCGGGGCGTGTGGTAACAGAAAATATGAAAAGAACTGCCACGGAAGCAATTGTAAAATATTATGCTGAAAAGGGATTCCAGAATGTGAAGATAAAAATAGATGACAGGAAGGATACATCTGCCAATAATTCAGTTTCACTGGTATTTAATGTTTCTAAGGGGGAAAAGGTAAAAATAAATAATATCAATTTTACCGGAAATACTGTACCGGATACCAAACTGAAAAAGCAGCTGAAAGACACCAAAGAAAAAATGCGTTTATCCCTGTTTAAATCAGAAGATTTCGGCGGGTTTATTCCTCCTCATTCCTATACTTTTGATGAATACCTGAAAGAAAGAGGCTTTCTTACGTTTACCAAAACAAAGCAGGTATTAAGCCCTTATGTTCGTTTAAATTTATTTTCTGCTGCTAAATACGATCAAAAGAAATATATAGAAAATAAAGACAAATTAATCGAGTATTACAACTCTATTGGTTACCGTGATGCAGTAATTGAAAGGGATACAGTAGTGCATAACAGTACAGGTGCAATCAATATTGATATACAGGTAAATGAAGGGCATAAGTATTATTTTGGAAACATCACCTGGAGAGGGAATACCAAATATCCGGATTCTATATTAACACAGATACTGGGAATAAAAAAAGGCGATGTATATAATCTGGAAATCTTAAATAAAAAATTAGGAAAGAGTGGCGCTTCTGAAGATGGAGATGTAAGCGGATTATATATGGATGACGGATACCTGTTTTTCAGGACAGATCCTGTTGAAAGTGCAGTGTATAAGGATACAATTGATTACGAGATCAGAATTGTGGAAGGTCCGCAGGCTACCATTAAAAATATTCGTATCTCCGGAAATGAGAAAACGAAAGAATATGTAATACGCCGTGAAATCAGAACTATTCCGGGAGATAAGTTCAGCAGAACAGATCTGATTCGTTCCCAGCGTGAAATTGCACAGTTAAACTTCTTTAACCAGGAAAAAATAGGAATAGAGCCAGTACCAAATCCTGATGATGGTACTGTGGATATTAATTATAAAGTGGAAGAAAAATCCAGTGATCAGTTGGAATTAAGTGCTGGATGGGGAGGTGTAATAGGCCTGACCGGTACTTTAGGGGTTACATTTAATAATTTCTCTATCCATAATATATTTCATAAAGCTGCCTGGGATCCATTACCAATGGGAGATGGTGAAAAGTTAAGTCTTCGTGTACAAAGTAATGGTAAGGCTTTCCGATCCTATAATTTCTCTTTTACAGAACCATGGCTTGGGGGTAAGAAAAGAAATCCACTTACATTCTCGGTATACAATACAAAATTTGCCAACGCATATAATCCGGCAACCGGAACTTATACCAGTTCTGCTGCCAATCATTCTTATTTAAAAACTACGGGTGGAACTGTGAGCATTGGAAAGCAGTTAAAATGGCCGGATGACTATTTCTCAGCTTCTGTTGGGGTTAGTTATGTAGTGTATGAACTGAATAATTATTATATCAGCCCTGTTTCATTACCTGGTTTCAATAATGGATTTTCTCATAATTTGAGTTTAAAACTGGCAATTCAACGTTCTTCTATTGATAATCCTATGTTCCCAAGAAGGGGGTCTAATTTCCTGGCAAGCTTACAATTAACTCCACCTTTCTCCAAAATTGATCCAAACCTGGTAAACCAGTCCAATCCTTATGCCTGGATAGAATACCATAAATGGCGATTTAATGGAGAATGGTACCTGCCTTTAACAAAAGCAACAGGATCTGATCATAAACAATTGATTTTAAAAGCAGCAGCTAAATTTGGATTTCTTGGAAGGTACAATCCTTTATTACAGATATCGCCGTTTGAAAGATTTCAGTTAGGAGATGCAGGGTTAAGCAACCAGTATGCTATCATTGGGTATGATATCATTTCACAAAGGGGTTATCCGGTATACCAGACTTCAGATCCGAAAGTGAATCCTGATCAGAATGGGGCTACCCAATATTTCACCATGTTTAATAAATATGTACTGGAAATGAGGTATCCGTTAAGTCTGAATCCAAGCAGTACCATTTATGCCCTTGGCTTTTTTGAAGCAGCCAATGGTTGGTATGATGTAAGGACCTACAACCCATTCCAGCTAAGGAGATCTGTGGGTATTGGAATGCGTTTCTTCCTTCCGATGTTTGGTTTGTTAGGATTTGATTACGGTATTGGACTTGACAGGTATACACCCGGTGCCAGTTTAAAAGATATGTCCAGGTTTACCTTTATGTTAGGATATGAACCGGAATAGTTTTGAAAAATTCTAATTCGTATCTTCGGTAAACTAATATATTAACGATGAAGCGCTTACTTTTAATAATCTCATTTTTCACAGTAACGTTAGCTGTACAAGCCCAGCGTTATGCAGTAATAGATACCAAGTATATCCTGAATAAACTTCCGGAATATAAAGATGCTGATAATAAACTGGAACAGATCAGTATTCAATGGCAAAAAGATATTGATGATAAACAGGCCGAATTGAACAGGATGTACAAAAATTATGATGCAGAGCAATTTATGCTGAGTGATGAACTGAAAAAAAAGAGAGAAACAGAAATATTTAATAAAGAAAAGGAAGTAAGAGACCTTCAAAAGAAAAGATTCGGTTATGAAGGCGATCTTTTTAAGGAAAGGCAGAAGCTGGTAAAGCCAGTACAGGATAAGGTTTATAATGCCATTCAAAGAATGGCTGTAGCAAAAGCTTATGATTTTATTCTGGATAAAAGTGAGGGAATTACTGTTATATTTGCCGACCCTAAACTGGATAAAAGTGATGATGTATTGAGGGAATTAGGCGTTAAAAATTAAAAAACTTTTAAAACTATCATAATTTAAAAACACAACAATGAAGAAAATTTTAGTAGTGTGTGTGGCTCTGGGTTTTAGCCTTTTATATACTAACAGCACACAGGCTCAGGGAAAAATAGGTGTATTTGATGAACAGAGTGTATTGGGTTTAATGCCCGGTATTGAGAAAGTGGATACCATGCTTAACCAATATGTTACAGATTCTTTATCTGTAGAAAGGGATTATGAATTAAGCGAACTGAAAAGGAAAGACAGTACTTTCAAAAAAGATTCTGCTACTATGAATCCTAGTCTGAGAAGTATCATGCAAAAAGAAATTGGACAGCATTTCTATAAATTACAGAACTGGCAGCAATACCAGCAGCAAATGGTTCAACAGAAACAGGATTTATTATTAAGACCTTACCTGGAAAAAGTATACAATGCTTTACAGGAAGTGGTAGCTGAACAAAAATATGTATATGTGTTTAAAGCAGATGCTTTCTCTCCATATGCTCCCCCACCATTAAGCGATAATCTTTCTATAAAAGTTGCTTTAAAAATGGGATTAAAATTACCGCAGAATGTATTGGATGCCTTAAAATCTCAGGGTGTAAATACTGGTGGCGCAACAGGAACTGGTGCACCTAAACCTGCTGTAAAAAAACCATAAACTCAATTTTTTAAAAATTCATATTATAAGAACCATCCCGTCATTGACAGGATGGTTCTTATTTTTGTAGTATGGACACAAAAGGCGCAATAGGTGTTTTTGACAGCGGGTATGGCGGGTTAACTGTTTTAAAGGAAATCGTAGAGCAGTTACCCGATTATCATTACCTGTACCTGGGCGATAATGCCAGGGCGCCCTATGGAACCCGTACTTTTGAAACAGTCTATCACTATACACTGGAATCTGTTCAATGGTTTTTTGATCAGGGATGTGAACTGGTTATTCTTGCCTGTAATACGGCTTCAGCTAAAGCATTAAGAACCATACAACAAAACGACTTGTCCCGGATGGGACCATCTAAAAGAGTATTAGGTGTAATCAGGCCTACTACAGAAGTAATTGGTCATTTTTCTGCTACCGGTCAGATTGGAATCCTGGGTACTAAAGGAACCGTACAATCATTGTCTTATATCATTGAAATTGAAAAGTTCTTTCCCATGTTGAAGGTTTTTCAGGAAGCTTGTCCCATGTGGGTTCCTTTAATTGAAAATAATGAGCATCTGTCTCGGGGAGCTGATTATTTTATTCAAAAGAACCTGGATCAGTTATTTGCTCAATCAGCAGAAATTGATACTTTATTACTCGCCTGTACACATTATCCACTATTGATGGATAAGCTGAAATCTTTTGTGCCGCAAGGTATCCAGATCATTGAACAGGGTGCAATTGTGGCAAAAAGCCTGGCTAATTATTTGGAAAGGCACCCTGAACTGGAAAGTAAATGTTTAAAAAACAGCAGGATTGACTTCTTTACTACGGATGCCCCGGCAGACTTTGATGAGAAGGGCAGTCTTTTTTTTGGTAAGCCCATTCAATCCAGACATGTCACTTTATCTGGTCATTCCTTAACTTAACCCCTTGTATTTACCTGATTTCTGGCTTGGAAAGCGGCGAAAAGCTGTATTTACTACGATTTAGCAAAAAATTCCTTGTATTTTCTTTTACAATTTGGTGCTCAGCCCTTACCTTTGCCGTCCTTTCACAAAACTGTGGTATGGTGACCACTGTTGAGTTGAAATCATATTGTTGGAGTTTGTAAAATTAAATTATCATGAAACGTACATTTCAACCACATAAGCGCCGTCGTAAAACTGTTCACGGTTTTCGTAAGCGTATGGAAACTGCCAATGGCCGTAAAGTATTAGCCAGCCGCAGAGCGAAAGGCCGTAAGAAATTAACTATTTCTGACGAGAAAGGACTGAAATAATAACTTCTAAGCTTTTAGGGTTAACTATATTTGACTCCATCTTTTAAAGGTGGAGTTTTATTTTTTTATGGCAGCTTCATTTGGATTTGGCAGAAAAGAAAAATTAAAAAGCCGCAAACAATTGGATGAATTGTTTGCGAAAGGAAAATCATTTTCTGTATTTCCTGTAAAGGTTTTTTATTCTCTAAACCTGGATGCAACAGATTTTCCTGTTAAGATTGCGGTTGGTGCTACTAAAAGAAGCTTTAAAAAGGCAGTAGACCGCAACCGGATTAAAAGATTATTGCGCGAGGCCTACCGGTTGAATAAGCAACCTTTAACTAATTGTATGGTAAGCCAGGAAAAAAATATTACCGTCTTCTTTTTATTTATTGCTAAAACGTTGCCTTCTTTTGAAGAACTGCAAAAAGTGATGCCTGTTATCCTCGAAAAATTAATTAAAAGAGTAAGTGAAAATCCTGTTACAAATACTTAGCTACCCCTTTATTGCACTGATTAAAATTTACCAGTATGTAATATCACCTGCATTAGGTCCCAAATGCAGGTACACACCTACCTGCTCACAATATGCCCTTGAGGCATTGAAAAAATACGGGTTGTTTAAAGGAGGTTGGCTGGCCATTAAAAGAATAGCTTCCTGCCATCCATGGGGAGGGCATGGGCACGATCCTGTTCCTTAATAATGGCCAGGTATTTTTATTACACTAATAATTTCAGCACTTATTAAGTCTTAACAGTATTATAATTCCAGTTTCCAACCATCTCTATATTCCCTTTTCACAAATGCATTAGCTTCATCAAAATTGGTAATTTTCATATTGTGTGCATCCCATAATAATTTCTTTCTGCCCAGGTATTTATCTGTTCTTTCTTTGGAAGAAGGGTTGGTCATTTGCCAGCTGCGTATTGCCAGGTTTCCCATTAAAATACTTTCAGTAAGCGGACCCGCATATTCAAAGGGAGAGCTGGTGACTCCTTTACCAAAACCATCTATACAGGCATTTACCCATTGCACATAATGGCCTTCCGGAACGCGCTTCAGTGTTTCTGCTGGTAATGTCTCCTCTTTCATACGTTTTGTGGGTAATAAAGTAGGATTGGCACCATAACAGCCGCACATCATTTTACCTTTGGTTCCTTCAAAAATAACACCACCATCCCAACTGCCCATCATTTCATTAGGCAATAATTCATCCGGCCTTTCGGGTAATAAGCCCCCATCCATCCAGGTTACTTTAATAGTTCCTTTTCCCGTATTAACAGGATAGGTTAAATGAATAATGGAAGATGGTGGGCAGCTGTCTGCATTATTCCCTTCTGTCCACATGGCTTTAAAACTATTGGCAATACTGCATTCCACTTCGGATGGAAAAAGTATGGGGAGAATACGGAAAACAGGATCCATGATATGACAAGCCATATCACCCAATGCACCTGTTCCAAATGCCCACCAACCCCTCCAGCTGAATGGAACATAGGCAGGATTATAATCAATCATTTTAGAAGGGCCGATCCAGAGGTCCCAGTTTAATTCTTTCGGAATATCAAACTTGCCAGTAGGGGTTGGAATTCCCTGTGGCCAAACAGGCCGGTTGGTCCAGCATTGTACCGAATGTACTTCACCAATTAAGCCTGCATCATACCATTCCTTCATTTTTCTTACACCATCCCCGCTTCCGCCCTGATTACCCATCTGGGTAATTACTTTATATTTTGCAGCCGCCTGAGTCAATATCCTGGCTTCATAGATATCATGGGTAAGCGGCTTTTGCACATACACATGTTTGTGTAACTGCATAGCAGCTAATGTGGCAACGGCATGGGTATGATCGGGTGTGGATACAGAAACAGCATCTATATTATTTTTTTCCTTCTCCAGCATTTCTCTGAAGTCGGCATAATAACTGGCTTTATCAAATAGTTTGCGACTGGCAGCGCTGGCCCTTTCATCCACATCACACAAAGCTACAAGGTTAACTTTTGGACTTTTGCTGAATTCCTTAATATCACTGCCGCCTTTTCCCCCAACTCCAATAGCTGCTATATTTAATTTATCACTTGGGGCAATAAACCCTTTACCCAATACATGGCGGGGAACAATAAAAAATCCTGCAGCGAATGCTGTATTTTTAATAAAGCCCCTGCGGGATTTCTGAAATAAATGATGTAAGTTGGATTGATTTTTTTTCATGTATGGCTGTATGGTTTTTACCTGATTGAAAAGTGAATTTAATAAATTACTGTAGAAACTGTCAAAAAAAGTAAAAAACAAATGCATGTTTAAATTATAGTATATTTTAAAATGCCTTTTATTGTTAAGATCACTGATTTAAATGAGAAACGGCCTATATTGAATTGCCATTTGAAAAAATTATAGAATACTTATGCCTTACACAGATTTACTCCGGATGATGCACCTGCATTTTGAAAGTGGGGTTACCCGTCCCTATGCTTTCCGGTTAAAAAAGTTAAAAGACCTGAAACAGGCCATAATTGATTTTGAGGAAGAAATTTATGCAGCACTTTTTTATGATCTGAAGAAAAGCAGGGAAGAAGCCTATGCTACTGAAATCGGCTTAACCCTGAGCGAAGTAAATACAGCTATTAAAAACCTGCAGCAATGGATGGAAGTGGAGCATGTGCCAACAGACCTTGTAAACCTGCCTTCCACCAGTAAAATATACCGGGATCCTTTAGGGGTGGTACTCATTATCAGCCCCTGGAATTATCCTTTTCAACTCTTGTTTAATCCCCTGATCGGGGCTATTGCTGGAGGAAATTGTATGGTATTAAAGCCCAGTGAATTTGCTCCTGCTGTTGCTTCTGTAATGCAAAAAATATGTGATAAAGTTTTCCCAAGAGAATATATTTCCCTGATACAGGGAGACGGGGCCGGTATTATCGGGGAAATGATGCAGAATTTTAGATTTGATCATATTTTTTATACTGGCAGTGTAGCTGTTGGGAAACAGATTTATAAACTTGCAGCAGAAAACCTCATTCCTGTTACACTGGAACTGGGTGGTAAAAGCCCCTGTATTGTAGAAGCAGATGCCAATATAAAAGTGGCTGCCAGAAGAATTGTACTCGGAAAGTTTCTTAATGCAGGCCAAACCTGTATTGCACCCGATTATATACTGGTACACCATTCCAGAAAAGAACTGATGATTGAAAAATTAAAGGAATCTATTGAGGAATTTTATACAGAAAATGCAGCTGAAAGTGAGGATTATGGTAAGATTATCAATGCCAAAAGATTTGATACTTTGTTATCCTATCTTTCGCATGGAAAAGTTATTTACGGGGGCCAGTCTGACCGTAAAAACTTATACATTGCCCCTACACTGATAACAGATATTGAAACCGATGCTGCGCTGATGCGGGATGAAATATTCGGTCCCATTTTGCCCATTCTGAGTTTTGATAATATGGAAGAAGCCGTTCATATCGTAAAACAAAATGCCAATCCGCTTGCATTTTATCTGTTTACATCCAGTAACAGGAAAGAAAAGCAATGGATGGAATCTGTAGCTTTTGGAGGGGGATGTGTTAATAATACCGACTGGCATTTTACCAACCATCATTTGCCTTTTGGTGGAGTGGGTAACAGCGGTATCGGTGCCTATCATGGTAAATTCACCTTTGAGCTGTTTACAAGGCGTAAACCGGTATTAAAAACCCCCAACTGGTTCGATCCTTTTCTTAAATACCCGCCTTTCAAAGGCAGGCTTTGGTTATTTAAATGGTTGATCCGATAAATCTGCTGTTATGAAATTTATTTACAAACTATTTCTTCCTTTACTTGTTTTAATAACCCTGTTTTATTTACTTAAACCTGAAGAAATGACAGTCAGACAATATCTGCTAAAAGCACTTTACCCGGTAATTATGTTATTAGGTAAAATATCCCCGGCTAAAAATGCCGTTCAGCAAAATACAGGCAATAAGGAACCCATTGTTTCTTTTTACAGTTTACAGGCAACTGCCATCAATGGAGATACCATCAGATTCTCACAGTTTGCAGGAAAGAAAGTATTAATTGTGAATACTGCCAGTGATTGCGGATATACAGGCCAGTATGCAGAACTGGAAAAACTGTATGAACAGGAAAAAGACAGGCTGGTGATTATTGGCTTTCCTGCCAATGATTTTAAAGAGCAGGAAAAGAAGAATAATGATGAAATAGCCAGTTTCTGTAAAAAAAATTATGGTGTAAGCTTCTTACTCATGCAAAAATCGGTAGTACTTAAAAAAGAAAACCAGAACAGCGTATTTCAGTGGTTAACTGATGCTGCTAAAAACGGATGGTGTAACCAGCAACCGGTATGGAATTTCAGTAAATACATTGTAGATGAAACCGGGAAGCTGCAATATTTTTATGCTAATACCATTTCTCCGGAAGATCCTCATTTTATCAAATCAATACAGTAACATATGTCAACTGCTTTAATTACCGGTGCATCCAGCGGATTAGGAACTGAATTAGCGAAGCTTTTTGCCAGAGACAAACATAATTTAGTTCTGGTGGCCAGATCTGTCCATAAGCTGCAGGAACTGGCAGCTGAATTAACAACAGCATTCGGTATTACCGTTACTGTGCTGGGCAAAGACTTAAGTTCCACTGATCAGGTTTCTGAAATTTACAGTGAATTACAGGAAAAAGGCATCAGTATAGACTTCCTGATTAACAATGCCGGTTTTGGGGATTATGCTTTTTTTGCAGAGAGCGACTGGAAGAAACAGGAAGAAATGATACAGGTAAATATTCTGGCACTGACGAAACTCATCCACTTATTCCTGCCGCAGATGATAGCAAGGAAGTCCGGTAAGATTTTAAATGTTGCGTCTACTGCAGCATTTCAACCAGGGCCAACGATGAGTGTATATTTTGCAAGCAAGGCATTTGTTCTTCATTTTTCCGAAGCCATTTCCAATGAGCTGGAAGATGCCGGTATTACCGTTACTGCATTATGCCCCGGTGCATTTGAAAGTGGTTTTCAGGCAGCGGCAGTACTGGAAGAAAGCAGGCTTGTGAAAGGAAGGAAATTGCCAGGTTCTGCAGAAATTGCTGCATTTGGATATAAGCACTTTCTAAAAGGAACCAAAGTAGCCATTCCGGGTTTAATGAATAATATTATGGCAAATTCTGTCCGTTTTTCACCCAGGAGCTGGGTATTGAAAATTGCCCGCTATATGCAGGATAAAAAATAATAAGGGTTTATAGTTACAGACAAATATTCAGAAGTATAAAAAAATAGTGAAAGCTATGTCAGAATCATTTAAACGCTATGATGCGGTAAAATACAAAACACCAACCGGTACCACATTAAACTGTAAAGGCTGGATACAGGAAGCAGCTTTAAGAATGTTACTCAATAACCTGAATCCGGAAGTGGCAGAAAGGCCGGATGACCTGATTGTTTATGGGGGCCGTGGTAAAGCAGCCCGTAGTTTTGAAGCACTGGATGCGATTATTGCTGCGCTTAAAAAGCTGGAAAATGATCAGACCCTGCTGGTACAGAGTGGCAAGCCGGTCGGTATTTTGCAAACCCATCCCAATGCTCCGCGTGTACTAATCAGTAATTCGCAACTGGTACCCAAATGGGCCACCTGGGAACATTTTGAGGAACTGGAAAAGAAAGGGCTGATGATGTACGGGCAGATGACGGCAGGTAGCTGGATCTATATCGGTTCCCAGGGAATTGTTCAGGGCACTTATGAAACCTATGCAGCAGCTGCAGATCAGCATTTTGGAGGAACTTTGAGAGGGACTTTAAATGTTACTGCCGGACTGGGTGGTATGGGTGGTGCACAACCTTTGGCGATTACCATGAATGAAGGAGTTGCTTTAATTGCGGAAGTGGAGGAATGGAGGATTGATAAAAGATTGGAGACCAAATACCTTGATGAAAAGATTCTGGATATTGATGTGGCAATCGACAGGAGTCTGGAGTTAAAAGCTGCAGGAAAAGGATGGAGTATCGGGGTGCATTGCAATGCGGTAGACCTGCTGAAAAGGCTGATTGAAAGAAATATTATTCCGGATACATTGACGGATCAGACTTCAGCGCATGACCCGCTTATTGGATACTGGCCCCATGAAATTTCTTATGAAGCGGCAAAACGGTTAAGGGAAGAAAACCCGGCTCAGTATATTGAGAATGCATACAATAGTATGAAACTGCATGTGAAGCTGATGTTGCAACTGCAGCAATTGGGTGCCATTACCTTTGATTATGGCAATAATATCCGCGCAAGGGCACAGGAAAGAGGGCTGACAAATGCATTTGATTTCCCTGGTTTCGTGCCTGCCTATATTCGTCCTTTATTTTGCGAAGGCAAAGGACCTTTCAGATGGGCTGCCCTTAGTGGTGACCCTGCAGATATTGCGGTTACGGATGAATTAATTGCAGGGATGTTTCCGGATAATCATTCTCTCCAGCGCTGGTTAAAACTGGCAAAGGAAAAAATTGCTTTTCAGGGATTGCCTTCCCGTATTTGCTGGCTGGGACAGGGTGAACGGGAAAAAGCCGGATTGGCATTTAATGAACTGGTTCGTACAGGTAAAGTTAAAGCACCCATTGTCATTGGCCGGGATCATTTGGATACGGGTTCTGTTGCCAGTCCCAACCGGGAAACAGAAGCAATGATGGATGGCAGTGATGCAGTGGCAGACTGGCCAATTTTAAATGCTCTGGTCAATACAGCCGGAGGCGCCAGCTGGGTAAGTTTGCACCATGGTGGTGGTGTGGGAATGGGCTATAGTATTCATGCCGGAATGGTTATTGTTGCTGATGGCACTAATGATGCGGCTGCAAGACTGGCCAGGGTATTGCGGAATGATCCGGGAATGGGTGTTATCCGCCATGCAGATGCTGGCTACCCCATTGCAAAGGAAACAGCTAAAAAGCATGGGCTGGACATAGCGGAACAACTTAAATAAGCAGATATATCTGTTTATTTAATCCTAATAAAAAGTGCCGGCTCTTTACAGAACCGGCACTTTTATTTGTATTCATCAAAATCAAAAAAATGAAAGATCAGCTTCCCCTGGCTCCACCCGTTTTAACTGGTTTCTTAGGTGCGGCACCTCCGGTTGTTTTACCGGAAGGTTTGGCTATAAATTTAGAACCACCCTGGAAAGAATTTTTTGTGTTCTGGCCGGCTTTATTGCCTTTCTTGTCGTTGATATGAAATGCCATAATGAAGAAATTTGTTTATTTAAAAATAATCATTTTAATGTTGTCTGCCATCACTATTTCACCAGTTTCACATTCACGGCATTAGAACCTTTGGGTCCCATTTCTACTTCAAAAGTTACTTTATTACTTTCTTTTATTGCTTCCCTTAAAGAATTGATATGCACAAATACACTATCCCCGGTTTCAATATCTTTAATAAAACCATACCCTTTAGAGTCATTAAAATGTGTAACAATCCCTTTTCTGATTAAATCTTCCGGATTAATCGGAACCTGTTTAGGAACACCAATCTCAATATCTTCTGCTTTTACCTGTATTTTTCTTCTTGGATCGGGAGGTTGTGAACATAAATTGCCGTTCTCATCCATATAAGCCAGCATGTTCTCCAGTTTATTTCCATTCACTGCATTCTCTTTCCGTTCCAGCTTTCTTTCTGCCTTTTCTTTTCTTTCTGCTATTTTTTTCTTTTCTCTTTCTTTTTTATTCCAAGTTTCTGCCATATTTAATATACTGTTTTTATTTAAAATTTTGTGCGTAAGGGAAATAATGGATGAGAATAATCTGGAGAAAAAATTAAATATTTTCGGCAGATTTATATAAAGGTAAACAAATTTTCCCTATATAGAAGGGCTAATTAAAAATCAAGAACATCCTGGTTTTGCAGTTACTTTGTGAAGCTGTATTTTGCGGGCCTAATTCCTGTTCTTTTATTTAATTCAATGCCCAATTCCGGCAGTTATTTCTTGAATCTGTAATTATTGGCTTTAATAATTGGGACTACCATTGCATGGCCATTGGGGGGTTAAACCCATATTAAACCCAAGACAAACCCAAGACAACCCATGGAAATCATGGTTTAATCTGGCTCAATATTCTTATAATATAATTTTAATGATAACTCGGTAAGCAGCCTTTAGGTGAGTGTAGACTGAGAAATAGCAGGTTGTCTGCAGTAAAAAAATAGCTCCTGTTTTAAGGTTCCCTTTCTCAATTTATTGGAAACCTGTATTACATTCGTTTCATGAATTTTCAGTTTTCAAATGTACAGATTAGCCTTGCTCAATTAAAAGATATTGCGGCCATTACCCAATTATTAAACAGTGCTTACCGGGGGGAAAGTTCCCGGAAAGGGTGGACAACAGAAGCAGATTTAATTGGCGGGGAACTGCGTACTGATGAAAAGAACCTGCAACAGGTAATGGAACTGGAAGGAAGTGTGGTGCTAAAGTATAGTACAGAAAAAAGTGACATTATAGGCTGTGTGAATCTGCAACAACATGGAAAGAAACTATACCTGGGGATGTTCAGTGTATCGCCGGAATTACAAGGTGGCGGAATTGGGCGACAACTATTACAGGCTGCAGAGGAATATGCTTTTTCCCTGCATTGTACAGCCATATATATGTCCGTTATTTCTGTGAGGCAGGAGCTGATTGACTGGTATATCAGAAACGGGTACCGGGATACCGGGGAAAGGAAAGCATTTCCGGAAGATGGATTAACCGGCAAACACCTGCAGCCCCTTGAATTTATAATTTTGGAGAAACAGTTGGTTGATATTCTTTCATAACTTGCCCTTTATATGCATTCCTTATTGCTTACGAATATTCAGCAGCTTTTTGGTGTCAGGGAGCAATCCCGCTTACTGAGGGGAAAGGATCTGGCAATATTGCCGGAAATTAACCAGGCTTATTTACTGTTGGAAAATGGGCTGATTAAAGCATATGGCCCAATGTCTGACCTGGCTGAATTGCCTGAAACTGATGCAAAGGTTCTGAATATATCCGGACAAACTGTATTGCCGGCCTGGTGTGATAGCCATACCCACCTGGTATTTGCAGCCTCCCGTGAAAATGAATTTATTGATAAAATCCACGGTTTAAGTTATGCAGCCATAGCTGCCAAAGGAGGCGGTATTTTAAATTCTGCTGAGAAAATTAAAAATACACCTGAAACTGTTTTATTTGAACAGGCCTGGCAAAGGCTGCAGGAAATCATACGGATGGGTACCGGTGCAGTAGAAATTAAAAGCGGTTATGGATTAACTGTAGAAGGTGAATTAAAGATGTTGCGGGTAATCCGTAAATTAAAAGAAGCATCTCCTATACCGGTGAAAGCCAGTTTTCTGGGTGCACATACCTATCCACCCGAATATAAAAACGACCATCAGGGGTATATTAAACTAATTACAGAAGAAATGCTACCGGCCATCAGCCGTGAAAACCTGGCTGATTATATTGATGCATTTTGTGAAGAAGCCTTTTTTTCTGCCGAAGAAACTGCCGCAATCTGTACAGCAGGTATGCGTTACGGATTAAGGCCAAAAATACATGCCAATCAGTTGCATTTGTCGGGTGGGGTACAAACAGGTGTTGCACTGAAAGCATTGAGCGTAGACCACCTTGAAACCATGGATGAAGCAGCCATCCAATGCCTGGCAGAATCAGATACCATCGGAACCTTATTGCCTACCGCAGCCTATTTTTTAAGAATGCCGTTTCAACCGGCAAGGGCATTGATAGATGCCGGTGCTGCCATTGCACTGGCCAGTGATTATAACCCGGGTTCATCACCCAGCGGCAATATGAATACCGTAGTAAGCATGAGTTGTATTCAAATGAAAATGCTGCCGGAAGAAGCGGTGAATGCAGCTACCATAAACGGGGCTTATGCCATGGGACTGGAACATGAAATGGGCAGTATAACAGTAGGGAAAAGGGCTAACCTGATTATTTCCAAACCTGTTCCTTCTTTGGCGTATATACCATATGCATTTGGGACAAACCTGATCGATAAAATAATTATTAACGGAGCATTGTATTAAAAAAGTATCATTATTTAACAGCAATCATCATGAAATATTTTAAAACATACAGCAGAAAAGAAGTATTGGGAATGACCCATTCCAGGAAGTTTGAGACCAAAATAGGAGAAAGGATTGCCTGTGCAGATAATGCAGCAACTATAGCAGCAACCATTCAAAACAGTCCCGCTCCTTTTGTTCTTTTTGGTATTCCGGAAGATATTGGGGTAAGGGCAAATGGAGGTGTAGGCGGAGCACATACTGTTTGGGAACCTTTTTTATCGGCTTTCCTGAATACTCAGAGCAATGATTTTTTAGACGGAAATGAAATATTACTGGCCGGTTATTTTGATTTCAGTGAACTGGAAAAACTGATAGATCAAAATGCAATATCCCGCGAGGAAACCATTGCTGCTTTCCGGCATGCCGTGATTACGATTGACCAGGAAGTGGAGCACCTCGTAAAACTGATTACAGAAAATAAAAAAATACCTATTGCCATTGGGGGGGGACATAATAATTCTTACCCGATGATCAAGGGAACTGCGAAAGGTTTGTATAAAGCAGGCGTATTGGAAATAGCACAACTCAACTGTATCAATTTAGATGCCCATACTGATTACCGGCCATTGGAAGGCAGACATAGCGGTAATGGATTCCGTTATGCAGAGGAAGATGGTTTTCTGCAGAAATATTGTGTCATCGGCATTCATGAAAATTATATTCCGCAAAATGTATGGATCGATTTTGTAAATAATCCATTTGCGGATTGTATTACTTATGAAGACATATTTATTCATGAAAAAAGAAGTTTTATGCAGGCAGTTGCACATGCATTGTCTTTTACAGAAGATAATCATTGCGGCATAGAGCTTGACCTGGATTGTATTGAACAGGTGTTAAGCAGTGCTGCAACCCCATCGGGCTTGTCTACCCATCATGCCCGCCAGTATATTACATTAACCGCATCTGCCTGTAAAGCGGCTTACCTGCATATCTGTGAAGGCGCAACCGTACTGAACGATGGAAGTACAGATAAAAGCACCGGCAAGCTGGTTAGTTATCTGGTGAGTGATTTTATTAAATCCATTGAAGAAGAAGCCTGATGCTGAGGCTTATACTTTACATTTTTCGTGGTAATTGATAAGTTCTATAGGGGTACGGTCGATAGTGTATTCGGAATATTTTTCTACTACTTCGGCCAGTACCGCTTCAATTTCTTCAGGTGTATCCAGTATTACCAGGCGGCTTCTGTATTCTTTAATATTGGGTAAGCCTTTTAAATAATTGGCATAATGGCGGCGCATTTCAAGGATACCCACAATATCCCCTTTCCACTCCACGCTTTTGTGTAAGTGCTTTTTAATCACGGCCACCCTCTGTTCAATGGTAGGAGGTGCTAATAATTCACCCGTAGCTGCAAAATGTTTAATCTCATTAAAAATCCAGGGATAGCCAATTGCAGCGCGTCCAATCATAATGCCATCCACCCCATAACGTTCTTTATATTCCACTGCTTTGGGGGCAGAATCAATATCTCCGTTTCCGAAAATAGGTATATGTATCCGCGGATTGTTTTTTACATTGGCAATCAGGCTCCAGTCGGCACTACCTTTATACATCTGAGAACGGGTACGGCCATGGATACTTAAGGCTTTAATACCCACATCCTGCAGCCGCTCTGCCACTTCCTCAATATTTTTGGTAATATCATCCCATCCCAGCCTGGTTTTTACGGTTACCGGAAGATTAGTGGATTTTACCACAGCTTCTGTCAGTTTCACCATCAGGTCGATGTTTTTTAAAACACCCGCACCGGCGCCTTTATTCACCACTTTTTTAACCGGGCAGCCAAAATTGATATCTACCAAATCCGGGTTTACCGTTGATACAATCCGGGAACTTAAAGCCATAGCTTCTTCATCTCCCCCGAAAATCTGGATCCCAACGGGTCTTTCTTCCTCAAAAATGTCTAATTTCCGCCGGCTTTTAATGGCATCCCGGATCAGTCCCTCACTGGAAATGAATTCGGTATACATTAAATCTGCCCCATTATCCTTGCATACTGCACGAAAAGGCGGATCACTAACATCTTCCATAGGTGCCAGTAATAAAGGAAAGTCGGGTAACGATATGTTGCCTATTTTTACCATTGGTATAAACAAATGTGGGTTTGCATTGTAAAGAATCGCAAATTTACAATCTTAATCTTACAAGTATTTATGATTGAAGAAAATCAACCATCGGAAGAGAAGTTTACAGGTATTGCCAATTTTCAGCCTAAAGCCCCCAGGTTTAAACCTGAATTGGGATATGGTGGCCAATTGGCTATATTAATAGGGTTAATAGGAGCAGGTATTGTTTTGGGAGGTATTGTCAGTATCCCCATCTGGATGGGAATGACCCATACCAGCATTTTAGATATGCAGAAAAATATGTTTAACCCGGCTTATGCCAATGCCATGAAAATGGTGCAACTGGTAAGTACCCTGTTTGCCTTCTTTCTCCCGGCTTTTGTGTATGCCCGTGTGGTGAATAAAAAACCATTAAAGCACCTGGGGTTTATTACTACCATCAGCAGCAGGCAGGTTTTTCTGGTCGTAATTATTGCTACTGCCGGTTTGTTTTTAAGTGGTGCACTGGCAGAACTAAACCAGATTATCCCTATTCCCAAAAACTGGGCAGCTTATTTTCATAAACTGGAAGATGACTATAGCGATCAGGTTTTAATCATGGCTAAAATGAAGAGTTTTGGAGATTTCCTGTTTACCTTAATAGTCATTGCACTGGTTCCGGCCATTGTGGAGGAATCTCTATTCAGGGGAGCATTACAACAAATACTGGTTAAATGGTTTAGGAATGCCTGGATTGGTATAATTGTTACTTCTATCATTTTCAGTGCCATACACATGAGTTATTATGGGTTTTTACCCCGTGCAGCACTTGGGTTAATACTGGGGTTTCTCTACTATTACAGTAAAAACATCTGGTTAAATATACTGGCGCATTTTCTAAACAACGGGATTGCGGTTACTTCTTTGTACTGGGATAATATAAAAGGAAAATTTTCTAAAGAATCGATGGATGATACTACGTTTCCCTGGTACCTGGGGGTGTTGGCATTGGTCTTTATTATCGGATTAATGAATGAATACCGGAAAGAATGTATCAAACTGGGATGCCAAAATATTGATAATACAATTTCACCCAGTGACAATCCTTTTGAATAAAATGGAAGATTGGTCTTTGCAAATGAATTATTAAATAAAACCCTGCTGAACTTATACATTAACAGCAGCAGTATTTGCATTATTAGTATTCAGGCTTTACCTAAAACAGAATTTATTTATGGCTTTACAGATTGAAACGTTTAAAAAAAGGACCTTAACAGCAGTTATTTTTGCTGCCGTTATGCTGGCAGGTTTATTAATTAACCGCTGGTCTTTTTTTGCGTTATTTACCATTATTCATTTTGGTTGCTGGATAGAATACCAGCAATTAATGGGATTGATAGACCCGCTCTATGCGCAAATCAAATCTTCTTTAAAATATGGTGTAATGCTGATTGGCTGGTTTTTTATGATGTATATGACCAACCATCTTTTTAAAGTTAATACCATGGAACTACAGGGTATTGGCTGGTTATTCCTTCTCCTGACTTCCATTGTATTACTGGCTATTGAAGTGGTGTTTAAAAAAGAACTCCGTATAAAGAATATCCTGATTGCTGGTGCAGGATTATTGTATATTTCCCTGAGCTGGGGTTTGATGATGGATATCCGTTTAATGAATACCGAAAGCCTGCCTGGCAATATTGGCTGGATGCTGCCTGTTATATTGATTGCCTCTATCTGGATCAATGATACTATGGCTTATATTGTTGGATCGTTTATTGGCAAGACCCCTTTTTCAAAGATTTCTCCTAAAAAAACATGGGAAGGAACGATTGGAGGTGCCCTACTGGCCATTGTAGCAGTAACGGTATTTTGCCATTTTTATGTTCCACTGAATGATAAAATTGTAGCTGGTATTGCTGCGATTGCCGCTATTGTGGGTACTGCGGGCGACCTGCTGGAAAGTAAATTAAAAAGAATGGCAGGGGTAAAAGACAGTGGTTCTATCATGCCCGGGCATGGTGGCTTTCTGGATCGGTTTGATTCATTATTACTGGCTACTCCCTTTGTATGGCTCTTTTTAAAATTATTTGCCTAGCTGGTTGCGATAGCTGCTGTATTCTTTTACGTTTAACATATTATCTTTACATTTCAATTTTTATATCAGATGACTATTCACAGAGAAGGATATCCTACGATCAGTATTGCTGCACTGGTTTTTGCTGCTATTAATCTATTATCCGTAAAGTATGTATACCCCTCCTTTTACTGGCTTTTTATATTGGTATTTATTGTAACACTGATTGTCTTTTTGTTTCTGGTATCATTTTTCAGGATACCAAACAGAGTATTTACTTTTAATGATAAACAGATTATTTGTCCGGCAGACGGGAAAGTGGTGGTGATTGAGGAAATGGTGGATACCGAATATTTCAGGGATAAAAGAATACAGGTGAGTATTTTTATGAGCCCTGCCAATGTACATGTGAACAGGAACCCCATGAGCGGTGAAGTGATTTATAACCAGTACCATAAAGGCAAATACCTGGTAGCCTGGCACCCTAAAAGCTCAACTGAAAATGAAAGATGGAGTGTGGCTGTGCAAAACAGCCATGGGACGATTCTGTATAAACAAATTGCCGGAGCATTAGCCAAAAGAATTTGTAATTATACAGCAGTAGGACAGCAGGTGAAACAGGCAGCTGAATATGGATTTATCAAATTTGGCAGCCGGGTAGATGTTTTACTGCCTCCGGGGACAGTCATTAATGTTAAACTGAATGAAAAAGTGAAAGGCGGTACTACAGTTCTGGCAACCTGGTCTTAAATTTATTGTACAAAAAAAAATAACGATTCTATTTCAATCATTAAAAAAGAGATACTCATGAAAAAAATACTGATTTTAGCTACAGCAGCGTTTCTGGTAACCGGAATTGCATTTGCGCAGGATAAAACCTCTGACGGAAAAACATGTTCTAAAGAATGCTGTAAAAAAGATGGCAAGAAATGCGGAAAGGATTGCAAGGGAAAGGATGATAAGTGTAAAAAAATGACAGATAAAAAAGAAGAGACCAAGAAATCATAAGCATAAAAAATTCCGCATTAAGCGGAATTTTTTATTAGAGTATATTTTCCAGTTGTTTTAAATGGGTAACCATATAGGTAGCCTGAATATGTGGCTTAATATTGAGGTGGTTTACAAAAATAGTATCCAGCCCGGCATTAATGCCCCCCTGAATATCAGCATCCAGGTTATCCCCGATCATAATGGATTCTTCTAAAGAAGCTCCGGATTTCAGCAGGGCAAAATCGAATATTTCTTTATTGGGTTTTAAGGCATTGGAAGCTTCTGAGGTAATTACTTCTATAAAATAATCCGCCATATTGCTGTTTCTTATTTTAAGAAACTGAATGGCTTCAAATCCGTTGGTTACCAGGTGCATTTTATAGCCTTTGGCTTTCAGGTAATCCAGAATTTCGATGGTATAAGGGAACAGATTTTTTTTGGTAGGCAGGCGTTCCAGAAATTCCACAGACATTTTTTTGGATAAAACCTCATCTGCAATTTTATAATCCATTAATGCCAGCCACATTCTTTTCCATCGCAGTTCCTCCTGTTTAATAAAGCCCTTGGTATACCTGCCCCATAAGCGTTCATTGTGGTAGCTGTACCATTTAAAGAACTGCTCAAAATCTTCAATACCCCTGTCTTTTAATTTATTCAGTTCATATAAGTCCAGCAGACTTTCCTTTGCATTTTGTTCAAAATCCCATAAAGTATGGTCCAGGTCAAAAAATATATGGTTGTATTTGCCCCTCGGCTCTAAAGTGGAATGATTTAACTTGCTCATAATTTAGGTTTGCAATATAAAACAAATTCTATGGCAGGAAAGCGCATTATTATAACAGGTGCATCAAAAGGGCTGGGTAAAGCTTTTGCAGAGACCTTTGCAAAAAATGGGGATGATCTCCTGCTTTGTGCTAGTAAGGAACAGCCATTAATTGAAACAACGACTAATTTAAAGCAACAATATCCAAACTCAGATATTCAATACAGGATTGCAGACCTCAGCAACAAAAAAGAGGTAAAAGCATTTGCGGACTGGTGTAATGCATTTGGCCCGGCAGCTGTTTTAATCAATAATGCAGGCAGGTTTATTCCGGGTTCTGTATATAATGAGGAAGAGGGTTTGCTGGAAAATATGATAGCCACAAATCTGTACAGTGCTTATCATTTGACCAGGGCCATACTTCCGCAAATGATTGCTGTAAAAAGCGGACATATCTTCAATATCTGTTCCATTGCTTCTATACAGGCTTATGCAAATGGGGGCAGTTACAGTATCAGTAAATATGCCATGCTGGGATTCAGTAAAAACCTGCGGGAAGAATTGAAACCATTTCATATAAAAGTTACTTCTGTATTACCTGGGGCAACCTATACCGACAGCTGGGCAGGTACCGGTGTGGATGAAAAAAGGATAATGGAGGCAGTAGATGTGGCGGAAATGGTATTTGCAGCTTCAAAACTTTCTATCCAGGCCTGTGTGGAAGAGATAGTGATGCGACCACAATTGGGAGATTTATAAGAATTAAAAAACCCGGTAAAGACAGTAATATAAAATAATACTGAATATACCAGGCTTTTGATTATCGTTTAATTACAATTCAATTATCAGAATTTAAAATGCTGCAAATAGCTTGCATCTGCTGCTGCGCTTAATAATGGCGTAGTTCCGGTAAAAGCTTCCTGCTCCACGATATAATATTTTGTTCCGCTGGCTTTGGCAGTTTTTAAAATGGAATGAAAATCAATGGTACCTTTACCTAAAATGCAGGATTCATGTCCATCTGCAGTTCTTATCAGGTCTTTTACATGGCATAAACGGAAACGGCCGGCATATTTTTGTAAATAAGCTTGAGGGTCAATCCCAGCAGCTACCACCCAATAAATATCCATTTCAAAATCAACCAGTTCTTTATCAGTATTGTCCATCATTACCACCTGTGGAATTTGTCCGTCAATTTCCTTCCAGGAATAGTCGTGATTATGATAAGCAAAACGTATTCCGTTCTTTTTGCAAATAGCCCCTTTCTCATTGAATTCTTCTGCAAATCGTTTAAAATCATCAATAGATTTCTGTGGCCCTTTATAGGGGCAGATCAGGTATTTCATACCTATTTCAGCAGCTTCGGTGGCTTTCCTTTCAAAATCTTTCTGAATATCACAATGAGAAGAAAGAATACTGATCTTTAATTCGTCCAGGTAAGATTTGAATGCTTTATGGCCCATTCCCCAGAACATGCCTTGTTTACCTTCAAAACTTTCTACGAAATGATAGCCATCCGATGCAACTTTTTGTAAGGTTTCTTTGGCATTAATGGCCATATCTTCTTTTACAGTCCATAACTGAAGCCCAAAAGAAAAGTCTTTTCCGGGTATTTCAATATTGTTTAAAAAAGCAGCAGATAATTTCTGAATAGGGGTTGTGAATCCTAAAACACCAAGGCTGCTGAGTTTTAAGAAATCCCTTCTTGAATTTGACATATGTGAATCGTTTGATAGTAAGTGAATATGAAATTAGATAGCCCAGGCTTTGTCCCCTTTTTTATAAGGGATACAGGCTTCCCATCTGCCCGGAACCGCTACATACCGTAATGCTTCAGTAGCACCGGGCTTAGAAGTAAAAAAGCCCAATATTGTTAACTGCTTCATCATGGTATAATAATGATTAGGTGCAAATGCAAACTTTTTATTCTTTTCCCTTTTTGCCTGTTCCCTAAGATCTTTTTCTTTATCGGCTTTTTGCTGCAGATACGTTTTGGCTTCTTTATCTGTATCAGTTAATAATTGTTGCCGTTGTTCCGGACTGGCTTTCATAAAAGCAATACCGAATTTTTTATTGCAGGCATCATCAATCTGACTGATTCCCTTGTAAAAAGCATTCTGGTCATTAGATTCGTAGCAATCAGTTACCATCATAGCCATAAACTTACCTACGGCGGCGTCTTTAGCACCAGGAGTATTCGTTTTAGGAATAATGGTTTCGGCCACTTCATCCAGGAAAGCAATATCATCCGGTGTAAATGACAATGTATGGGATGCATGTTCATTTTTACAACCACTCAGCAGGAATTCTCCGCCTATCACCACACTTCCGGTAGTGAGGGTAATTAATCTGATCAGTTCTCTTCTGTTCATATACTGAATTAATAAATTATAAATCTCCTTTTTTTAAGGCTTCCACTGCAAAATTGGCTGCCCTTGCCGTAAGGGCCATGTAAGTGAGTGATGGGTTAACACAGGAAGCTGAAGTCATGCAGGCCCCATCCGTAACAAATACATTTTTAGCATCCCATACCTGGTTCCATTTATTCAGTACCGAGGTTTTAGGATCATTGCCCATTCTGGCAGTGCCCATTTCATGAATGCCTCTTCCGGGAGTGCCATCGCCAACATTGCCTTTTACATTTTTAACACCGGCGGATTCCAGCATTTCAATGGCATCGTTCAGCATATCCTTGCGCATTTTCAGTTCATTCTCCTTCAGTTCACAAT
>Ga0364880_10107_pt1 | contig 51437 bp, 44 predicted proteins | sample ExccelJu500001D3_5_FD_206927 | JGI IMG/M metagenome (GOLD analysis project Ga0364880, IMG submission 206927) | Enriched cells from Trout Bog Lake Hypolimnion, Wisconsin, USA - BchlTB.July30.5000.01.D3 | ecosystem: Environmental > Aquatic > Freshwater > Lake > Hypolimnion/Profundal zone | place... | reverse complement strand
GGTAATCCACTCCGGTTCCCAGTACATAACTCCGCTCCCACCTACTTTAATCATGTTTTGGGTGAGATCGGTAAGATATTTTGTCTGACCAGCCACTGTGAAAGGATATCCCGCTATGGGTGTCTGGCCCCCAAACTGATTGGCATATGAATCGTCTCCCTGAGTTGACCATGGATAGGAAGTTTCCAGGATCATCACCTCGCGGTCGTAGGTGTTTTTAAGGCTTGTGATCAGTGCCGGGATGTCACTGAATGCAACAGTGGTATGCCACAACGGATAATACGACATGCCGATGATATCGAAATCGGTGACACCCCCTGTGTTGGTAATCTGGGCGAACCACCAGTCCACATTTTTCGGATCGGCCACATGGAGTGCAATCTTGCTTTTTACAACCGAATTAGCCGACACGTCCCGGACCGCTTTGATCCCGCTGTTCATCACGGCGCCCAGCTGCTGCCAGTTGCCATTGCATCCGTTTAAATCGGGGAACCCGGGATTTGTGTTAGTGATCATCATTCCGCAATTGGTTTCGTTGCCTATTTGCACGATCTCAGGCATGAGGCCCCTGGCATTCAATTGGCTCAAAACCGAATAGGTATAGCTGTAAACCGAGTCTTTCAGGGTTTGCAGATCGGTAATATTTGCCCAGGCTGCAGGAGGGTTTTGGGTACCGGGATCGGCCCAGGTATCCGAATAATGGATATCGAGATCAACGGCAAGCCCCAACGTTTTGGCACGCTGAATCGTTTTAACTACATCGGCAAACCCGCTGTATAGTGGGGTCTGTTCACTTCCATAAACCGCACGGATCCATTCCGGATCATTCCAGAGACGAACCCGCACCAGGTTTGCCCCATGTTCCTTCATGATCAGAAATGGGTCGCGTACCTTTGAGGAATCAAGGTAAATACCTCCATGATCCTCAATCTGATTCAGATAGGAAAGATCTGCCCCCATAACAAATTGAGATGGAGAAAAATAGCTGTAGACAGGTTTGGTCACCTCAGCTGGCGACAGATTACTTTTTTTGCATGAGAGGTTCAAGAATATCAGAAGGATGAAAATAAATCTGGTTCTCATCTTAATTATATTGTACAAAGATAATCAGTTTTAAATCTTGTGAATAGACTAACACATTGTTCGGGAAATGCCAAAGGCAATATGAATCCAAGACCAGATATCATTTGTCACTTGAGATACCTTATTTTTTCATTCTTCAGTAGTTTCGATTTTTTCTTCCGGGTCGTTCCATTACTGAAATTAAAAGAGATAAGCCGGAAATTCAGATCAAATAATTCGTTAAAAGCCAACAGATTCCCGCTTTTTAAAGCAAGAATCCACTCCTCCTCCGAAATATAGTTGGTCTTCATCAGTAATTTGAACAGGTAGTTTCAGCATCGCAATGTAATATCATATTTTGAAACAATCTGCCTGTTCTATAAAGATAAATTGAAAACATTGAATACCAGAGCCTTGCGGAGCTAAGAGCTTCTCCTTATTTCATGGTCTCTTTTCTGTTCAGCCTATTAACTCCATTTCCTTTGCCATTGATGAGGCTTTTTACCTGACTATCTTTATTCCCATTTAGCCAAAATAGTATGGTATGGTGAATACTGTTTTCTAATTCTGAAGGGGTTTCGATGGCCTGATCTGCAATTATCGGGGCATCAAAAAATACATTATAAATGCCAACACCCCAGGCCTGGTGATCTTTGACATGACCGGCTACCTTATAAGAGGCGTATCCACTGGTCTGGCCGTGTTTCCAGGAGTCTGCATTCGGTGGATCATAAGGCATTTCGCTTTGGTAAAAATAGACCCTTCCGTTTTCACCATTCCAGAGGGTTTGATATTCCTGAAAATGTTCATTAAATAAGCCATAAATGGTCACGTTGTTTCCATTGACAATTAATCCGTTGGCGCATTTGTTTTTGTCCCAGCCAACACCTGCACCATGGTCGGCCCTCCAAAGCCAGACATGATCGGCACACACCTCATTACTGTTGATCACCAGACATTTTGAGGCAGATCCTTCATGTGGTCCGCCAACCCGGAAAAACAAGTCGAACAAATAGGTGGGATCTGCTTCATGATTCTCAGAAGATCCCATATTCCCAATCTCCATGAGTGTTTCGGATGGGATGACGCCTGCATCAATAAGCAATCCGGAAACAGTTATTCCATCAATATCTGAAACTTCCATTACCTTATTACCCTTCTCAGGAACAAGAGTAGCCATTCCAATTCCAGTTAAAATCGTTCCCGGACGTGTAATTTTAAGACTCTCCTCTAACGAATAAATCCCCGGAGTGAAAAGAATGTGCTTCCCACTGTTCAAAGCTTTGTTAATGGATTCACCATTATCCGCATCCGGTTTGGCGACATAAAAATGATCAATTGAAATGGTCTTTTCATTCCTATTCTGATCGGCCCAGTCAACACCTATGGAGTTTTGTTTCAAGGAAGGTATTTTCAAACTAAAATTTCCATTGGAACAGACCCAGTAGGGTTTTTCGCGAACCTCAGGGGTTTCTCCGATGGAGGTCACAGGCTTTTCGGGCCAGTTTTCCAGCGGGGCATTGGAAACTCCGACATACATCATGTTCCAGACGCCACCGTCCCATCTCTTAAAAACAGAATTTCTGGTGAGCCACTGTTGCTGGGAACCTGAATACACCGTTCCCTCTATTTTACAATTCGCCATGAATCCGCCGCTTGAAGCCCCGTCATCCAATTTTAGATTTCCCTTTATATAAACGCTGCGCAAAGGGGCAGCCTGCGAAACGGCCCAGGTATTGGTTGAATCTTTTGTCGGAACTATGGTCAGATTTTCTGCTGCCCGCCAAAAATTACACAACACATGCCCCCCCTGGGTTGAATTAGACCTGACCGCACCAACTATAACTACTTCTTCGGGGGAATTCCCTAAACCTAAGATTTGCATATAGTAACCAACACGCACATCCAAATGGTAGATGCCGGGTTCAAACATCAAGGCATAACGGTTTTTGGAAAATTCATTTTTGGGAAAAAGCTGACCGGCATGAAGAGAATCGATCAGGTTTTGAACCTCATGCATATCCATAGCGGGATCGAATACAAAGACATTTTCGCCAAGCAGAGTCCGATTGTACCTGGCCGCAATGCCCTTTACCTTTTCAGACAATGGTTTTGTGGTTTGGGCGGAACTAATATACAACCCTGAAAGAAACGATAGGGCGAATAAAAAAAATCTGGCGTTCATCCGGCTAAGCTTCATTTACCTCGTAATATACTGCGGCAACCATACTTTTATAGCGCCGCCGGTCTGACCGGCATCAGCGAATGGAACAAGAATCATCGATTGTTTGGCTACCTTGTTATTCAAACAGGTTACTTTAGCTGCATAGACCTGATTTCCAATCCATTGTTCAGGAAGTGATTTGGTGTCCCTTTCACTTTGCAAATCGTCAACACGAAATTCCGGCCCCAATTCAAATGGGTATTTTTTTAGGAATTCGGTATTTAAGGTGTTGTCAAAGGCCAAAACCTGTGGGCCTCTCTGAAATGCAATCTGTCCGGGATAACTTTTCCCGCCATCCAAAATCTGAACCGGAATTTCAAACCTGACTTTTATTTTGTCACCGGATTTCCAAAGCCGGTCAACTATTAAACATGAATTGACCGTCCCGGGATATAGTTTACCCTCTACACTTGCGGTAAATGAACGGCACCAGGCAGGGACTCTTAAGGCAATCGGGAAAATCGCATTTTGAGAGGTGGTTACTGTTATAGTTACATTTCCGTTTTCAGGAAAACCACTTTCAACCTGAAGGGATAAATTGACAATCTTCTTATCCAGAGTCGTTAATTCCTCTTTATAAGATGCCGGCTCATACATCATCACGGTAGGGACATTTTTAATGTTGCCAAAAGTAAAATAGGGCACCATCGCAATACCTCTGGGAACACTGGACTGACAGCAGGTTATGTAGCAGGTATAGGGTTTTTGATCCATCAGGGGTGTATAATAGCTGACACATCCTGTTTCGGGATTTTCTGCCCCCAATAGATGATTGTAGACCGACTTCTCTATTTGCTCAAGAAATTTTAAATCACCCGTTATTGCGAGCAATTGCTGATTAAACTGAATCCAGGTGGTCGTCACACACCCTTCACCCATGTTGTCATTACTACCAGCCGGCAAAATGGCATCCTCCTGAAAATATTCATGAGAACTGGTAGTGCCGGAAATGTATAACCTGTTGGTTACAATATCTTTCCATGCTATTAACATGGGTTTTAATAATTTTTCATTACCGGTAACCCGGTACAAATTTGTCAGCCCGACAAAATTGGAAAGCATCTCGTAAGCCTTCCCATTCCCTACTTTGGTTACTTTTCCGGTGGCCAGCAAAGCACTGATTATTTTCGGTCCGTTGTGCTGTTCCCATGCGTCAAGAATATAATAGCAAAAATCGAGGTACTTTTTTTCGCCAGTATATTTGTACAGCTCCACCATTGGATCTAACACACTTGTTGCGGCCATACCGAGATGTGTGCCTGCCAGAATCAGATCGCGCTGCCCCTGTTTGTTTCCGAAAGTAGTGCATAACAAATCACCCATTCTTTTACAAGCATCGAGCGCAGGCTTGTAACCTGTTGACTTATAATAGGCCAGTAATCCGTATAAATTATATTTATGGCTCCATACATCCCAGCTGGTCCAATATTCTGCGGGAATATAAGTTCCCAGGTAGCCATCCTGCAATTGTGAATTTACCAGCTCATACATCATCCGGTCCATCTGTGTCTTCAGTCTTTTGTCACCTGTGTATTTCCAAACATTACAAGCCGTTTCCAAATACTTGCCAATATGTTCCCCTGCCCACGGATGATGCCCCGGTTGCTGCAAATAGCCGTCGAGTGTTCTGGGTTCATCTATTTTCAGGAGACGCTCCTCCAGATTACGGGTCATCCGACTACCCAGGTATCCATGCTGTTGCTGATTCTGAAAAGGAATTGAGGTAAACAAATCCTTAATTTTATTCTCAACAACAGGTTTTGGTTCACCGGCAACTTCAATTTTAAGTTGTTTGTCTGCCAAATACAACCGCTCACTTCTTACTGAAGCTGCACTGTTATTTTCAGTAATCTGATACCCAACTTTGAAAATATTCTCATTCACAGGCACATAATTATTGAAAGCTACTTCAAATTTATATCCCTTCTGGGGCTCTAACTTTACCTGCTTTGCCTGGGTATATAATTCTTTGCTATTCCTATCAGCTATGCTGTATTTAATAGTTCCATCAAAAGATACATCCCTGTTGTTGATAAATTTCAGTTTTGTGATAAACCCATTATTTGCTGTTTCAGAAAGGGTATCATGAACTGAAATGAAATCTGACCACTGAACAGGTCCAAATGAATAGGGCCCCTGATACATGCCAACCCATGGATCAGGACTGAAAACCCGAACAGCAATAACATTTTCCTGATCCCATTGTACCTCGCTTACCGGAATGATATAAGTTCGGGCTGCCTGCCACTAAGTTTTAAAGTCAGGAGGAAATGAACCTGATTGTCCGATCAGTTTGCCATTGAAATAGGTTTGGTCAGCATCATCGATCCTGCCAAGTTGCAGTTGTATCCCATCTCCCTTTTCGGCCAGTGTTCTCATGCCTGAAGGGATGACCACTTTAATCCGGTACCATACATAAATATTTACTTTGATAAGGGTATCTTTCATACCCGTGCCGAGTTGATTCCTGTCCCAGTCAGCATCATTAAAGGATTGTGCGGCCCATTCGATATGGTCGCCCATCTTATATTTGCATTCATTGGGCAACGGAACCACTTGTCCCCGTGCAGTATTAAAGAGGATAATCCAATAAAACAGGAATAAACAATGTGGATTAATTCGTTGAATAATAATAGATTGCATATTGTATTTTGTTAAAAATTTAAACTCCTCAGCAAATCAATTTCTTCGTTCTGCTCTTCATGCAGGGGGTCATTATTAGAACCTTGACTGGATAAAACGTTAAATAAATTGCATCTCATAGAATTGATTGGCAGTTATGAGCTGGTAACTTTTTTATAGACTCTCACATAATCGACTATCAATTGATGCGGGAACAGCGAGTTGTCAATTCCCCTTGCTCCGCCCCAATTGCCTCCTATGGCCAGATTTAACAAAAGATAAAAACGTTTGTCAAAGGGCCATACCTCAAAACCTGTTCTTTCATTTTTGAATGTAAAATAGTGAATATTATCCAAATAAAGTCTGTATTCATTTGATTCCCATTCCAGGGCATATATGTGGAATTCAGTGTAATTAGTCGAACAGGATATTTTTGCGTTTTTTTGTGTTCCAATGGTGTGATAATATTTTTTTGTATGAGCCGAGCCCACAATTGTATCGGGGTTATAGCCGACATTTTCCATAATGTCAACTTCGCCGCTTGCCGGCCAACCTCCATAAATACAATCGGAAGGAAGCATCCATATAGCAGGCCAAGTCCCAAAGCCAGTTGGGTTTTTAGCCCTGATCTCAAATCTTCCGTATAGCCAATCGCCTTTCCCTTTGGTTATTAACCGGGCAGAAGTGAACTGTTTTCCTTCCATCGAATCCTTTAATGCTGTGATTGTAAGGAATCCATTCTGGACCCAGGCATTTTTTCTCTCGGCCAATGTGTAAAGTTGTTTTTCGTTATTTCCCCATCCCATCGAATTGCCATTAACATCATAGCTCCAACGGGTGGAATCGGGCAGACCTTTATAGTCAAACTCTTCATCCCATACCAGATCCCATTTGCCCGTACTGGTTTTAATTGTTTGAAATTCAATTTTTTTATCCGCAATTGTGCAGCTAAAAGAGATAATAATCCAAATAAGGCTTGTGGGAAATATTTTTACTTTATTCATTTTTTTCAAACTTAGGCAGTTTTTTATACTGTTGATTTACAATAGATCAATCCTTTGATTTAATTTCGGCTACGAATTGGTTGGTTGTATCGAAGGCTAATGGATAGCGCATTGCAATTTTATGAATGGTTTCAATTGAGGGGGAAACAATTTTTAAAACAAATTGCCTATCTGCCTGATATGAAAAATATCGGTAATTATATACTCCAAACATTAAAACGGAGGAGGCATTGGATGACTCCTCCATTTTAATTTAGCTTTCCAAAATCTGCAGTTACAGAGCCTGCAGATGATGCAACGGTGATTTTATATTATTGCAAATACCATGGAACCTTATTAATTCCATCATAACCGCCATACTGATCATCAATTGCCTTTTTATAATTTACCGGGTTTGTGACCTGCTCCTCAGTCGGATATTTCCAGCGTTGAGGATAGACTGATTTGTCATCAGGGTCCATGCTGGTATTAGGATCTAAAGGAAAATTGGGATATCCGGTACGAAGAAACTGCGGATAATTTAACCCATTCCCCTGAAAGAAATCGATTAACCATCTTTGTGTCCATATCTGCTGCTCGCGCTGAATTTTGGTTCCGGCTGTTGCATAGGCTGCACCGCCTGCAAAATAACTATCGATATATGACTGGGTGATTGCCATTCCATGAACACCGGATGCGGCAGAAGGCAAATTCATGTAATAATTAAGGATATCTTTTACCCCACTTTCATAATAGGTCTGAGCATTTCCAGATATCCACCCCTCTTCAATTGCTTCGGCAATAATAAAACACTGCTCAGCATAAGATAATTTTATCATTGGATCGCCGGCACTGACTGTCACGTACCGTTTATTGACCAGAGAATATTTACCTGCCTGATTATTCAGAGCCAGCTGATCAGCAGATAACTCGGTCGGTGCACCCTCATAGGCGGCAAAATCGCTCTCAAGTTTACCTCCATCAATCAGGTATTGAGCTGGTTCCGCAAAATAAAACAACCTTCGGTCATTGAAATTCCGCAATGCATCAACCACCATTTTTGAAACACCAACATAAATCCGTGTACCTTCGCCGTTATAAAATGGATGCCAGGCATTTGGATTGTCTGTATAGGTTAATTGAAAATTATCGGTATTATCGGCCATCAAATTATTGGCAGACACAATTGCGGCAAAACGGGCTTTTTGGTCGGCTGTAACCTTTTTACTTATGGTTTGAATGACTTTCAGCTGAAAGGTATTGCATAGCTTGCGCCATTTTGTAGCATCACCATTATACATTATATCGCCTTCAAAATTTGTACCCGAAGCGAAGTCTGCTTCCGCCTGGGTCAAATCAGTTAAAATCTCTGCAAATACATCGGTCTGTTTATCATAGGTGGGTTGAGTTATCCCATCCTCTGCCATGCCTGCTTTAGAATATGGCACATCACCCATATCCAATGTATTTTGAAAACCATACCAGGCTTTTAGAAATATTGCCAACCCTTTATAGGATGATTCTGCGGGGTTTCCTGCTGCAAATTCAACCATTCGTTTTAAATCGGATAAGTTTTTATATCCGCCAAAATCACCGTAGGGCCAGTAGGAATAATAATACTGGTAAGGATTTGGATTTGTTTGAAGTATTGCCGTGTGCTTACACCACAGATTTCCTGTTGAGAAATCGGTTGGATTGGGATTCCAAAATCTAAAAGTCCCTTTTAATACTTGTGTAGCCAACATATCAGGGGATACCGTTGTTGGAACATTAGGATCGGTATTTAACGCAGTAAACTTTGTGCACGAGTATACCATGATAAGCGCAAATACAGCAATAAATAAATATTTTATATTTTTCATGTTAGTCGTATTACAGTGTCAATTTGATATTTAATCCAACATATCTTGTTGCAGGGTCGACAAGGTCTTCATTACCTCCATCGGGATCAGAATATTTAAACTGTTTGGCTTTTAAAAATAAATTTTGGCCTATAACACTTACTGAAGCACCCTTGGCAAAACCTTGTAACGCTTTCGCAGGAATCTGATAGGTTAAAGAAACCTCGCGTAGTTTAAAGAATGTTTTAGAATAGGTATCGGCACTACTGCCGTTGCCACCCCAGGCGCTACTATTATGCAAATCGATGATGTATTGCTCATATGTAGTATGTACATCGTTTTTTGCATAAACACGGTTATCGCTTGTAATATTACCTAATTGATCGTAGGTGGCTGTACCGGAAACTACTTTTACGCCACTCCCAAGAAAGTTTTTCGATCCCGGATTTGCCACATCGAGGGCTCTTTCAGGGGTTAACGATTTAGGATGAACACCTGCCTGCCACATATAGCTTTCAGTTCTGGTGTTCATGACTCCGCCGTGTACCCCATCAAATGACATATACATACTAAAATTCTTGTATCTGAATGTTGAATGAATTCCCCACAGCCAATCGGGATCCGTATAACCAAATTTTGAATAATATTGACTGTAAACAAGTCTTCCGTTATCGTAAATAAGGTTGCCTGATGGGTCTTTTAAAAATGCATTACTGTACAATACATCATATCGGGCTCCTTTATAAACCCATGGATATTTAGCCGAATAAGTAGGGTCTAGTTTAGTCAGATAACGTTTAAAAGTTGACCAGTTTACGCCAAAATCCAATTGTAAATCCTTCTCTTTAACTGCCGAGCCGTTTAGCACTACTTCCCATCCACGCCGGGTTAATTCCTCTCCGATATTAATGTAGGTATTGGTATATCCTGAAGCTGGTGATAGCGGCGCATTTGCCAAACGATTAAAGTTCCTTACAGTATAATAGGAAACATCAACCATTAACCTGTTTTTTAAGAACATAGACTGAATCCCTGTTTCAAGAGTATTCTTACTTTCAGGCCGGGCATCTTTTTCATAAATATTAGTCGGTGCGGTTGCTCCATTGAGGGTATTCCAGGTAGGGTTGGTCAGTATAAAACTACTATTGATCGCATAAATTCCAGGAATGCTCTTTGAAGATGTCCACGAACCCCTTAGCTTTAATAAGTCCAGCCAATTCTTTGAATCTGGTAAAAGTTCTGAAATAACAAAACTGGAAGAGACTGAAGGATAAAAATATGAACGGGTATTAATAGGTAATGTAGAACTCCAGTCATTCCTGCCGGTAGCTTCCAGATAGATTAATTTGTTCCATGAAAGTGCCAATCTGCCAAATACTGAATTTACCTGTTGTGCCGCAGTACTTTGTGAAACGGTGGGTGGATTTACAGATGCCGCGATCGAGAAAAAGCCCGGCACAGAAATGCCGCCATTTGTAGCTGCGTATAAATTATCATCTCTTTTGCTGAAGATTGTAGCCCCCAACAGATATTCTGCCTTGAATTTTTTAAATGACCTGTCACCCGTAAGCAGCAAATCGGTATTAATACTCGTTCCTGTGTTTTGCCCGATCACATAACAACCAGTTAAATAACCATTCCAGGTATAAAGGTTACCCGGGACAGGTGTATTGCCTGAATAAGTTTGAGATCCTTTAGATATCTTCAATTCCCCTACCTCTTTGTAAAAATCAAGACCAGACCGAATCGTGGCCTTTAACCAGTCTGTGATTTGGTAACTCATGGAGATGTCTGCATTGAAAATATCGCGGGAGGTTTTGTTTATTTTTTCATACCGGTCAAAATAAGGATTGTTGTCCCCCCATTGATAGGTGTAATTCTGTTGCTCCCCAGGTTTAATCCAGTAATTATTTTTATAATCTAAAATATTAAAATCGGCAGGCGACCAAATGAGTAATTCATACATGGGATCGTATGACGTATATCCAAAAGAGCCTAAGTTAGGTATGTCCTTTTTAGCATAGGAAAGGTTTGAACTCAATTTGAATTTATCCGATGTGAAATCACCCCCTAAGGTGTAAGTGTATTTATCCAATTTGGAATTTGGATAGCGCCCTTTATTTTCTGTCAGGTTAAGCGAACTTCTAAGTGACACATTATCTTTCTTATATGCAACATTAAAATTATTGTTTGTGATATACCCCGGTTCCAGAAAATTCCTGAAATTATTAGCCCCAATAGGAAGGTAAGGATAATCTCTGTAAGCTTTCAATTTAGGATCCCATTGATTTTGATTTGACCCATCCATCCTTGTACCCCAGGAATCATCATCGTTTTTATCATAGGTATTGTTATATCCTCTTCCATAAACCGCCTGTTTTTTTGGAATGGCCAGAAATCCGGCATTAACCATCGTATTCGATGTAAAATCTACCGATATACCCCCTTTACCGGTACTTCCATTTTTTGTAGTAATCAGTAGAGCACCGCTGCCTCCCCGATAACCATATAGAGCTGAAGCCGTTGCCCCCTTTAAAACACTTATGGATTCTATATCTTCAGAAGCTATATCACTTAGTGTTTTGTTTGAATAAGCTACACCATCGATTACTAAAAGCGGACTCTCTCCGCGGATAGTTATATCCGGAACAGATCCAAAATTTGGTGAGTTTTTAACTAAGAGCCCGGCAACTTTCCCGGTAAGAGATGTTGCCACTTCAACCCCTGAGACTTTCTGCAAACTCTCTCCCGAAATCTTTTGAACCGAGTAACCAAGGGCCTTTTCATCACGTTTAATGCCAAGTGCCGTTACAATAACCTCTTTAATACCGATTGATTCTTCTGCCATTTTAACGACAATCGCAGTTTGATCGGTAATTTTAATGATCTGGGTTTTCATGCCAACAAACGAGAATACTAAAGTTGATCCGGATGGAATATTTGTCATATTAAAACCTCCGTTCTCATCCGTGATTATTCCGGATGTTGTCCCTTTTACAACAACAGAAACACCTGGAAGAGAAGTTCCTGACTGATCAGTCACATGTCCGGTAATTTTTTTGACCTGCTGTTCAATCATAAACGGTTCCATCTCCTCTTTATCATATAATGCAATCTGACGCCCCAGGATTTTATATTTTACCGAGGTATTTGAGAGTATCCTTTCAAGAATATCGGTGACTGGTTTGTTGGTAATATCCACTGAAACAGGTATATTAACATCTACTTTATCGTTGTAAAAGAATTTGAATTCACTTTGGTCTTCAATAGCCCGTATTACAGTCAGAAGTGTCGAGTTATTCCCGACAACAGTCAATTTAGTAGTCTGCGAATAGGTTTCGGCTGATAAACAACTTAAAATTGACGCAGTTACAATCAGTATAGTTAGTTTCATTTTTCTAAAAAATTGATAAAATAATGGCGGGTTGCCATGTTTTCGTAGCAATTTATTCATAACTTTGTAATTGGTTTAAATAATGTTTGTTATTAAATCGAATCGGGTTAAAAGGTGGGAACGGCCATTCTCACCTTTACTTTTTTAATCTGGTTGTTTTTTTCTCCATCCCTGTAATTTTAGTTAATACTTGTTGGTTAGCTGAATCTAAAAGGGCCATTACCTCCCTGAAATCTTTAATATCCTGGTATTTTTATTGAACTGGTATTTTATCGGAGCTGTCGTATTAATCAATTCAAGCACCTCACCAAAAGTCTCCATCTCAATATTTCCTGTATAGCACAACTTTTTAAGCCTTTCGCTCTGCAATTCAATTTTCACATTGTACCATCGCTCAAGCTCCCGGGCTACATTGGCAAAAGGTTCTTTTACAAAGATTAGTTTACCCTCCTTCCAGGAAGTGACCACATCGGTATTTACCACCTGTAATGAAAATTCGTTATTTCTATTGATCACTGATTGCTCACCCGGTTTTAAGACAACAAGCTGGTTGGTTTTGTCGGATATTTTAACTGAACCCTCAACCAAAGTGGTTTCAAAGTCTTCGTTTGCGTAAGCCTTCACATCAAATGAAGTTCCCATTACCCTGACACTGCCATAAACGGTTTTTACCAAAAAGGGTTTACCGTCCTTTACCACATGGAAATAAGCCTCTCCGGTGAGTTCCACACTCCTCATAGCTCCAAATTGATCCGGAAACGAAATTGCAGTTCCCGAATTGAGCCAAACCTCCGAACCATCTGGGAGTTTAAAACTGGTTCTTGCCCCATAAGGAGTTTTGATTGTTTCTATTGTCGCAATCTCAGTTTGTTTCTGAGGTTTGAAGTAAAGGTAAAAGGTCGAAATAATTAATCCGGAAATTAAAACGGCTGCAACTTTTAACAGGTTACTGTATAATGAAAACCTTCGGGCAGCTGTTCTCGATTCTTCGAGCGCAATTCGGTGATGAATCTTATCAAGAAGCCGATTGTTCTCTTTGTTTTCGATCGCGGCATTTAAGGTCTCTTTCCAAAATTTAAGGAGTTCCAACGAAACCTGGTCGTCGTTATCCGTTGCACATATAGCCTCCAAAACCGCTGTGAACTCTGCCGGATTAGCTGTGCCATTCAAATATTTTCTGAATTGTTTTTCCATGTTATACAGGTAATACACAAAAGGGGGGAGTATCCCCGGCTCTAACAAGGAAAATTTATAAAAAAAGATAGAAGTAGAGCAGGGAGATGATTCCCATCTCTTTCATGGAGTTCTTTATTTGTTTGATTGCGTGGGTAATATGGTCTTCAACAGTTTTTTCGGAAATATTCAGCTGCAGGGCAATTTGCTTGTTTGAGAGTCCCTCCGTCCGGCTTAAAATAAAAACCTGTTGCCTTTTTTCCGGGAGATTTGCAACTAATTTGTCTATTCCGGCTTTGATTTCATCGAATTCCAGCTCACTTTGCTGTTGATATTCCTCACCGGCTCCATGAAGAAACAACTTGTCCCTGAAGTTTTGATCCCGCAGGTTATTCCTGATTAAATTCAGGACTTCATTTTTTGTAATCGTGAAGATATACGAATTAAAGGTCTCCGGATTGCCTATTTTTTGCCGGTTCAACCAGATTTTGACAAATACTTCCTGAAGTATGTCATCAATATCATTATCAATTTTCAGGATGGACTTTGTAAAATGGTGCAGTCGGGGATAATAATAACCAAACAGCTCATCCAAGGCTGATTTATCCTGCTTCTTCAACCTGAGGATAATCTCTTCGAGATCAATAATGGTTAATACCCTGTTTTTTTCCATAGTTTAATAACCCACCGAGAATGGATTTTGTAGAAGATCAGGTTAGTTGATCAAAGGTAATTAATTCTGACAATTTTGCAATTTTCGAATCAGGATTCTCCCCATCTCTCTATCCTCGATTCAGAATTCCACCATAATCCCAATTGTAGGAAGTACCGTACCAACTGTATTTTTGATCGTCTTCAGCAGGTATTTGTTAGGATCGGAAGGATCGGTTACGGGTTGTCCGCTCGCGTCTTCTACCCTTACGAGATAATCGGGTTGTTCTGCCTGGAAATTGTAAACATTCTGGACATCAAAATAGAGCATCAGCGACCATTTGTTGTAATACCACGCTTTATCGACCCTCAAATCAAGCTGATGAAAGGCTGCCAATCGTACCGTATTAAATTTGCTGTAATCCAGATAGCCAATTCCCTGTGCGTCCCAGGCTGTCTTTATAGCCGATTTCGTTAAATCCCAAGGGGTAAAAGGAGCTCCGCCGATATAACGCCACCTGAAACCCAGATCCCAGTTCTTTTTAAAAGTTTGTGTTGCAGTAATTGTCAGAAGATTGCGATTATCCCATGAAGAAGGGATGTATTCACCATTTTTATTGGTAAATTCACTTCGCACCCAGGTGTAGGTGATAACTGCACTAAGTCCTTTGTATTTTTTAATGCGACCCAGAATCTCCATCCCGTAGGCATTCCCCTTACTGGTTGGTGTGACCGCTTCGTCACCACTTACCCCGTAATCAGCCCCCTTGCTCGCCAGCGAGACCGAATCCCTGACCGAGAACGGGTAATGGCTGTATCTTTTGTAAAAACCTTCCACCGTAATCTGGGAATTGTCAGATGGACGGAATTCAATTCCTCCAACCAGATGTTTAACCTGAATATAAGTCAGATTGTTATCCTTATTCACAAGCACACTGTTGTTATCCCGAAAACCTAAAGTGGTGTAGGATGGAAGCTGGGCAAACTGCCCGACATTAAAGTTCAGTGAAGTGCCCGGAGTTAACCGGTAGCTGGCAGAGAGTCGCGGTGATAAATGACTCAATGGGCTGGCCATATTTCCCGAATAGGTATTTCCGTCGGCCCGTATGCCAAAGGATAGATCAAGCAGCTGGTCGATAAAAGAGCGGCTGACCTGTCCGAATGCGGCATATTTGGCAAACCCAAGTGTCGACCTGTAATTAATGGTAACCGGGACTTCCTTGGAAAAGCTTTTTTGGATTGTCCGGTTAAAATAGCTCACATATTGAAGGTCAACTCCATAATTAACTTTTATCCCGGATTTTGAGCGATAATTGTGTTCGTACCGGAATTTGGATTCCATCTCGTACGAATTATAATCCAGATTCAGAAACTGAGGCTGAACCACGTTATTCTGATATTTGAGCTGCGAATTGTCTAATTTATTCTGACTTAACACATACGTATCATTTCCGTTTGGATTAAAATGCTTTAAAACTGCTCCGAAAGTATAATTCCATTGGGTATTTTCGGGCAGATAACTTAAAATATAGCGCTGTTGATCTGTTTTATTGGCACTGGTATTTAAAACTGACTTATCCAGGGCTCCGAGGCCGATAAAGGACAACTCAGTTTTTGAATTGATTTTGGTTTTTATTTTGAACTGGAAATCATTATAGGTTGGCAGAAAAGGGAGACCAATAGCCTGGAATAAAAATTGAAGGTATGACCGGCGTACCGAGGCCATGAAACTTGTTTTTTGGGTCAGCGGCCCTTCTACGGCAACTGCCAGATCTGAAGCCCCCACTGTTCCACGGAACTTTAACTTTTCATTGGCTTCACGCTGATTAAATTCGAGCACCGAGCTCATCGCGTTTCCGCGGGAAGCAGGAAATGCTCCGGAATAAAAATTCACTTCCCGGATAAAATCGACATTAATGATCCCAACCGGTCCGCCAGATGCCCCCTGGGTTGCAAAATGGTTAATATTGGGAATTTCAACTCCGTCAAGGAAGAACCGGTTTTCATTCGGACCTCCGCCACGCACAATGATATCATTCCGGTAAGCGGCAGTGGAAGAGACACCCGGATAGGACTGAATTACTTTTGAGATGTCCCGGTTTCCACCAGGGTTTTTCTCAATCTCATCAATTCCAATGGTTCGCAGCGAAACCGGACTCTCCTCCTTTTTTGGGAAATAGGATGGCCTGACGACCACTTCATCGAGCTTTATATTTTCCTCTTCCAATGGAACAAGGATCGTCGCTCCAACCGATTTGGTGATTCGAAATGACTCCGAAACATAGGTCTTAAACCCGATAACTGAGACTTTAATCTTGTAAAACCCGGGTTCGATATTATCGATATTAAAATTCCCCTGGTCATCTGAAACTGTTCCTTTGGTAGTCCCTGAAATCTGGACAGTCGCATAAACAATTGATTCATTGTTTTTTGAATTAAATATCCTACCTTTTACAGAGCCCTCTCCCCGAGAGGTGAATGAGGCAAACAGGAGTATGATCAGGAACAAAACTATAAAATTCTTCATGGTATTGGTTTAAGGTTATTCCACACCAAAATAACAAAAAAAGTGGAAAAGGGTTTTTCATTATCCATAACTTTGCAAAATGTTAACGTTAGGACAATTTATAAATTTAGTTTCCGGGTGGCTAGCCATGTTTTGGACAGTCACCCCGAAACTGCTCTAAATAGATCTATGGAACAAATCATTGAGCTTTCCGGATACCCTATAAACACAAAAGTCGAAGGGGAAGGTCCTCCGGTATTACTGCTGCACAGCTATTGGGGAAGTCTGCTCTTATTTGACGAAATGGCTGGTGAGCTTTCTAAGACAAGGAAAGTTATCCGGATTGACCTTCCCGGGCACGGAAATTCGGCCACCCCACCTCCCGGTTATCGTTTTGATTCATTTGCCGTGGTTCTTAATGAACTACTTCAACGGCTGAATATCGCTGGGAAAATATCCATTATTGGTCATTCCATGGGTGGTTATGTTGCCATGGCATTTGCGGAACGTTTTCCCGAAAGAATGGAATCGTTGATTCTGATGCATTCTCCTGTAAGGCGCGCAGATGATCAAAGCATTAAATCACGGAACCGGGAGGCTGACTTGTTGCGGAAAGGGAAGAAGGAGCTTCTTTTACAAGTGACTGTTCCATCCAATTTTGCTCCCGGTCAAGATGGGAATATGGCCAAAACCCTTGCGATGGTTATGCAGACCAGCAAACAGGTAACTCTCGATGGAGCCCTGCGCTCAATAGAAGCTATGAATCATCGAAACAACTATCTCAAATTCCTACAAAATCAAACATTTCCGGTTTTTATCATTGTTGGGAAACATGATAAAGTCTATGATGCAGAGGGACAACTGGAGGATGGATTCAAAATTCCATGTGCAGAAATACTGTTTCTGGAACATTCAGGCCATATGGGGTTTCTGGAAGAGTCGATAAAGGTTTTAAGCAGGTTGAAACAATTCCTGGATCAAATTTGATTCCCATGGATATCCAGGTAAGTTGATGAATTTAAATTTGACTTTTAAATAAATTCAGGAATTCCTGTCCGGTTTATAGGATCAAAAAAGTTATTTTTACCGGTCTTTATAGAACCATTTTAAATTAGCCATTGGAGCATATTTATGTTGTAAACCATTTTGTCAAGGGCTACTTTTGCAAGGAATTTTATAAAGACAGTTTTTAACTCAAATATTTATTAAAATCAAGTACTTATGAGCAATTTCCTGAGCGCCTCCATTGGCCGGAAAGTTTTTATGAGCCTCACAGGACTGTTCCTTATCTCATTTTTATCGCTTCACCTGACATTGAATCTCTTGTTGATTTTTGATGACACAGGCGTTTTGTTTAATCAGGCAGCCTATTTTATGGCCACAAATCCAATGATTAAGATAATGGAACCGATCCTCGCTTTAGGTTTTATTATTCACATTATCTGGGCGGGCTGGATTACCCTCGATAACATGAGAGCACGTCCGCAGGGATATGCTTCGGGAGACCAGCTTCTTAAATGGTGGGCTCCTTCCAAAAACATGTTTATTCTGGGTGGAATGATTTTGGTTTTCCTGGTATTACACATCTTTAATTTCTGGGTTAAGTTAAAACTTACCGGAGATCCAACCCTTTCTAAACCTACGGGTACCGGAATTGAAATGCACAATACCTATGAATTGGTTAAAACCTTGTTTGTCAACTTTCCGCTTTACGATGTGCTTTATGTAATTGGCGGAATCCTGGTTGGTTTGCATCTCTCACACGGTTTTTGGAGTGCTTTCCAGACCATTGGACTGAGTAATATCAACTGGATGAAGCGGTTGAAATGTCTTGCGAACCTGATTGGAATCATTTTTGCCGTTGGGTTTTCAGCCATTCCGATCTATTTTCTCCTTAAATTTTAATTGAAAATAAAAAGATCCATAATTATGAGCATCTTAAATTCAAAGATACCGGAAGGATCCATATCCGAAAAATGGTCCAACCATAAGGCAAATATTAAAGTTGTCAGCCCAGCCAACAAGCGCAAACTGGAAGTCATTGTGATTGGAACCGGACTGGCCGGAGCCTCTGCTGCAGCCTCCCTTTCCGAGTTGGGGTACAATGTAAAGGCATTCTGTTACCAGGATAGTCCCCGTCGTGCACACTCCATTGCGGCTCAGGGGGGTATCAATGCCGCAAAGAATTACCAGAATGATAATGACTCGGTTTACCGGTTATTCTACGATACCATTAAAGGGGGTGACTACCGTTCACGCGAAGCGAATGTTCACCGTCTGGCTGAGGTTTCACCAAATATTATTGATCAGTGTGTTGCTCAGGGTGTTCCCTTTGCCCGCGAATATGGCGGTCTTCTTTCGAACCGCTCTTTTGGCGGAGTATTGGTAAGCCGTACTTTTTATGCACGCGGTCAGACAGGCCAGCAGCTTTTACTGGGAGCCTACTCCGCCCTGAACAGGCAGATTGCCGAAGGTGGAGTAAAGATGTACACCCGTCACGAAATGATTGATCTCGTGACCATCGATGGCAAAGCGCGCGGAATTATTGCCCGCGACATGGTGACCGGCGAAATTAAACGTTTTGGAGCACATGCCGTTGTAATTGCTTCCGGGGGATATGGAAATGTATTCTTTCTTTCAACGAACGCCATGGGCTGCAATGCTTCAGCTTCATGGGTATGCTATAAAAAGGGAGCTTTCTTTGCAAATCCCTGCTATGTTCAGATCCATCCTACCTGTATTCCGGTTCATGGTTCTCAGCAATCCAAACTGACCCTGATGTCAGAATCGCTCAGAAACGATGGCCGGGTTTGGGCCCCAAAAAAGGCAGAGGATGCTGAGAAATTGCGGAAAGGGATTATCGGACCGAACGATATTGCAGATGAAGACCGTGATTTTTACCTGGAGAGACGTTATCCCTCGTACGGAAATCTTGTTCCGCGTGATGTTGCTTCCAGGGCTGCCAAGGAGCGTTGCGATGCCGGATTCGGAGTTAACTCTGAAGGGAAAGCGGTATATCTTGATTTTAAATATGCCATCGAACGACTCGGACGCCACACCATCGAAAAAAGGTATGGTAATCTTTTCCAGATGTATGAGAAAATTACCGATACCGATCCCTATAAAGAGCCGATGCAGATCTACCCCGCCATTCACTACACCATGGGTGGAACCTGGGTTGACTATAACCTCATGACTACTATTCCGGGTCTTTATGCCCTGGGAGAAGCCAATTTCTCAGATCATGGTGCCAACCGACTTGGCGCTTCTGCACTGATGCAGGGATTGGCTGACGGATATTTTGTACTGCCTTATACCATTGGCGATTATCTTGCCGGCGAGATTATGGTACCCAAAATTGACACCAATCGTCCCGAATTCATTGAAGCAGAAAAGAGTGCAACTGCCAAACTTGAAAAGCTTTTCAATATCAAAGGAAAAACACCTGTCGATCATTTCCATAAGAAATTAGGTCATATCATGTGGGAATATGTTGGTATGGCTCGTAATGCCGAAGGATTGACCAAGGCTATTCAGGAGATCCAGGAGTTGCGGGTTGAGTTCTATAAAGATCTTCTGGTTCCTGGTGAACTGAAAAATGTAAATCCTGAACTGGAAAAGGCAGGAAGAGTTGCAGATTTTATTGAACTTGGAGAATTACTGGCCCGCGATGCGCTCAACCGAAACGAATCCTGCGGAGGACACTTCAGGGAAGAATCTTCCACCGAAGAGGGTGAAGCTAAACGTGACGATGAAAACTTTGCCTACGTAGCAGCATGGGAGTTTAAAGGCGTAGACGCAGAACCGGTCCTTCATAAGGAAGAATTGGTCTTCGAAACTATTCATTTAACCCAGAGAAGTTATAAATAAAGAATCTCCTTTTGAATAGCTCATATCTAATATTCTATAAAAATGGCTGATAAAATTCTCAATAAAATATATGTAAAGGTCTGGAGACAAAATAGTCCCAAGGCTAAAGGGCGGTTTGAAACCTATACCGTGGAAAATATATCCCAGGGAAACTCTTTTCTCGAAATGATTGACATTTTGAATGACCAACTCGTCCTGGGCGGAAAAGATCCGATTGCCTTTGATCATGATTGCCGCGAAGGAATATGCGGAATGTGTTCGCTTTATATTAATGGTCATGCACATGGCCCCGATACCCTGGTAACCACGTGTCAGCTGCACATGCGGAAGTTCAGCGAAGGTCAGACGATCACCGTTGAGCCCTGGCGCGTAGGAGCATTTCCGGTGATCAAGGATGTTATGGTGGACCGTACAGCATTCGAAAAGATTCAACAGGCCGGAGGTTTCGTCTCAGTCAATACCGGAGGCGTTCCTGACGGAAATACGATTCCCATCTCTCAGGATGATGCAGAAGAAGCGATGGATGCCGCTGCCTGTATCGGATGTGGCGCCTGTGCCGCTACTTGTAAAAATTCGTCGGCCATGCTGTTTTTGGCTGCCAAAGTTTCGCAGTTTGCCAAATTACCGCAAGGTCAGGTGGAGGCAAAAAGACGGGCGAAAGCCATGTATGCCAAAATGGATGAGCTTGGATTTGGTGGCTGTACCAATACCGGTGCATGCGAATTAGCCTGTCCAAAAAGTATTTCAATCGCCCACATTGCCCGGTTAAATCGCGAATACCTCAAGGCAAAAATTGCTGATTAACTCATTATCAAAAGGTTCATAACAAAAAAGCACGATTTTGAGATCGTGCTTTTTTGTTATGAACTTATCGTAGTTGATAACTCTTATTTTTTATACCTTGCGAAGAAGCAATAAAGCTATAATTTGTATAAATTCGCAGTGGAAGGACTAATGAAGTAAAACTTAAGAGAATGCCATACAGAAGACTACCGAACACGGATCAGGCAAGATTAAGGGCCCTTCAAACAGCCATAATGCTGGGGCAGAAGAGAGATCCTGAGGAGCTCGCTTTTTCTGCAAAATCATTGAACAGGCTCAGAGCATTTTATACAAATTTTGAAACGACTCTTATTCATCATAAGCTCGCCAGAACCCAGCAGGAGAAAAGCAGCAATGCTTACCTCGAAACTGTAAGGAAGGCCAGAATCTATTTGTCGCATTTCATTCAGGTATTGAATTTTTCAATACAGCGAGGTGACATGAAATCTTCAGTAAGAGAGTTTTACGGTTTTAGTGACAAAAAATCGCCTTCGCTGATTATGGACTCTGAGGTATTGGAGTGGGGGAAGAAGATCATTGAAGGTGAGCATAAACGGGTTAATCATGGAGGAAATCCATTATACAATCCCTCCATTGCACTTGTAAAAGTGAAATTTGACCAATTTGTCGATGCCTACCATTTTCAAAAGACCCTGCAGAGCAATACAGCCAGGTGGACAACAAAGGTGGCCGATCTGAGAAAAGAGGCTGACGAGATTATTCTTGATATCTGGAATGAGGTAGAGGAACATTTCTCCGAATTTCCTGATGATTTAAAAAGAGAGAGAGCTGGAGAATATGGTTTGACCTACGTTTATCGCCCAATGGAACGGATGAAAAACGAAAGCCATAAAATCAATAATAACGCATACCTGAGCTGATCAATCTGATGCTCCCATCAGACAGTCATTTTTGGTCAAATAAAGATTAGTTTAATTTTAATTGGAAATAAAAATAGGGTGGATAACTTTGGTTATCTGCCCTTAATAATTTTTGAACTGGACCCCCGGAATGCCAGATTTTCAATTTTATCCGTTTAGAGTAAAGCTGAAAATGCACCCCTTTCCAGGAATATTTTCGCTTGATACAAATACCTGGCCCCCTAATTTCTCGATAATTCGCTTCGTGATCGAGAGTCCAAGACCATGCCCTTCCACATTATTTTTACCCAACCGTTCAAAATCAATGAACAATTTTTCAAACGATTTGGAAGGAAGCCCATTCCCATTATCCTGAATCCAAAAACGATAATGGCCATCATTCAAATCTTCACTTCCCATTACAACCTTAGGTGGGTCTCCACCATATTTAAAGGCATTGCTTAGCAGATTGACCCAAACCTCTTCAATCCATTGCGGATGACCTAATACTACTGGCCATTTTTCAGGTAAACTGAACGTTGCCTTCCGCTCTTCAGCAAGGAGGCTAAGTCTTTTAATCGCCTCATTGACTACTGAATACATATCTACAGCCTCCAAGTTGATGTCTTCTTTTCTGATCCTTGATAACATCAACAACTCATCAACAATCTTAATCATTTTATGTCCCTGCTCGTTAAGCAGGTCAAGAAGCTCAAAAGCCTGTTCTTCCTGTTGATTCTGAATGTCCTCCTTTATAAACTCTGTCAACCCGATTACTCCGCTGATCGGATTTTTAAGGTCGTGGGCTACAGTTCGGGCATAAGCATCAAGATCCGCAATCAATTTTTCCTTTTCAACGATCTCATTCCGTAAAAGGGTATTTGATTCGAATGCCGCATCAAGCGCTTTTTTCCGGATAGATATATCATGGAGAAGAAAGATCCTGCCAATTAACTGCCGTTTACTGTTAGTTACCGGGCTGTATTTTACCTCAAAATGTTTGATCCCACCATTGGTCCGGATAGTAGTTTCAGTCAAAAATTCGCTTTCGGATGAATGTTCAGGCCTATCGGCCAGAAACAAGTTGCTAAACCTTTTGAAGTGATTTCCGATAAGCACATCCCTATCTGCATTGATGATTCTGCCAAAAGCCTGATTTACATCCACAATCCGGTCAACCATGTCAATCACGATAACTCCGTCCGATAAGTTGTTGATGGTCTGCCGGCGGGCAACAGGAACCACATCAAACATTCGTTGAAAGTAAATCCCTATTGCCGAGAGTATCCCCGAGAAAATGAGGACAATGGGGGTGAGATCCGCCTTAACCGGTATTAACTTAAATACATACATAATACTGGTAACCAGTGGCATAATTGAGGCAAGAATCAGGTAAATCAGTTGAACCTTATAGATTTTATAAAACCTGAATGTCCCCACAAGCAGAACAATTATTGCTGTGCCCAAAATTAAATACTCATAAAATGCATATATCCAAAACCAACTTCCATAATAGTAAACATTTTCATTGGTCAAGGGAAAGAAATCAACTTTTTCCCAGATCAGATGATGGTATGAATTTGTAAAAACCAGCAAAACGGTAATAAAGGGGATCAACAAAAATATCCCAATAGCCATCGGTTTGGTGAACTTATTCGACTGGGTATAGGCCAGGGTGAAAAAGAGGAAAAAAAGAGTTGTGGTTGAGGCTCCGACGTATCCGATCTGTGACCAGAGGAGTTTGACCTGAAAATTTGTCGCTGCATGTTCAAAACCTTCGCTTATGGCCCACAAGGAGGCCGCGAATTCAAAAAGTATCATGAAATTTACTCCGTCTGTCTTCCTCTTTTTCCAAAGTGCTAAAACTAAGGCTAGAGCAAAAACGCCTGATAATAAACGCACTAAGAAAAGCAAAGTAAATTCGAAACTCATAATAAAGATTAGATTACTTTATTTATTAGGGAACTCCAATAGATGTTACCTTATAGGATTGAAGTCTCAGAATTAAATAATATCAGAACAGCATTTTAATTTTTTCGTAAACAGATTGAGGATCAGGTTTAAGCGGGAATACTACTTGCGGTTTCAGGTAGAATATTTTATGTTCACTTTTAAATTTTTCAATACCTCCACCTGTTATATTTAGCATAATTATGGCATCCAGATCCAATTTACCCAAATTCACCGCCTGAATCAAAGAAGCCACTGCAACAGCCGCTGCAGGCTCCAGATCGTTACCTTCGGTGCCAGTGAATAACCTTGCTGCATCTTCTGCTTCCTGATTGGTTACTGCCAACACTTCACCACCGGCATCTTTCATTGCATCATACAATCCCCCTTTGATGCCGTAAGAGGGTTTTCTATTGGATAAAACCTTGGCATTTATCTCTTCAACCTGTTTCCTCGCTTCTTCATCATTGATCGGAAGCATATCACCCGAACCAGCATCCCAGGCATCTTTAATCGGCAAAAAGGGGGAATTCTGAGAAACCATCAGTTTCATCTTTGTCGAGCCAAACCTTCCATCCTCGAGGAACCGAAGGTTTGCCTCCCATGCTGCGATTGCCCCGGTACCACTGCCAATAGCCTGAAAATAGTAATCGGGAATCGTTCCTATCGTTGACACGGCTGATAAAACCGTAGTGCCCATCCCATCACGCCGGGCAACATTTTTTGATCCCCCTTCAGGATAAAAGCCCTTGATCTGACAAACCAAATTGGATAAATGAATGGCATCAAAATAATCCCCTCCTGATTCGGCAGCGATCAGTTTTACACACGGATCAATTTCCTTTTCAAACCACATAGCATTTAAATTATCCTCCGGAACACAGAGCAAAAGGGGAATTTTATTTTCGGAACAAACTTTGGCGAAAGCCCGGGCAGTATTGCCTGCTGAGGCAACAACCATGACGCCATTATGGTTTCCGTTAATCCGGGCACAGACAGTATAAGCCTCACACTCCTTAAAAGTTCCGGTTTCCATATTTGCACCCTTCTCGGGCCAGTAACCATTAAAGGTAATGTAGAGGTTTTTTAACCCTAATTCTTTTGCCAGGCCAATACTTTTAAAAGTGACAGGAGAACCTGAACCCTTTAAGGTCTTATGAACAGGCAGCCAGGAGGAAAATTTATACAACCCGGGAAGTGTTTCATCGATAACTAATTGCTTATCATCATAGATTGCCCTGATCAGAGCTGGTCCATCGTTATCCGGACAACTTAATTCCCAATTTTGATCTTCAAACTGTTTTCCGCAACATAGCGACTTAAGGTGGTATTTTGTTTTGGCAAAAACTGGCATACTTATGATTTTAAGGATTCAAAGTTAGCTTTTAAAAAAAGTAATCCAAAGAAATTTTTTAACCCAGGAACCTTAAATATTTTATATTTCGTCCGTATGAAATCTCGGTTGTACGTTTAATTTCCAAGTTTGGAAACAGTTATACGACAAACAATTTAAAAAATCATTCGTTTCAAAAACTTATCCGATTTTGACAATCAGCCAAAAATGATGAAAAATAGAATTTGACAATCAGGACTTGATATTCTCATCAATAGCCCGGTTCAGATACCGGTTAAACGGATAGATAATTTTAAAAATTTCAATCGCTTTGACTATAAAATCTGAATCAATTAGCTCCTCCTCTTTGACCGGGTGGCCAACTGCATAACTGCGGTTTTTTATCAGTTCAAGGTGTTCCCACTCTTTTGGATACCCTTTGGGAGCTTTCTTTAATTTATCGGAATAATCGAGAGTGTAGGTTGCTTTAAAATCATCTTTCTCAATAATTTGGATAAAATCCTGCGGGTGGTAGTAGATTTCCTGCCTGATAGCCTGAAGGTGCTCAGGCGGTGGCATGTAAATTCCTCCGGAAAGGAAGCATTCTCCGGGTTGCAAATGAAAATAATAGCCTGCAAATCCCAAATTCCGTCCTCCACGCGCGATAAAGCACCCAAAATTAGTTTTAAAGGGTCGCTTGTCATTCGAGAAGCGGACATCGCGGAAAATCCGGAATACACAATCTTTGGGATTTAACACCGGAATTTCCTCATCGAACTTCCGGATTTCGTGGATCATTCGCTCAGCAACTGTGAGAAATTTCTTACGTGACTCGTCATACCTATCCCTGTTCAGATTGAACCACTCACGCGTATTATTCGCTTCCAGATCTTTTAGAAAACCGAGTATCTCCTTCATAGTTCAAAAATAACTGAAATTGGTCAACTAACTCTCGATTGGTTCCCTATTTTTGTATAAAAAATCAAAAATCGATGGCAAGAAGCTGTATTATTGTGGCAGGAGGAAATGGATCACGTATGGGGACTGACCTACCAAAACAATTTCTGCCGGTCAGAGGCAATCCTGTACTGATGCATACGATCCGGAATTTTTACGATTTTGACCCGTTAATTCAACTTATCGTCGTTCTCCCTGCAGATGAGATTGTCCACTGGAAGGAACTATGCCATCAGCATCACTTTAATCTTCCGCACCTGTTGACTGCCGGAGGTAACACCCGCTATCAATCTGTGAAGAACGGACTCTCAATGGCAGATGATTCTGATTTAATTGCCATTCATGACGGGGTTCGGCCATTGGTCAGTCATGAGACGCTCAAACGTTGTTTCAAATGCGCCGAAATAATGGGAACTGCGATTCCGGTTCTTCCTGCCAATGAATCAGTACGCGAAGGAACCATGAATACTTCTGTACCCGTTGACAGGTCACGCTATTTCCTGGTACAGACTCCCCAGGTTTTTAGAGCTTCCCTGATTCAGGAGAGTTACAAACAACCCTGGATTCCCGAATTTACAGACGATGCATCAGTCGTTGAACAAGCTGGAATAGCCGTCCATCTGGTAATGGGGAATCGCGAGAATATCAAGATTACCTTTCCCGAAGACCTCCGGATTGCTGAAATATTTCTGGGATTTCGGGAATAATACAATAGAGAAGTACGGTCGTGCGTCTCTATTGTATTATTCCCTGATTACCTTAACCTCCATTCGGATATCCTTTACCGGCCGGTCATTAGGACCTGTGGGCTGAGCCGCAATGGCATCCAAAACTGACAATCCTTCAATCACTTCCCCAAAAACAGTATAATTGCCATCCAGGTGTGGAGTTCCTCCGACAGTAGTATAAAGCTCCTTTTGTTTTTCGGTCAATTTGAAAGGGGTTTGCTTTGCCTTTCCCATAGCCTGAGCCTGCAGTTTTGTGACCAGTTTATCGAAAGCCCGGTGGTTTCCCGCTTTCTGGTAGAAAATCAAAGAATCGCTGCTGGCCCGGGCAAGCTGATTCATAATATTTTGGGCTAATTTCTGGGTCACCTCCTCTTCAATCGCATCAATATTGTTGGCCGGAAATACCACGCCCTGAACGATATAAAATTGCGAGCCGGAAGATCTCTTTTCTGGATTGATCTGATCCCCTTCGCGGGCAGCTGCCAGTGCCCCTTTTTTATGAAATATATTGGGATTAATCTCCTTTCCCAGCTCGTATCCCGGGCCACCGTTCCCCAGTTTCTGTCCGGGTTTTGCATTTTTGGTATCCGGATCACCCCCCTGTATCATAAAATCCTTGATCACCCTGTGAAAAAGGAGCCCATCAAAATATCCGGCTTTAGCCAGTTTGAGAAAATTATCGCGGTGTTTGGGGGTCTCGTTATAAAGCTCCACCTTCATCTCACCGAATTCAGTCTTAATTACTACTATGGGACGTTTATCCTGGGCATTGCCACAGGAGATGATCAATATGGAGGCCAGAATAATGATACCTGTAAAAATTTTCTTCATCGGTCTTTGATGTTTTGGACCAAAGATAAGAAAAAATGCGACTGGCTATTGGCACCTGTCTTCTGGCAATTTCATCTTTCAGAAATGAAATTTCAAATAATCAAATTGAACAATGAGGTAATTTCCCTTAATTAATATCTTTTTAATCTAAAGGGGGTGATCCTCTTTTAACATGGGGCGGCCAGAAGGTAGTTGCAAGCAACCAACAGCACTTTAACATGTGCCCTTATTCCTTAAGTAAATGAGCCGTAATTTTTTTAATTTTGTGGTCAAGTTTGAAAAGATTAAAAAGATGAGCGATTTTATTATTTATAATACCCTTAGCCGGAGTAAAGAGATTTTCAAACCTTTAAATCCCGGTCATGTAGGGATGTATGTATGCGGACCCACCGTATATGGCGAGGCTCATCTTGGTCATTCGCGCCCTGCAATCACCTTCGATGTATTATTTCGGTACCTTAACCATTTGGGATATAAAGTGCGCTATATCCGGAATATCACCGACGTTGGCCACCTGGTCAATGATGCCGATGAAGGTGAGGATAAAATTGCCAAAAAGGCGAAGGTGGAAGAGCTCGAGCCCATGGAAATCGTTCAGCTTTATACCAATAGTTACCGGCAAAATATGGCCCAGCTCAATGTTTTGCCTCCCAGCATTGAGCCTTCAGCCTCCGGGCATATTATTGAGCAGATTGCTGCCGTTCAGCAGCTGATTGATTCCGGGTTTGCCTATGAGATCAATGGCTCGGTCTATTTTGATGTGGAGAAATTTGCCTCAGTTCATAACTACGGAAAATTATCCGGAAGGAAAATTGAGGATCTATACACCAATACCCGTGATCTTGACTCCCAAAATGAGAAAAAATCGGGCCTTGACTTTGCTGTCTGGAAGAAGGCTTCATCAGGGCATATTATGAATTGGCCATCCCCATGGGGTACCGGATATCCGGGCTGGCATATCGAGTGTACAGCCATGAGTACCAAATACCTGGGTGAAACTTTTGACATTCACGGAGGAGGACTTGATCTGCTCTTCCCTCACCATGAGGCAGAGATTGCACAAGGTGTGGCCTGCTTCGGACACGATACAGTCCGCTATTGGATGCACAACAACCTGATCACCATTAACGGTCAGAAAATGGGGAAGTCGCTTGGGAATTTCATCACACTCAACGAATTGTTCTCTGGAACTCATCCCCTGCTTGAAAAGGCCTATTCTCCAATTACGATACGATTTTTCATTTTGCAGGCGCATTACCGCAGTCCGCTCGATTTTTCGAATGAAGCACTCCAGGCTGCTGAGAAGGGTCTGGAACGGTTGCTCAAAGCCGTTGCACTTCTCGATGAACTTATTCCCTCTGCAGATTCTTCGATGGACGTAGGGGCATTAAAAGAGAAGTGTTATGCAGCGATCAATGACGATCTGAACACACCTGTACTGATTGCCCATCTGTTCGACGGGGTCAAAGTGATCAATTCAGTTAATGATGGCAAGGCCTCTGTGAACGCGCAAGACCTCCTACTTTTGAAACAGCTCTATCATGATTTTACCTTCGATATCCTTGGATTCAAGTCTGAAACTGCTTCCGGAGGATCCGATCAGGAGATTTTAAAAGAGGTGGTCGATTTATTGCTGAACCTGCGCGTTGAAGCCAAGAAGAATAAAGAGTGGGCTACTTCCGACAAAATCCGTAACAGCCTTACCGAATTGGGCTTTGAGATTAAAGATACCAAAGAGGGGTTCAGCTGGGAGTTGAAAAAATAAGATTTAATTAGTAAGCGGGTGACTTGTTCCCGACCAGGAAATAGTGAGCCGGTGACATGTTCAGAACCTGAATAAATCACCAGCTCACAATCAAAAGCAGTTGTTACTGCAACGCCTTCTCCATATTAATTAAGCCTTCCTTCAGAACGGATCGGGGACAACCAAAATTTAACCTGAAATAACCATCCCCTCCTGTTCCGAATCTGCTACCATGATTCAATGCTACTCCTGAGTCGATCAGCCGTTTGGCAAGCTCTTTTTCGCTCAAACCATACGCAGTAAGATCCATCCAAACGAGGAATGTGGCTTCCGGCTTCATGATCTTGACTTTAGGCATTCTTTCAGAGATGAAAGACTCCAAGAACTTATAATTCTCGCCAAGATAAACCATTAATTGATCAAGCCAGTCGTAACCATCTCGAAGGGCAACCTCCGTAGCAATATTCCCAAAGATATTTCCGCTGTGAATATGCACCGTATTTAGGATTTGCTCATACTTTACTCTGATTTTTTTATTCGGGATGATTACAAAAGCAGAGGAGAGTCCGGCAACGTTAAAAGTCTTGCTGGCAGCCATCAATACCGCACTGTTCATGGCAATATTCTCAGAAACCATGGGGATTGGAATATGCTTACTTCCTGAAAAAACAAGGTCGGCATGAATCTCGTCCGAAACAATGAATATGCCGTTCTCGTTACAAATCCGGCACAACTCTTCGAGCTCTTCCTTTGTCCAGACCATACCCCCCGGATTATGGGGACTGCACAAGATTAGTAGTTTAGTATTCTCATCGATCCCTTTCTTAAGATTTTCAAAATCGAAGGTATACCTGCCGTCCTTGATAATCAGCGGATTTTCAACCATCTTCCTGCCCAACCCTTTAATACTGGTAAAGAATGGAAAGTAGACCGGAGGCTGGACAATTATCTTGTCTCCTGGTTCTGACAATGCCATCACGAGCAAAGAAACCGCAGAAACGACACCTGGACTGGTAGAAATCATCTCTTTCTCAATCTTCCAGTTATGCCGCCTATCCACCCAATTGATTATCGACTCGTAGAAACCATCTGTACGATAGGAATAGGCCAGAATTTCGTGATTCAGCCTTTGTCGCAACGCATCCATGATAAAGTCAGGTACCCTGAAATCGGTATCTGCGACCCAAAGAGGTACCGCGTCTGCTTTTCCAAAAAAAACCTCAAGCATATCGTATTTGAGACAGTCTGTTCCTCGCCGTTCTATGATTTCATCAAAATTGTATTTCTTCATTTTTTAGTACTGTATTTTATAATTTGTATATATTGCGACTGGCTGCTGTCAAGCTTGTCACTTAGATGGTCTACCTGGATTATTTAAACCTTATTCTATTATTTACCAATCAGATATAAGCAATATATGGATTTGTCCTGAAGAGCCGTTTGCCGGTAGCCTTGAGCAAATAGCCAACAGTTAACAGCCAGATGCTATATCTCTATTTTCTTAAGCCAGTTAAAACCCTCTCCCTTTTCAATCTTCAAAACAAAATTAAAACGATTTGGATCAAGACAAAGTTCAAAATCGGTTGAAGGGGACCATTCATGATTCGCGGGATCAAGAAGACGAGCTCCGTCACCGATGGTGAGCATTTCCTTCATTTTGTCGAAATCGGGCTCCAGACCCAGTAATTTATCACGTACATATTCCGCCAGAAAGGTATCTTCCTGTGTTGGATACCGCCCTTCGTAACCCATACAAACGAGGCTGATTATTTGGGGATCTTTTTTCAGGATATACCTCACAATCGCATCTGCATTTACAAAACTACCGGTAATAATCTCATCGGAAAAAGAGGCATTGGCAATACCCTTGGTTCCCGAGCTTGTGGTCATGACGATAGTTTTTCCTTTAAAATTCTGGTTCATAACATGTGTCGGGGAGTTGCCAAAATCAAAACCGGGCACTTTCCGCTCAAACCGTTCACCCAGCATGACTACATCAGACATTACTTTCTTCAGTTCAAAAGCTTCTTCAACATGTTCAATCGGGATAATCTTCTCAGCTCCGGCAGCAAAAACATAACAAGCAGTGGAGAATGCCCTGAAGACATCGATCACAACCGTGAGCCCTTTCGCTTTTTTGGCACCTTCCGTAAGCTGAAGAATTTCAATTTCCATTGTACGCTTTTAATCGTTCCATCAGGAACTTTTGTAAATTGGCAGCGAATTTAACGTAAAAAGTAGAAACGTACGATGATTTCTGTCGCTATAAAAAGTTTATCGCTATTGCAATTCAATAATCTGAGCAATTATCCTGAATTGCTCCACTTCTCCACGATGCGCACGGGGGGTAAAAGCACAGCAAATTACAGCTCGCTAAACCTTGGACTCAATTCGGGCGATGCACGTGAAAATGTAATTGCCAACAGAAACATCCTTTCTAAAGCACTAAATATAAGTACTGATCGACTAATTTTTCCGAAGCAGACCCACTCCACAACTGTTAAGATAATAACCGATGAATTTTTTGCTGCAGGTGAAAAGGCACAAAAACAATATCTTCATGAAACAGATGCCTTGATAACAAATCTCAGGGGAGTGTGCATTTCTGTAAAAACGGCTGATTGCGTACCGGTGCTCCTCTATGATCCTAGGCGAAAAGTGGTTGCAGCAATCCATGCCGGGTGGCGCGGAACAGCACAAACCATAGTATTAAAAACAATTCACAGATTGGCTGTAGAGTTTGGATCAGACCCTACAGATCTGATTGCAGGAATCGGTCCTTCAATAAGCCCTGACATTTACGAGGTCAGGGAAGACGTACATAGCCAGTTTGATCCGGAATTTTATCAGGACACAAATCCGGTTCGGTCGGATAAAAGAGTGCTTAACCTTTGGAAGGCCAACCAACATCAGCTGATCGATGGAGGTGTCTCATCTGAAAAGATCGAAATCGCACAACTCTGCACCTGGTCAGATAGCGACAGATTTTTTTCAGCCCGGCGTGACGGAGCCAGGACAGGCAGAATGGCAACAGGAATTATGCTGCTATAAAAATTTTCGGGCAAAGAACTCAATCCATCGATTGAGGAATTGCCTTCTTTGCCCGATCCTTACAATTACAGCCTGCAGCTAGTCGCCAACAGCCTTTCTTAAATCTATTTCGCGTGATTGGAGAACGAATAAGGAAAACTTTCAGGTAAAGTACCTCTAAATTTATTTGGCACTTTGGTCATGTCAAACTGAAGTTTTCCCCCCTTTAAAAAAGCGGTATGTGTGATGTAATTTTTATCATACACGGCTCCGTTGAGGGTGACTTTATTGAGATAAATATTTTCAGCACTGTTTTGAGGTGCTTCAATCTCAAATTTCTTTCCGTTTTCGAGGGTCAGCGTGATTTTTTTAAAGAGAGGTGAACCAATAGCATACTCACCAGTTCCGGAAGCTACAGGATAGAAACCCATTGCCGAAAAGACATACCATGCCGAAGTCTGGCCATTGTCCTCGTCACCGCAAAGTCCATCGGGATTTGGATTATAAAGCTTGTCCATAGTCTGCCGGATCCAGTACTGACCCTTCCAGGGTTGACCAAGATAGTCATAAAGATAAATCGCATGCTGGACAGGTTCATTACCATGGGCATACTGCCCCATGTTGGCAATCAGCATTTCGGTGATTTCGTGAATTTGCGTCCCGTAATAAGAGTAATCGAAAGTGGGTGCTGCAGCGAACATTTCGTCCAGACGATCAGCCATCTGTTGACGTCCCCCAAACAGGTTGGCCAACCCCTGCGGATCGTGAAACACACACCAGGTCCAATGCCAGCTCGAGCCTTCAGTAAAGGCATCACCCCATTTGTCAGGGCGAAAAGGGGACTGGAAGGTGCCATCCTCGTTTCTCCCGCGCATAAAATTGACCGATTTATCAAAAACATTCTGGTAATTCAGGGCACGTTTGGCAAACCGGTCAATCTCTTCCTGAGGACGACCCAGATCTTTAGCCAGCTTCCAGATGCACCAGTCAGCAAACGAATATTCGAGAGTTCTTGCCGTATTCTCATTCACTCCTACATTGTAGGGAATATAACCCAATTTATTGTAGTATTTAACCCCAAAACGACCCACTGAATGCATGGGGCCTTCATTTTCCGTGTTTTTCAGAATAGCCTCATACAATTTTGAAATATCAAATCCACGGATTCCCTTAAGGTAGGCATCTGAAATAATGACCGCTGAGTTCGAACCAACCATGCAGTCACGATGTCCCGGACTGGCCCATTCAGGAAGCCATCCACTTTCATTGAAGGTATTAGCAAGCCCTTCCATAATGTGAGAACTGAGGGTTGGATGCATCAGCGTGAAATAGGGGTATACGGCACGGAAAGTGTCCCAAAAACCGTTATCGGTAAACTGATATCCCGGAAGAACTTTGCCATTGTAGGGACTGTAATGAACTACTTTATCATTCGCATCGATTTCGTAGAACTTTCGAGGGAAAAGCATGGTATGATAAAGTGCGGTATAAAAAGTGCGGTTTTGGTCAACAGTTCCCCCTTCAACCTTTACCCGGGCAAATTCTTTATTCCAGGTCTCCGCTGCTTTGTTTCTGGTCTGATCAAAGGTCTGCTCTCCCACCTCTCTGCTCAGGTTAAGCTCCGCCTGTTCCAGACTGATGAATGAGGAGGCTACGCGGGCATGAACCTGCTCACCCTTTTTGGTCTTAAAGCTGATTATAGCCATAACATGGCCTCCTTCCGCCATATTGCTTCCTTTTGTATACACACTGTCTTTCCAGGTTGCCAATTCTGTGAATTCCTTGTCAAACCGGATCACAAAGTAATTGTGAAAATTCTCCGGAACACCTCCGTCATTATTTCTGCAATAGCCCGTAATTTTCTTTTCGTTTGGTGATATCTTCACCATCGATCCCTTATCAAACGCATCAACCAGGATATGTGAAGAAGAGGATTCTGGGAAAGTAAACCGAAACTGTGCTGCGCGTTCTGTTGGCGCTATCTCTGCAACTACATCATAATCTGAAAGATATGCCCGATAATAATGAGGTTTTGAGATTTCGACCTTGTGTGAAAACCACGATGCACGCCGATTTTCATCGACGATCAGTTCCCCGGTTTCGGGGAATAACGAAAATGCAGCGTAGTCATTGATCCATGGACTGGGTTGGTGCGTCTGTTTAAACCCTCTTATTTTCACATCATGGTACATATATCCCCAGCCGTTTCCCATTTTATTGGTTTGCGGAGTCCAGAAATTCATCCCCCATGGCAGGGCAATAGCAGGATAGGTATTCCCATTTGAAAGGGAATGATCGGAATCAGTTCCAACGAGTGGATTGACATATTCCACTAAAGAGGCTTGTTGGCTCCCCTTTTGTTGTCCAAAGGTATTCAAGGCAAACAGTACCACCACAAACACTACAAATCTTAATCTCATTTCCATCGTTTTATTCGTTTATCTTATCAGAAGTTTAACCTAACTTTTATATCTTCCTATTTCTATAAATTTCAACCAATTGCAATCCCTAGATTGTTCTTTCCTCTACCCGCTCACCTGGACCTCAAGTCCCGTTTCTTCCCGGACCCGGTCAGCGATGGTTTCGAGTTCATCGGTTGGAACCTTAAAAAGATTGCTGGCAGGGGTATCACGGGCAATGGTGTAAATAGTTACAGATTTTGGCTGAATCTCCCTGAGCAGAGCGATCCAGGCCACTAGTTCGAATTCTGTCGTATTGTCTATTTTGGTCCCCTCAAAAGTACCCCGGATGAACATTGTTTGAATAATCTGGCTGCCATTGAATTGCTTTAGATTCCGCACCACCTTCTCCAGATTAAATCTTCCCACTGGTTGATCGAGAACTCTTATGGTCTCCGAAATACCCGAATCAAGTTTTAGAATATTATCATCCACCTTTTTTAAGGCCTCAACAACCTTTGCTTTATGAAGCATCGTTGAATTGGAGAGGACAGCTATTCTTGCTTGCGGACATATTTCATCCCTGATCAGTATGGTGTCGTCGATTATGGCTGCAAAATGGGGGTGAATTGTTGGTTCTCCGTTTCCGGCAAATGTAATTACATCAGGCAATTTTCCTTCGTTTTTCATCTCCAGCAACTTTCCCCTGAGTATGCTTTTCACCTCCAATTGTGATGGTAAAATAGGTTTTACTGAACCCTTTTCTGGATTCCATCCGCATTCACAATAGATACAGTTAAATGAGCATAATTTGGAATCGTTCGGCAATAAATTGATTCCAAGCGAAATGCCCAATCTTCGACTGATTACGGGTCCAAATATTGTTTGATCAAAGAGAAATGTCGGCATATTGTATTTTCGAATATTCTTGATATTAAGACAAATAAAATTAGATCAATTTTCTGATCTGGGATTGAGGCTGCAGTCGTAGTTGCTGTAAATCCATCCCGGTAATCAGGTTAATCCCGGGTCTTTTTCCTATTTCAATAGTTCCTGCCCAACTGTCCATTTCCAGGGCTCTTGCTCCATTAATCGTGGCCCAGGACACTATTTCTATTAAAGGAATCGATGGGAAATGGGACTGGATTGTTTTCATCTCATCGAGGATTGAGAGCTTATGGTTTGAGGATAGGCTGTCTGTTCCAAGACAAATCTGAAGTTTATTTTTGCGAAAAAGTTCAATGTCGGGTAGGAGGTTTTCGATAAAAAGATTAGATTCAGGGCAAAGGACGAACCAGGTCTGAAAGAGTGGCCTTGTCTTACTAATCAGGTCAATATCTCCTTGCGCTGTCCGGATATTATGGACGAGCAGAAGCTTATTTTCAATGGGTAAATTGCCAATGACACTTTCCAGGGCTCCCTTTCCTGAGGGTCGGAAAGTGGTGAGGTCCATATTGAGGTTTTCGGTCAGATGCCTGTAGATTTCGCCATCCCCTGAACGGTATAAATCATCTTCAGCAGAGCTTTCCTGGCTATGCATCGATAAAACTGAATTTTCACTAATCGCAAAGGATGTGATTTTATCGAATAGTTCTTTTGAGATTGCGTATGGAGAATGGGGTACAATTGAAGCAGACAATCCCATTTCCTTTGCCTGATCATAGCATTGACAAGCTAACCCAAAAGCTTTCTCTACCCTATCCGGGGAGAATCCCAGGGCCTCCACAAAAGTATGATAGGCGATTTTCGATTCCAATTTTATAGGAAATGTTGCATTCGTATTAGAGATATCACCTACTGCCACAACCCCATTTCTCCAAAGTTCGTGATCTGCATTCCGGGCTTCAACAAGAATTTCCGGGTCATTATGATTACGGCGCTGTGCAACATTTTTCAGGAATTCAGGGAGTCCGGATCTTTCCCCGAAAGCTGCACGTAAATGAGATAATTCCAGATGGCAGTGTGCATTAACAAAACCGGGAGTTAATACACCACTATAAAACTCAACTCCGGCTTTTTCTTCAAGCTTTCCGTTTGTGTCGATAATATCAGCTACAACACCCTGGTCGGTGAGGACAATAATTCCTTTTTCAAGAATAGTCCCGTTTCCCGTGAAAATAAAATGAGCTGAGAACTTGCGCATATCCGACTACTTTTTTACACGCAGAATCGAGTCTTTTGCCCTGGATCTCACATCCATTTCATTTAACCGATTAAGCACTTCGTCATAAACAAGCTTATATTTTTCGGGATATTTACCATAATACAGCAAAGATGCTTCAAATACCTTCTGATCACACTTAAATTTCTTAAGCACAGAAAGGTAAAGATCTTCCTGATAATTTTCCCGGGTAATCTTGTCCATATACCGTTGAGCATAAACACCTTCAGCGAGATGAATTTCAACGAGTACAGGGATGATCTCCTTTTCACTCATAATCCCATTGGGGGTTCTGTTTCCAGCACAGGCCATAACCAGAATTGCGGCTAAAACGATCAGAACTTTTCTCATTCGTCATCCTCCATTTGCTTAATTTCCCTGAATTTCTTTGAGAAAGGTGATGCAAAAACAAAAGCGTTGAGCTTTTTATTGCGGGTATTAAAAATCTGGGAACTATTCCCTTCCCAACACTTTTGCCCCTCTGAGATAAAAAGAATATTGTCGCCAATCTCCATCACCGAATTCATATCATGGGTATTGATAATTGTTGTGATGTCAAATTCTGACGTAATTTCTTTAATAAGAGCATCAATCAGGATGGAGGTTACCGGATCAAGTCCGGAATTGGGCTCGTCACAGAATAAATATTTAGGATTCAGCGCTATAGCCCTGGCAATAGCTACCCTTTTACGCATACCTCCTGATATCTCTGACGGATATAAATGGTTCGATTCCTTAATATTCACCCGATCAAGGCAAAAATTAAGCCGCATCACCTTTTCCTTCATGGTCATAGTTGTAAACATATCCATGGGAAACCGGACATTTTCCTCTACAGTCAGGGAATCAAAAAGGGCTCCGTTTTGGAAAACCATGCCGATCTCCTGCCGAAGTAATTTTTGTTCCTGGAAGTCCATGATCAGTGTATCTCTTCCATCAAAAAGGATTTCACCTTTATCAATATTGAACAGTCCAACAACTGACTTTAACAGAACAGTCTTCCCTGAACCACTCTGCCCGATGATCAGGTTGGTCTTCCCCTTTTCGAAAACGGCAGATATGTCTTTAAGTACATCCCGGCCTTCGAAGGACTTATATATATTTTTAATTTCAATCATTTGAATAGCAATTGAGTAAGGACCAGGTCGAAAAACAGAATCAGGATGCTGGTATTTACCACCGCTTTGGTGCTTGCACGCCCTACCTCAAGGGCTCCTCCCTGTACAAAATAACCCATATATGCAGGTACAGAAGCAATTAAGAATCCAAAAACCAATGTTTTAATAATTGAAAAGGAGACATAAAACGGAACAAACAGGGTGGTAATTCCCGTAAGATAAGTTGCGATGGTAACCACCCCGGAAAGCGGACCGGTAATTAATCCACCCACCAAGCCGCAAAATACACTGATAATGAATAAAAACGGACTTATAAAAACAACAGCTATAATTTTTGGCAGAATCAGGTAAGATGCTGAATTAACACCCATAATCTCCATGGAATCAATCTGTTCTGTGATTCGCATGCTTCCAAGTTCAGAAGCAATGTTAGAACCCACCTTCCCTGCAAGCATCAGACTTAGTACAGTTGAGGAAAATTCAAGGATCAGTGTATCGCGGTTTCCAAGTCCAATAATATAGGAGGGCATTAACGGATTAACCATGTTATAGGTCAGCTGCAATGTGATGATGCCACCCATGAAGACAGAAATTACTGCGACAATACCAATCGAATTTATTCCCAGTTTTTCTATTTCAAGGATTAATTGCCGGATATAGATTGAGTTCTTCTCCGGCTTTTTAAACACCCTGACCATCAGCAAAAAATATTGTCCAATGTGATAAAATATATTCACTTATAAAAATTAGATATATATAATTGATAATTAAATAGTTGTAAATATATAACTGTTCATCTCAAAAAATTCACAACGCTTAAATTTTCCGATAAAAGTACAAAAAATTGACTCTATGACGAAATAAGCAGCAAACAAAACCAGAATCCAATGACGGATAAAAATTTAGTCCCGAAATCCCGTGAGTTACTCGCATCGGGCAAATAATTGGGAGACCTTTACAATAAGATCTATACTGAATTAGCCTGGTTCAGAAACGACCATTTTTTACCTGGAATGATTTTCAAAAAGGTAATTTATTTGCCATTCAACCCCCCAGGCTAAAATTCAAGGAACCATTATTCAGGATTGGTCGTACAACATAAATCCCATGCTGTTTTATTTCAAAAAAATAAATAATTTTGAGTAAAAATAAGACGATGGAAAATTGTAAAAATTTTTGTGTGATTATGGCTGGTGGTATTGGGAGTCGTTTCTGGCCATTAAGTACTGCTGAAAAACCAAAACAGTTTTTAGATATTCTCGGTGTCGGCCGTTCCCTTCTTCAGCTTACCTTCGATCGTTTTTCACGTATTATTCCTGCCGCCAATTTTCTTGTAGTTACCAGTGAAAATCACAAAAATCTTGTTCTCAGTCAGCTCCCGCAACTGAAGGAATCTCAGGTTTTATCTGAACCATTACGGCGTAATACTGCTCCTTGTGTTGCCTACGCAACCTATAAAATTCTGAGCACTTGTCCTGAGGCCAATGTCATTGTAGCTCCCTCTGATCATTTAATTTTAAAAGAAGATTACTTTCTGGAAGAGATAAACAATGGCCTAAGGTATGTTTCCGATAGTGATGTCCTACTCACCCTTGGATTGCAGCCTAACCGTCCTGAAACTGGTTATGGTTATATTCAGGTAGCTGAAAAAATTGCCTTTGAGCAAAAGGATAATTTATTTAGAGTCAAGACTTTTACTGAAAAACCGGATCGTAAAATGGCTGAAGTATTCATTGAAACGGGAGAGTTTTACTGGAATTCGGGGATTTTTATCTGGTCGGCCAAGGCTATCCAGAATGCCTTTACAAAACATCTGCCCGAAGTAACTGCCTTGTTTGAATATGGGAAAAAACATATCAACACTCCTGACGAGGTTCAGTACATCAATAAAGTTTATTCTGAATGTCCCAACATTTCGATTGATTACGGGGTGATGGAAAAAGCCAGTAATGTTTACGTTTTGTGTGCCGACTTTGGGTGGTCAGATCTGGGTACCTGGGGTTCGCTTTACGAAAATCACAAAAAAGATGAACATTCCAATGCAGTAAGTGGAAACAAAATATTCTTATACGATACCCATGAGTGCATAATTAACATGCCTGACCATAAAATTGCAGTTATCCAGGGTCTCGAGGATTATATCGTTGTTGAATCCGAAAAAACCCTGTTAATCTGCAAAAAAGAAGATGAACAGCAAATTCGTCAGTTTGTAGCTGATGTAATGCTTGCTGAAGGGAAATAACAGCTTTACATCCGGACAAGAATTTTAGATGACAGCTGGTCTGTGACAACTCCAAACGGGTTGGTTCGATTTCAATACTTCATTGTGAAACTAAATTCAACCGCGTAAGCTGAACAAGCTGGCAGCCATTAGCCAGCAGCAAATTCGTACCTGTCAGTTGCCGGATCCTCAAAGCCTCTTAACAGCAAGCTGTTGCAATACAGAGTCTCTCAACACATTGAATTTAGTGAGGTTTGCAGGCTTTACAGGTTCTGCAGGTGGCGATTTTACCGTCAGCGGATCAACAGGGGTTCCCCCCATGTAAACCCTGAAATCGAGATGAGGACCCGATGCAAGCCCAGTGGCGCCTACATATCCAATCACTTCACCCTGCCTGACATGGGCTCCGACCTTAAGGCCTGCCGCAAACCTGGATAAATGCATATAACTGGTGGAATAGACAGAATTGTGTCTGATTTTCACAAAATTGCCACCCCCGGTTGGCTGATAGCTCTTTTGGAGGACTACACCATCACCAATGGTATATACAGGTGTTCCTGTTGCTGCTGCATAATCGACACCATGATGGGGCCTGACAATACGTAATATGGGATGCATCCTGTTATTTGAAAAGCGGGAGCTGATATGCGAAAATTTCAGTGGCGCTTTCAAAAACGATTTCCGCAGACTGTTCCCCTTCTGGTCAAAGAAACTATCTCCATCCTCCTGGGTAAACCGGATGGCATAAAAATCGGCCCCCCCCTGAGTAAATGATGCCGAATAGATTTTCCCCGGACCAATTGACTCACCGTTTACAAAATCTTCATCATAGATAACGGTAAACTGATCACCTCTTTGAATGGCAAAAAAATCGATGGTCCAGGCATAAATATCTGATAACTGAACTGCCAGAAGAGGGCTTATATGACTGTCTTTTATAGCATTCCAGAGGGAACTGGTAATCACGCCCGACGCAGTTTGTCTCTTTGAGGTCACTTTTTGTTTACCGGCTGTTACCAATAACGAACCGGTTAACGGGTACAGGTAATAATCGATACTATTATTTTCGTATGCCAGAAAGAGTGGCCTCCTGTTTGAATCTCGGGAATAGAACATGGTATAACGGTTACCCGCTTTCATTTTCCGAACATCAAATATGGCAACCGAGTTTTTTGCAAGCTGGTCAACCGTCTGTGCAGAAACTCCACGGTCAATCAGGATATCCGAAAGATTCTGATTCCTGGCAATCGTACTCTCCTCAACATGGAATGAATCAGCTTTTAAACCATACAGCAGTTTAGGTTCAGAAATATGGACTACCAAATCTTCGCCTAAAGGGGGAAGTTTTTGATAGTAACGCACATACAATGATGTGAATAAAAACCCCAGTACCATAATCACTAACCCTGTGATCACATATTTCCGCCGATTTGTCATTGATTCAATTTAAGACTGCTAAAAAGCCCTTACAGCCCTGACTAAGAAGAGATAGTCCTTGTAGTTGTAATATTGGTAGCCAGTTTTGAAAAGCTGGCTCCATGCATTTTGGCTGTTGCTTTCACTTGAACTCCAATAGACATAGATACCAAATCCACCCAGGTTTGCGTTAGCTCCGCTTGCTCCCTGACCTATATTCATATACATCAGATTAAGCTCATCCTTAGAAGGTAAAAACCAGTCAGCATATCCTCCAAGTGTAAGTGATCTGCAAATGCTTGCGGCATTATTTCCGACCCCCTGCGTCAGAATAATAGCGTTGGTGTTTGCCTGACCTGTTCCAACTGCAGTACCAGTAGCGCCTGTAGATTTATAACTTCCATTCCACCATGGCACACTCAATGCCTGGTCGGTAGGTGCAGAGATCAGGCCATGTTGACCAGTGGCATCAATATAAAAAACAATCCCCCCCTGAAATTTTTCACCAATAAACGCGATAGTTGAAGTTATGGAAGTCTGATTTCCATAGGATGTCCCTACACTATTTGTTGCGTAAGCCCGGATAAAATAGGTAGTGCCCGGAATTAATCCGGTCAGTGAACTGGCATACGAACCGGAACCAACTCCATCAACTGTCTTATTGTCAGTGATCACTGGATTGGGATTGGTAGCCCAACAAACTCCGCGGGCTGTAATTGCAGCCCCGCCATTGGAATAGATTGACCCCCCGCTTGATGCAGTTGTCGAGGTGACTCCTAATGCTGCGGTGGTAGTGATTGTGGGTAATGTATCATTGGTTGTAATGGTCAGTTGATTGCCATATGAAGTTCCCCCGCTATTGATTGCATAGGCTCTCACATAATAAAGCGCTCCTGGGGTTAATCCGGAAAGATAACTTGTAAAAGTGCCTAAACCAGTTCCATTAGTGGTTTTGCCATCTTTGGTTGTCGGATTCTGATTTGTACTCCAACAAACTCCACGAACTTCAATAGGAGATCCGTTATCGATAGTAACCTCACCGCCGCCATAAGCAGTGGTCGAAGTGACACCCGATAAGGTCGAAGTCGTCAAACCCGGGGCCAGAGGCAGTGTATTAAATATTAATTGATTACTATAGGCCGTCCCTGCACTGCATGTAGCATAGGCCCTGACATAATAGGTGGTTAACGGATGTAATCCTGAAAGTGTGCTCGAAAAGTTGGCAATCCCGTTTCCATCATTTGTTTTGTTATCAGCAGTGGTAGGTTCCGGGTTTAAGCTGTAGCAAATCCCATAAGCTGTAACAACAGCACCTCCGCTGGCAGTAACTGCCCCACCGCTTGCGGCAGATGTGGAAGTAATATTAGTTACTGAGAATATTGCAATTGTGGGCAAAACATTTGGCACCTGGGTCTTCTGGCAGCTAAACAACAGGCAAAATAATACTCCGGTAAGGAGTGCTATGTAAATTGTGGATTTCGTTTTCAATATTTTTCATTTTATAATCTGCAAACATAACGAATTAATTTTTTTTATGGCAATACTATTTTTCGTTATAATTGATTATAGTTTTAAAACTCAGTATTTGAGTTTATCAAATCCCTTCCCATAAACTCCCATTACCTTATTAAGCGAAATAAAAGCATCGGGATCAAGCTCTTTTATTTTACGAAAAATTTCCGGAGATTCCCGTTGCCGGACAACCGTCATGATGACTTTTACATTTCGCCCCGTATACCAGCCTGTTCCATCAATTATAGTAAGACCCCGCCGTGATTCATTATTGATGAAATTGGCAATTTGTTCATATTTTTCTGAAACAATAAACAATTGGACAGATTGCTGAGCACCAGTCAGAAAGGCATCAATGGAATAAGAGACAACCCACATCGTTACATAACCGTATACCAGTTTCTCAACAGAATGCAGTACAATAAAGGATGAGGCAATGATAATTACATCACAATACATGATAATTCGTCCGGGGCTGATATTCCGGTACTTATTAATGATCATGGCAATAATGTCAGTTCCCCCCGTGCTTCCCCCTTCATTAAAAATCAGACCGATACCTACACCGCCAAGGATGCCGCTAAGGACAGATGACAAAAACATATCTTTTAGAATTGGCTCAGTAACAAAATTTTGCATTACTGTCAACATAATCGCTATGATCGACATGCTGAAGATCGTTTTTAACCCAAAGTTAACTCCCAGCACTTTGATTGCAATAATCACCAGAACCACATTTATTAGAAAATAGGTATATCCGGTTCCGAATCCTGTGGCATAGTAAATGAGCATCGATATTCCTGTCACCCCGCCTCCTGCTATCTTTAATGGTATCAGAAATGCGGTTATCCCAAAGGCATATAGCGCCAAGCCAATTATCATAACCGTATACGAACGGATTCTCAGAAAAATTTTAGATCTCATCTTAAACCTTATTTTTGCGCAAAAGAATAAATTGTTAGATTAATAAAAGCTGAAATATCACAGATTTTATCCGTTTTTGTAAAATTTATCTATTTGTTTTATAATTTTAATTCAGATAACCAATTTAAAACTATTTTTGGCAATTCATTATTCATCTAATTATCGAATAATAAGCATTTCACGACAAATCTAATAAGAATCATACACAACAAATCGATCTCGAAATGAAAATTCATGAATATCAGGCTAAAGAGATTTTAGCGCGTTATGAAATTCCAGTAACAAATGAAATACTGTGCTATTCGGTTTCCGAAGTACAGACAGCTGCTCAACAATTAGGCTTCCCCTGTGTGGTTAAAGCCCAGGTACTTACGGGAGGAAGAGGCAAAGCAGGCGGTGTTAAGCTGGTCCGAAATGCCGAAGAAGCTACCCTTGCAGCGGAGAAGATACTTGGAATGGATATAAAAGGCTATACGGTAGAGAAAGTGCTTGTCGCTCAGGGGGTCTCATTTGTCAGCGAAATTTATGCCGGTCTGACCATTGACAGAAATACGAAATCCGCAGTCTTTATGGTTAGTCGTGAAGGGGGCGTTGAAATCGAGGAAGTCGCGAAAGATAATCCGGAAGCAATTTTCAAATTTGCCGTGGAACCTGATCTTGGAATGGCCCCATTTTTTGCCCGCAAAATTGCTTTCGCCCTTTTTGATGATCTTAGTCTGGTCCGTCAGGCAACCGATCTTTTTCAGAAATTATATAAGGTATTTATTGATACCGATGCTTCGCTGGTGGAGATCAATCCGTTGGTTATCACATCGGACAACCAGCTTCTTGCCCTTGACGGAAAAATGACTTTTGATGATAATGCCCTATTCCGTCAACCTGGGATTCTGGCCCTTAACGAACCTTCTGAAGATGAGAAGAAGGAGATTGACGCAAAGGATAAAGGGCTATCCTACATACGTTTGGATGGTTCAATCGGCTGCATGGTGAATGGAGCTGGTCTGGCAATGGCTACCATGGATATGATTAAGTTATATGGTGGAGAACCTGCTAACTTCCTGGACATTGGCGGGAGTTCAAATCCGCAGAAGGTGATTGATGCCATGAATCTGATCATTTCTGACAAAAATGTAAAAGTAGTGATGATCAACATTTTCGGAGGTATAACCAGGTGCGACGACGTGGCTAAAGGTTTGGTTGCAGCACTCGAACAGATTAAAATTCAGATCCCTATTGTGATCCGGCTTTCCGGGACAAATTCCAAAGAAGGGCTTGAAATTCTGAAGAATGCCAACCTTCCTACTGTCGAAACCATGAGTGAGGCCGCTGAAAAAGCAATCAGCCTAAGCGTGGATTTTTTAAGATAATCTTAATAAAGCAATAAATATGAGCATTTTAGTTAATAAGAATACAAAATTGCTGGTTCAGGGTATTACCGGGCGCGACGGCAGTTTTCACACAAAAAAAATGATCGATTACGGGACTCAAGTAGTCGGTGGTGTTTCTCCGGGTAAAGGTGGACAAACAGTGCATGGAGTACCCGTTTTTAATACCGTCTCTGACGCAGTCAAAGAAACTGGCGCTAATACTTCGGTTATTTTCGTCCCTGCACCCTTCGCTGCAGATGCGGTACTTGAAGCAGCTGAAGCCGGTATTGATCTTGTAATTGCTATTTCTGAGGGTGTTCCAACATTGGATATGGTCCGAATCACCCCTTATCTTAAGAAAAAGGGGACTAAATTGGTCGGAGCAAACTGTCCGGGACTAATTTCTCCGGGAGAAGCCATGATTGGAATTCTTCCAGGAGGTATTTTTATGAAGGGTAATATCGGATTGATGAGCCGCAGTGGTACATTGACCTATGAAATGGTCTATCAGTTAACTCACAGCGGATTAGGACAAAGCACATGCGTTGGGATAGGTGGAGATCCTGTTGCCGGACTCTATTACGAGGAGTTATTGCAAATGTTCGAAGAAGATCCTGAAACTGAAGCAATTGTATTGATTGGCGAAATTGGCGGAGATGCAGAAGAACGGGCAGCCCAATATATAAAAGAGCATATAACAAAACCGGTTGTTGGTTTTATAGGTGGATTGACCGCTCCTCCAGGGAAACGGATGGGACATGCCGGTGCAATTATCTCAAGCGGTACCGGAACAGGTGCCGAAAAAATTGCAGCTTTCGAGGCTGTCGGAGTACAGGTGGCACGACAGCCATCTGAGATTCCCGAACTTCTGAAAAAATTGCTGAAACTATAATCTCAGGTATTTAGATTAGAAGAAACATCTATAATTTGTAACAAAACCCGGTGAAATACCGGGTTTTGTGTTTAACTGAATCCTTTAAATAAGTTAAAAGATTTCGTATATTTGATAGGAATTAGTTTGAATGTCATGAAAACAAGGGGGGAGCATTCTTTTTCGAAACTTCCGGTATTTGGCGCCCGGTTGTATGATTGGCTATTATTTAAAGAGCCAATTTACGACGGTCTCAGGGAAATTGCACATGATCTCGTTTTGGAAACAGCCGGCGGAAATTTGCTCGATATAGGAACCGGTCCAGGCCGGTTGCTCAAAGAGATCAACCTGCTGAACCCCTACCTTGAGTTATATGGACTTGATATTTCTGCCTCTATGATTCAGCTCGCAAGAAAAAATCTGCAGGACATCCCTGTCAACCTCTTGTCTGGCACTATACGGCATACGAAGTATGAAAATGATTTTTTTAACACGATCACCTGCACTGGAAGTTTCTATCTCTGGGATTATCCTGAAGAATCACTTGAGGAGATCTACCGGATCCTTAAAAGAGGTCATTCGGCCTACCTCTACGAAGTCTATAAAGATATCAGCGAAAACGAATATCAGTTGGCTCTTAAAAAAAATCTCCGGCAACTGGATTGGATCTGCAGGATACTTGGCCCGCTGGCCCTTCGGAAATTGTTAAATCTGAGCTATCAGACAGAAGATTTCTCCCGAATCATAGAAAAGACCAGTTTTGCAGAAAGCTATACCATCGAAAAAATCAGCATCTCTGGACTACCAATGTGGGTTCGTATTACTCTGAATAAGAATCCAATATAGCACTGAATTAGAATCCAAACCCTTCAATAAATTCGAACAGTTAACCGGGATAGTGAAGAATCATGTGATTAATCGTTCCGTTAAGATTTCTACCTACTTAATCACAGAACCTACAATCTCAATCATCTCATCTGTAGCCGCTACCATTACACTGCGGATATTTTCAGGTAACGCAGAAGCAATACCTGCCCCATTGAGCAAGGCGATATAGGTCTTATCATCCTCTTTTAAGTATACCGAGATCCTGCAAGGCATTAACACCGAGATGATCCGTTCATGATTTTTCTCGAGCATTTTACCGGAATATTCCGGTTTGCAAACTTCAATCACCTTTACAGATCTCACCGTTTTCCCGGATTTGGCCAGTGATTGCTGCAAATCGTGAACCGCCGGAATCATCCAATTACGCCGTTCAGCCTCAGCAGTCAATAGTTCCACTGTCTTTTCGAAGTCATAAGGACTTACTTTTTCGAGAATTAACTGATTTGTTTCCATACTGTTTAATGTTTAAAAGTGTCAAATGAGATAAAATTTTAAATCTCATATGATGTGATCAAAGCGATAGGTTGGATTGGGCCTGCCCGGACTCAGGCAGCGTAAAGCAACAATATTTAAAGTCAGACTATCTTTTGTATATTTATTAAGTGTCTTTCGAACAATTAGTTCAAGCTTTTCAGGACTCATCTCTACCCGGGCATTTAAGGTTAGTCTGGCCGCGCTACTTATTCCGGCCAAACCGCGAAAATTCAGGGTACTGTTTAACCCTGTCAGATTGGCGATCAGGTAGTTTTCACCTGATTCAAGGATAATCTTGAGATGACCTACCGACGCTTTCATCCTGTCGAACTGTTGACTCAAAGCCTGCATGAGGTTCCGGGCAAAATCATCCCAGTTTGTGGGTTCACCCCCAAGTTCAATCGTGGTATTAAGCCAGCCAAGCACCGCCTCTCCTTCTGCATAGACATCATAATCAACCTCAACAATCCGCTTACCTGCATCAGTCCGGCGGGTTACTTCATTGAGCCATTCATCAATTCCCTCCCCGGAAACTGCACTGATTGTCATAACATCTGCATCCGGAAAATTCAGTTTTACCTTTTCTTTCAACAATAACAACTCATTGGGCTTGAGCTTATCTGTTTTACTGATCAGGATGATATCGCTCTCTTCCATCTGTTTCCGGAAAATATAAGCCGCACTGGGGTGAAGTCCGGCAGTACCACCTTTTAAAATATCGGTGAGCCGTTCAGGATCAACCATTACGGTAAGCGGGCTGATTAAAAGTTCCCGTCCCATCTTTTTCCTGAGCGGTTGGACGATGGTCGCCGAAAGATCGGTGCAGCTGCCCACCGGTTCGGCGATGATGACATCGGCATTTGCCGAATCATGGACTTCCTTCATACTGTTTATCAGACCGTTGAAATTGCAGCAGAAACAACTTCCACTGACTTCCTTAACCACTACTTCATTGCGGGAAAGTATTGCAGTGTCAACCAGATCAGGTGCCTGGTCATTTGTAATCAGCCCAACCCGCTTTCCGTCATTCATAATTCGCCGGGCGGTCTCCCATAACAGGGTGGTTTTTCCTGCACCAAGAAATCCGGCAACCAAAATAAGTCGTGTTGTCTTCATCGAACTCTTTTTTTATTTTATCTGATTATTATTGTTGCAGTTGCAATCACACTTTGGGTTTGAACCTTTCATGGCAGGTTCAAGAATATGCACAAAAAAGAGGGAAGCCAATATTCCGCCAACTACAGGACCCAGCATATAAACGATGAAAAAACCTCCAACCTGATCGGGAAATGCTGCGGGACCCCATCCGGTAACCCAGGCCACAAGCCGCGGACCAAAATCGCGTGCAGGATTCAGCCCGGCCTGTGTAAGCGGGGCAACCAGACAAATTATGGAACTTACTGTCAATCCGATAAACAGCGGAGCCAGGGCGTCGTTTGGCCGTCCGACGTTACACCCCTCGGTAAGGGCAAAAATCATCAGTAACAACACAAAAGTTCCAAAGGTTTCTGCCCCGATGGCAAGAGGTAAAGATACTACAGCCGAACTCCCCGGGCCTTGGTAATATTCGCCAAACATTTTGGCGGTCTGAACCGATTCAGGAGTTCCCCGGATGATACTGTGGAGACTTTCGTATGCCGCGATTGAAGGTCCAAAAAGAAGATAGATCACCAACCCGGCAAGGATTGCACCCGTGAATTGGGCGATAAGATATACCGGTAATTTACGGGCCAACATCCTTCTTCCGATGACCATTGCGATACTTACGGCCGGATTAAGGTGGGCACACGACAAGTGGCGGGTCAGATAAATGGCGAGGGTAACTCCGATTCCCCAGACCATAGCGATCTGTATAATTCCCTGATAGGCACCAAATAACACAGACACTGCGACTGATCCGCACCCAAATAATACCAGCAGAAAAGTCCCCAGTGTCTCCCCTATAAACTCTTTGGAATACCGCATTTCGGTTTTTGATGATTCACGAACATAAGTAATTATCAATTAATAATGTTCAATTTTAAAAAGCTTTCTTACTTGATTCTCTGCAATTTAATAGGAATATTTACGAAATTAAATTATTCCTATTACTTTCTAAAGTTTACCTTCAAGCCTATTGATCGTATTTTCCGGAAAACTGCTTCAAAGGTATTAAAAATGGAAAGATACAAAATCAGATTTGTACCCTTCCATCACGATTCATTTCCTTTTTCTGCCTGTATTTATACCAAATGGCAAATACAACGGGCAAAAACTGATTAAGCTGGTTAACACAAACACAGCTGCCAAAACCAAAAGTACGATTCCCAATACTCCAGTTATTACCCCGGTGTAGAATAAAACAGCAACTACAATGGCAACCACGATCCTGATTGCCTTATCAATAGTACCCATGTTCTTTTTCATCTTCTTTTTTTTAGTGATTAATTACAATTCCAAACGCAAACCTATTCCGCAGTTTTTTTAATTTGTCCGATGATTTTATTGTTTCGCTAAAACAACCAGGTGATCAACTGACCGCTGGCTTCTAACTTCATTAACAATGCGTAATCCTGACTCTCTTGCAAGATGATGGATTCCTCCGTCAGCCATATAAGTCAGGTAATTCCGGTAATGCTCTCTGCCAGCAAGGTATTCAATCGTTTCACTGATAAATCCCGATAAACCGGTTGGCCTTGGAAACAGGTAGTCGCCGATAATTATCTGGTCTGCAACCAGGGAAATATCATTTAAAAGTTTGATCTTTTCATCCTTATTGACCTCATGAATCACATAGGTCAGGACAGCATAATCAAAGGGTTTCTCAACCCCTTTCTTTAGGTCACCTGCATGGGTATGAAGGAACGAAATTTTATCATTAGGCTCCCTTTGCAACATTGTGTCTGCCCTGCCAATATTCCGTTTCGACAGGTCTATCCCCAATACAGATTCGCAATGATTCCCTAATGCAAATGCCAGCCTCCCGGTCCCGCACCCGACATCAATAACGGTTGATTGGGGATCAATCAGCTCTTTTACCTGCGCAAATAACGGATCCTGATTAGGTGAAATGACCCTGTCGTAAAACCAACCGTCATACCAATGATTTTTATTTTTTATCATCATTCCCTTTGATTTTCGGGGTCGTAATTAGTTCAAATCAAATATATTGGTTTAATATGCTCTCTATTTGATTCTTGCTAACAACTCCCGAATTCCTCCAAACCAATTGCCCTTCTTTAAAAACGATCAGTGTGGGAACACTTTGAATCCGGTATTGCCCTGCCACAACCGGGTTCTGATCCACATCTATTTTTATGACCCTGACACGCTCCCCGAATTCTGTTGCAACCTCCTTTAAAATAGGAGACTGCACTTTGCAGGGGCCACACCACAAGGCATGAAAATCAACAATAACAGGTTTGCTGTCGTTTATGATCGATTCAAAATTCGCTTTCATACTTGATATTATTTTCTCAGGTACTTTCCTATCTCTTTCTCCAGTTCCTTCCCATGCAGATTTTTT
>Ga0364880_10104_pt1 | contig 54765 bp, 50 predicted proteins | sample ExccelJu500001D3_5_FD_206927 | JGI IMG/M metagenome (GOLD analysis project Ga0364880, IMG submission 206927) | Enriched cells from Trout Bog Lake Hypolimnion, Wisconsin, USA - BchlTB.July30.5000.01.D3 | ecosystem: Environmental > Aquatic > Freshwater > Lake > Hypolimnion/Profundal zone | place... | reverse complement strand
AGTTTTACAAGTACAAATTTGAAGGAACATTTTATGAAAATGGGGTTGAAATAAGCAGGGTCAAAGTGATACCCCGGCGAAAATATGAACCCCTTTTCAGTGGCTATATCAATATTACAGAGGGCGAATGGCGTATTCAGGGAGTGCAGCTCAAATTACTCAGGGAGCAACAAATGCAGTTCCTGGATACACTTACCATCGAGCAATTGTATGTTCCGCTTAAAAATGTCTGGATCATCAAACAACAGGTTTTATACCCTTCAGGGAAGTTTTTTGGTTTTGACTTTTTTGGAAGTTTTGTACAGGTCTATGACCAGTTTGATATAGATCCTGTTTTCAACAGGAAATTTTTTGGAAATACCCTGTTGAAATTTACTGACAGTTCCAATAAAAAGAACCGTGACTATTGGGATTCGGTACGTCCGGTTCCGTTGCTTGACAATGAAATCAGGGATTATCATAAAAAAGACAGTCTGGAACAGCTGCATAAAGACCCACATTATATGGACAGTCTGGACAGGGTTCGAAATAGGGTAACACTGTCTAAATTATTGCTGACAGGTCAGTCCTTTGAAAAGGAAAGAAAACAGCAGCATCTGGCTTTTGATCCCCTGCTTGATCTGGTTGGAATTTATTACAATCCGGCAGAGGGGCGACTATTGGATTATGGGATCCGGTACACCAAAGAATGGAAAGGCGAAAAGCGACTGCAGATCAATCCGGATATCAGGTATGGCTTTGCAAACAGGCATCTGAATGGGTGGGTGAACAGCAATTACAGGTTTGGGAAAAAAAATACACAAACCATCAGTGCAGAGGGCGGAAAAAAAGTGTTTCAGTTCAATAACCAGGATCCGATCAGTGAACTGAATAATACACTGAGTACTTATTACTGGCAGCACAATGAAATGAAAACCTATGAAGCGGCTTTTGTAAAATTGGCTTATTCCAGTGCAGTAGGGGATGGACTGACTGTTTTTGTAAACCTGCAGTTCCAGGATAGGAAACCATTGGATAATACGATCCTTGGTTTGGATGGCAGGTTATTTTCACCCAATTACCCTACAGCTATCCTTTCTTCCAATCTTACACCGGATAAGTCGGCAATAGCCATGCTTGGATTAAATTGGAGACCGGGCACAAAGTATATCGAGTTTCCCGACAGTAAGATCAATATCGGGTCCAGGTATCCAGTTTTCAATCTGTCGTTAACAAGGGGATTCAGCGGATTACTGGGTAGTTCAACTGATTATATGCAATGGCATTTTAACGTCAGTGATAATATCAATATGCATATTATTGGCAGGCTGAATTTAAAAGCTGAGATGGGAGGGTTCTTGTATGCCAACCGGTTATATGCACCGGATTACCAGCATTATCTGGGTGATCAGACAGTCATTGCAGGTCAGTACCTCAATGGATTTCAGTTAATGCCCTATTATATGTACAGCAATACGGCCTCTTTTTACACAGCCGGTCATGTTGAATATCATCTCAATGGATTACTCACGAATAAGATACCCGGATTTAGAAAGCTGAACTGGTTTTTAGTACTTGGTGCCAATGGATTGTATATCAATAATGAGCAGCATTACTATGAGCTGTTCTTTTCAGTGGAAAATATATTTAAAGTCGCAAGGATCGATTTTGTAAAGGGATATGAGCAAAACAGTTCCGGTATTGAAGGAATCAGAGTAGCTGTACCCTTATTACTCAACCGAGGAAGAAGGTCGAATTAAACTGTTCTGTGCATCATTCTTGGCTTCAAACTTTATCTTTTCCAGTCGGTTCATCAGGTGATAAATGCTGTTATCCCTGACTTTACTAATAAAATATCCGGGTACAACTTTATCGGTCCAGATAATATGCGTGATATATTTCAGAACATTTTCAAGTGATAGTTCATAGAAAACCGAGTCATCCGGATTATTGAGGTTTTTCTGATTCAGGAGGTTCATATAATCATTGTCTGCTAGCTGGTGTTCGCAGAAAGTTTCAATAAATAAACTCATCACTTTTTTCTCTTTCTCCCCATTCCCGTTAAAATTAAACGGCAGCAGGTCTTTTTTAAGAAGAATGAGCTGTTGTATACCCGATGTTTGGTATGCTGAAAGATTAGACAATGCAAAAACGATTAATGGACGCGAAGTTAGACTCAAATTCATGACATCAATTATAACTGATCTGTATTTATTATTATTTTAACCCCTTGCTTAAATATGGATTAAGATTTAAGGTTTAACTTATTTTTGCGTCATTATTTTGCCCGCCCTGCAAGCGGGTCCATTATTTATCATGGAATAACAGCTGAATAGCTGCTATCTGAAATTTATTAATATGGCATTATTACACAACCGCGTAAACAATCAGGAGCTGAAAAAGCGCCTGTATGAAGAAAAGGAACCCCGCACCACCATTAGTTTTTACCAATATTTTGAAGTTCAAAACCCACCTGCATTCAGGGATGAACTTTATAAGGGTTTACAGCAGCTCAAGGTATTTGGAAGGGTTTATGTAGCAAAAGAAGGCATCAATGCGCAGATCAGCGTTCCTTCAGGCAACTTTGAACAACTCAGGGCTTTTTTATATGCAATACCCCAATTAGAGGGAATCAGACTGAATATAGCTGTTGATGATGATGGAAAAAGTTTTTGGGTATTGCGTATTAAAGTAAGGGAAAAGATCGTGGCGGATGGTATTGAGGATCCTGCATTCAATATGCATCAAAAGGGGAAGTATGTGAATGCCGAAAAAATGAATGCGCTGATCAATGAACCAGAAACGGTGATCATTGATATGCGAAACCATTATGAATATGAAGTCGGGCATTTTGTAAAAGCAATAGAAGTGCCATCTGATACATTCAGGGACCAATTGCCAATGGCTGCTGAGATGATGAAGGGGAATGAGGATAAGAACATCATTATGTATTGTACAGGTGGAATTCGTTGCGAAAAAGCTAGTGCTTATATGCTGCACCGGGGTTTTAAGAATGTGTTCCATCTGGAAGGGGGTATTATTAATTATGCCCGCCAGATCAAGGAAGATGGTTTGGAAAGCAAATTCATAGGTAAGAATTTTGTATTTGATGAACGTTTAGGAGAGCGGATCACAGAAGACGTAATTGCCCATTGCCATCAGTGCGGTGCTCCCTGTGATACCCATACCAATTGTAAGAATGATGGTTGCCACCTGTTGTTTATTCAGTGTGATTCCTGTGCAGCAACTTTTGAAGGTTGTTGCAGCACCGAATGCAGGGATACGATTCATCTTCCGGCAGATGATCAGAAAGAGATCAGAAAAGGAATAGACAAGGGAAGAAATATTTTCAATAAATCAAAAGTATTAAGGCCCAGACTCAAAACACCGCTACATAAATCGGAACAGGATAATTTATTTCCAGGCCAGGATGATCAGACCCACTAAAATGAAACTGCCTCCCAGCAAAACTTTGAGGGTAAATGGTTCTTTCAGGATCAGAAAAGATAACAACAGTGTTATCAGGATACTGGCTTTGTCGATATAGCTAACAATGGAAACCTGACCCTCTTTTACTGCACGGTAATAAAAGATCCAGGAAAGGGCTGCTGTAATGCCTGAAAGGGAAAGGAACAGGATATTGTTTAGGGAAGTTTGTTTGATTTCCCGAAAACTATGTTGTATCAGCACTGCATTAGCTGTTATGATGGCAAAAACGACAGCAGTGCGGATACTAAGCGCAGCATCACTGCTGAGGTCCTTCATGCCAAATTTTGCAAGAATTGCTGTGATTCCGGCAAATACCATACTGATCACTGCATAAAGGACCCACTTTTCCATATAGCTTATAACGATTTCAAGGACTGGATGATAGCATCATGGGTTTCTGCTTCGCTGAAGTTTTCGTGTATGAAGCTTTCACCGATCACTTTTTCATATAGTTCGATATACCTGCCGGAGATGGTATTTACCCATTCATCGCTCATTTCAGGTACTGTTTGACCTTCTTTACCCATAAAGTTGTTGGCAATCAGCCATTCTCTTACAAATTCCTTGCTCAATTGTTTCTGGTGTTCTCCTTTTGCTTGTCTTTCTTCAAAACCTTCAGCATAAAAGTAACGGGAAGAATCAGGGGTATGGATCTCGTCCATCAGGTAAATGGTGTCCCCGATTTTTCCAAATTCATATTTTGTGTCTACAAGTATAAGTCCGCGGCGGGAGGCGATTCTTTTGCCCCTTTCAAATAAAGCCAATGTATATTTTTCAAGAATATCCCATTCTGCAGCAGTTGTGATCTGCTGGCGGATGATCTCATCCCTGCTGATATCCTCATCATGTCCGGCTTCGGCTTTGGTAGAAGGGGTGATGATAGGGGAGGGAAAATAATCATTCTCTTTCATTCCTTCTGGTAAATTAACCCCGCATAAGGTTCGTTTTCCAGACGCATAGGTTCTCCATGCATGTCCGGTAAGGTTACCCCTCACCACCATTTCTATCTTAAAGGGTTGACATCTTTTACCGATACTTACATTGGGAGCCGGAACATCCAGCAGCCAGTTAGGGCATATATCCAGGGTTTGATTGAGCATATAAGCTGCGATCTGATTTAAAACCTGGCCTTTATAAGGGATAGGTCGGGGTAATACGACATCAAAAGCCGAAATCCTGTTGCTCGCAACCATCACGAGCAGTTCCTGACCTATGGAATAAACATCACGTACTTTGCCTTTATAGAAGTTTGTCTGGTTGGGAAATTGAAATGCTGACATGGTTCAAAGTAACAATGAAGATGCTTACCAATAGCAGAAAAGAGGTTACTTTTTCTTAACATCAGAAAATAGGCTGTTAACAAATTAAATTTTTACATAAAAATAACAATCACTATTTTGCTTAACAATTCATTTAAAATACGCCATATGAGAAATAAGATAAGCTTTATGGGCTTACTGTTATTTTTACTGACTATAGTAATAACAGTAACTGCTCAGGAAACCACTACTGTATCTGGTAGTGTTACGATTGGAAAGACTAAAGAGGCAGCAACTGCCATTTCTGTAACCATAAAGGGGACTACTACAGGAACATTTACAGATGACAAAGGTGAATTTAAGTTTTCAACTGCTCAAAAGCCACCTTTTGTGCTTGTTTTTTCATCTGTTGGCTATGCAGATAAAGAAGTAGCTTATTCCGGAAATGGAAAGCTCAGCGTTGAATTACAGACCGCCTATACACTGGGTGATGAGGTTGTTGTAGCAGCTTCCAGGGTACCTGAAAAGATACTTCAATCACCTGTATCTATTGAAAGGGTAACTTCTTCAGCGATCAGGAATGCCATCGCACCTACCTATTATGATTTGATCGGTACATTAAAAGGAGTGGATGTAACCACTTCCAGTTTGACATTCAAATCGATCAGCACCCGCGGTTTTAATGGTAGTGGTAATTTGAGATTAAACCAGCTTGTTGATGGAATGGATAACCAGGCACCCGGATTGAACTTTTCAGTTGGTAATGTTATCGGTTTAACAGAGTTGGATGTGGATAATATGGAATTATTATCTGGTGCATCATCTGCATTATACGGACCAGGTGGTATGAATGGTACTTTACTGATCAACAGTAAAGATCCTTTCAAATACCAGGGATTAAGCTTCCAGATCAAAGAAGGGGTAAAGGATGTTGATAATTATCAGCGCAATATGAATGTATATAATGATGTGAGTTTGAGATGGGCCAATAAGGTATCAGACAAATTTGCCTATAAAATAGGGGTACAGTATATTCAGTCAACTGATTGGCTGGCCAATAATACATCAGATTATAACAGGTCAGCTTCTACGGGTTTCCCTTTTGGACAACCTATTGCAGGTACCAGACAGTCTGACCCCAACTATGATGGTGTTAATGTATATGGTGATGAAACCACAGCCAGTTTAGCAAGTGTTGCCACAGGTGTTTTAGGTGCCATTCAGGCTAAATTAGGTGCACCAACCTACAATTATTTGTATGGGGCATCTCAGTATTATCTCACCAAAATTGCACCGGGTGCAACTTTAAATCAATTTAATCAGTTTTTGACGTCCAATAATGCAGGATCATTGGTTGCTGCCGGATATTCGCCGTTTTTATATGGCAATATCAATAATTATTATGCTAGTAATGGTATCGCTAATATTAATGTGAGCAGAACCGGATATGCCGAAAAAGATGTCATTAATCCAATTACTTCTAATTTCAAGTTATCGGGTGGTTTGTATTATAAGCTGACAAATGATCTGCAAGCCTCCTTATCTGCCAATTGGGGAACTGGTAATACCGTGTATACCGGTAGTGACCGTTATTCCCTGAAGGATTTAAAAATGGGGCAGTACAAAGCAGAATTAAAAAGCAAGAACTGGTATTTACGGGCTTATGTAACACTTGAAGATGCGGGTAGCTCTTATAATGCCACTATTGCGGCAAGGTTATTTAATGAAGCCTGGAGCCCAAGCACTACCTGGTATCCAACTTATACCAATGCCTTTACACAGGCAGTTGCAGCTGGTGCTCCAGTTGCTGTAGCTGATGCAGCTGCAAGAGGAGTAGCCGATGCGAACAGGCCTTCAGGTCCAATCTATAATAATGCATTATTCCAGCAAATTGTTTCTACACCAATTTCAAAAGGCGGTGCCCTTTTCCTGGATAAGACCAGTTTATATACAGCGGAAGGTCAGTACAACCTGACTGATGCTTTGGGATTAGCCAAAACCGGTACAGAATTCCTGATAGGTGGTAGCTGGAGACAATATGTATTAAATTCTCAGGGAACTTTATTTGCAGATACTGCGGGAAGGATCAAAATAAATGAAGTGGGTGCGTATTCCCAATTATCGCAGAAACTATTTGGAGATGTGCTGAAACTGTCAGTTTCAGGTCGTTATGATAAAAATGAAAATTTTGATCCAAGGTTTACACCACGTGCATCTGCAGTGGTTAAGCTGGATGCCAATAATTTCCTGAGGTTCTCTTACCAGCAGGCATATAGGTTCCCATCTACCCAGAACCAGTGGATCAATCTGGTGGTTAGTGGCGGACAATACCTGATCGGTGGTTTGTCGCAGATGATCAACTATTATCAGCTAAATACCAATCCGGTATATGGTGCTGGTGGAACACAGCTTACATTTAACCCTATTAAGCCAGAAAGGTCCAATTCTTTTGAAATTGGATATAAGAGTGTAATTGCCAAACAATTATTACTGGATGCTTATGTATATTTTGCATCTTATAATGATTTCATCACTTCCTTGAATGGCGAACAGGTATCTAATGGCAGGTTATTCAGTGTTGCTCAGAATGCAAATGGTACCGTAAATACCAGCGGTTGGGGCGTATCCTTACAATACCTGCTTCCATCCAATTTCTCCATTACCGGAAATCTGTTTTCAGATGTAGTAAACAGTCAGCCTTCAGATCCTAATTTCTTATCCTATTTCAACACACCAAAACTCAGGTATAACCTGGGCTTTAATAACAGTGGATTTGGCTATAAGAATCGTTTTGGATTTGGAGTGGCTTATAAATGGCAGCAGAGTTTCTACTATCAGGGATCTTTTGCCTGTGGTCAGGTGCCATCTTATGGAACAGTGGACGGTATGATCAGTTACAAATTACCCAATATTAAATCCCTTATCAAACTCGGCGCATCCGATGCTTTGAATAAATATTATATCAATGGATATGGTAATTCACAGGTAGGCGGATTGTATTATGTTAGTTTTGCTTACAATGTATTTTAATTGAATAGACACTGAATAAAGCACCTCCTGCTTCAATGGCAGGAGGTTTTTTTTGTCCCTGAGCGAACAGTTTTGGTTTTATACTGCATAATCTTATATTTTTGCCCCTCATTTAATTATTTAATCATTATGCGATCAATTGCTTTTAGAGAAGCGCTGCGTGAAGCCATGAGCGAAGAAATGAGAAGGGATGAGAGGGTGTTTTTAATGGGTGAAGAAGTAGCAGAATACAATGGGGCCTATAAAGTAAGTCAGGGTATGCTGGCAGAATTCGGAGCCAAAAGGGTAATCGATACACCTATTGCTGAACTTGGTTTTACAGCTGTAGCTGTTGGAGCAGCCCAAAACGGATTAAGGCCGATCGTGGAATTCATGACCTGGAATTTTTCGGTTCTTCCGCTTGACCAGATATTGAATACTGCTTCCAAAATGCTCGCAATGAGTGGTGGCCAAATTTCCTGTCCCATCGTTTTCAGGGGTGGAAATGGAAGTGCCGGTCAGCTTGGTGCACAGCATAGTACTGCTTTTGAAAGTCTTTATGCAAATATTCCGGGTATCAAAGTAGTATCCCCATCCAATGGATACGATGCAAAAGGTTTGTTGAAACAGGCTATCCGCTATGAAAATGATCCTGTGATGTTTATGGAGAGTGAAGTATTATATGGAGACAAATGTGAAGTTCCTGAAGAAGAATATTATATCCCATTGGGAAAGGCTGATATAAAGAAGCCGGGCAGGGATGTTACAATTGTATCTTTCAATAAGATGATGAAGGTTGCATTAGGTGCAGCTGCAGAATTGGAAAAAGAAGGGATCAGTGCAGAAGTAATTGATCTTAGAACCATACGCCCATTGGATTGGCATACTATTTTGGAAAGTGTAAAGAAGACCAATCGTTTGGTGATAGTGGAAGAACAGTGGCCTTTCGCTTCTGTAAGTTCTGAAATAACGTACAGGATTCAAAAAGAAGGTTTTGATTACCTGGATGCCCCTATCCGCAGGATTACCAGTGCCGATGCACCGATGCACTATGCTCCTAATCTGGCTGCTTTGGCTATTCCAGATGTGGAAAGGACTGTAAAACTGGTTAAAGAGTTATTGCACGTTAAAAAATAGGCTTCCTTATAAGCCGCATTATATTTGATCCCGCACAACTGTGCGGGATTTTTTTTATCCAATAAAGTACAGTTAAAAAGTTAATAAGTCTTTCCTACTGTTTGTTAAATACAACTAACGCTTAACTTAGCCAAAAGCTTAACGAGGTATGGCCCATATATTAATTATTGATGACGAACGTGCAATACGGAGTGTTTTAAAGGATATCCTAAGCAATGAAGGTTATACGACAGATGAATCTGTGGATGGGGAGGATGGATTGAAAAAATTTACTGCCGCCAGTTTCGATGCGGTGATTTGTGATATCAAGATGCCCAAAATGGATGGATTGGAATTTTTGCAGAAAGCGGCTGAGATCAATCCTGATGTTCCGGTAATTATGGTTAGCGGTCATGGCAATATTGAAACAGCGGTTGAAGCCGTTAAGAAGGGTGCTTTTGACTACATCAGCAAGCCACCTGATTTGAACAGGTTACTCATCACGATCAGGAATGCAACTGATAAAACCATACTGGTTAAGGAAACGAGGAATCTTAGAAAAAAGGTGAATAAGGTTCAGGAAATTATTGGAGAGAGTGATCCCATTAAACAGATCATTGCGACCATTGAAAAAGTAGCCCCTACAGATGCCAGGGTTTTGATTACAGGGGATAATGGCAGTGGTAAAGAGATGGTTGCAAGATGGCTTCATGAGAAAAGCAACAGGTATAACGGTGCTTTGGTAGAAGTGAATTGTGCCGCCATTCCGGGAGAACTGATAGAAAGCGAATTGTTTGGGCATGAAAAAGGTGCTTTTACTTCGGCCATCAAGCAAAGAATCGGCAAATTTGAACAGGCAAACGGCGGTACATTATTCCTGGACGAAATAGGAGATATGAGCCTGAGTGCGCAGGCCAAAGTACTGCGGGCTTTACAGGAAGGAAAGATTACCAGGGTAGGCGGAGACAAGGAAATAACTGTGGATGTAAGGGTTATTGCTGCCACAAACAAAAACCTATTAAAGGAGGTTGAAGAAAAGAATTTCAGGCTTGATCTGTATCATCGGCTGGGTGTCATTTTAATTCATGTACCCTCTTTAAATGAACGTGTTGAAGACATTCCATTGCTCACGGAAAAATTCCTGGAAGATATTGCCAAAGAATATGGCCAGCCTGTTAAATCAATTGAGCAAGCAGCTGTTGAAGCCTTAAAGGGGCATCAATGGACAGGCAATATCAGAGAACTGAGAAATGTAGTTGAAAGACTGGTGATCTTGTCTGGCAAAACGATCACTGTTGAAGATGTAGCCCTTTATGTTAAATAGTTCAATTTATTTTGGTATTCTTTAACAGTTTATTTGTAATCTGATAAGTCATCCTGTTACTAATAATAAGTCATGAAATACTCATGAGTTACCATTACATTTGACAATCTTAAAAAACAGACATGGGAATTATTTTATTTATTATTGGAACGATCGGATGGCATGTGGGTATTTATGGCATGTTTAAAAAAGCAGGAATAGATTCATGGAAGGCATGGATCCCTTTCTACAATACATGGCAGATCGTAGAGAAATGTGGCATTAGCAGGATATGGTTTTGGTTGCAGCTGATCCCTATTGCAGGCCAGTTTATAACCATCTGGATCACTATCATCTTTGTAATGCATTTTGGGAGGTTTTCGCTTATAGACCACACATTAACAGTATTGTTTCCCTTTATCTATTTTCCATATCTGGGTTTTTCAGAAAAAGAAAAATGGGCTGGTGAAGAAGTGGTTAAAAAATATAAGAAAGGGGTATCCAGAGAATGGGTCGATGCAGGTGTATTTGCAGTTGTGGCAGCCACCATTATCAGGACATTTGTCTTTGAAGCCTATGTGATACCAACAGGTAGTATGGAAAAGACATTATTGATCAATGATTTCCTGTTTGTGAGTAAGATGAGTTATGGGGCCAGGATTCCAATAACCCCTTTGTCATTTCCATTTGTTCACAATACACTGCCTTTTACAAAGTTCACACCATCTTATATCCGGGAGGTACAATTGCCTTATAAAAGAATTCCCGGTTATACTGAGGTAAAAAGAAATGATGTGGTCGTTTTCAATTTTCCTGCCGGTGATACCATTATCAATGAGGAAAACTATTTAAGTGCAGTTCCTTATTATGACGTTTTGAGAATGACTTATGGAGGAAACAGGGAGAAACTCTTTGCTGAGCATGAAATCCTTGTACATCCTTATGATAAGACGGATAATTATATTAAAAGGTGTACAGGGATGCCCGGAGATATCATTCAGGTAAAAAACAGCTACCTTTTTGTAAATGGACAGCCAGCATATGTAGCACCCGGATCTCAGACCGAATATCTTGTAAAAACGAATGGTTCTACATTCAGTGAAGACTTCCTGAAAAATGAATTGAATATTGATATAGACGATACCAAAGACCAGCTCAAGCCTACAGGTAAAGGGGGTACGTATATCCTGAATATGACTGCCGGGGAAGCGGAAAAAGTTAAAAAGCAGGCTAATGTGGTGGCTGTGGAAAGGTATATTGATAGTACAAGAGGCTATACATTTCCTTATGATGATGATAAATTTCCCTGGAGTACCGATAATTTTGGCCCACTTCAGATTCCTAAAAAGGGTGATGTAATTGTCCTGAATGAAAAGACAATACCGGTTTACCGCAGATTGATCAGTGTATATGAAGGCAATAAACTAGAAGAAATCAAGGGAAAATATATCATTAACGGCAAAGAATCAGAAACATATACAATAAAACAAAATTATTACTGGATGATGGGTGATAATAGGCATCGTAGCCAGGATAGCCGTTTCTGGGGATTTGTTCCTGAAACACATATAGTTGGAAAAGCATCCCTGATATGGTTTAGCTGGGAAAACGGTCCCAGGTGGAAAAGGTTGTTCAACAATATCAAATAAGACAGTTTAAAATTTAAAAAGTCCTCGCAATTCAGTTTGTGAGGACTTTTTATTGGCTGGATATGCATTCCAAGCTAGCTGTTGATGGCAACATATACTTTATAATACACGTTTTAATAGTTGTTCTTTAAGACAAAGTGAATAGATTTATGTGCTACAAAATGACATATTAAAAAAAGAACAACCCGGAGGAATGCAAAGATGAAAAAGGAAGAATACAGTTTCAGTTATCAGGTTTATGATTCCATTGTAGATATTGAAAAGGCGGATGCCGATTTACTGGAAAAGGCCAGGACTTTTGCAATGACAGCTTATGCGCCATATTCCAGTTTTTTGGTAGGGGCTTCAGCGATATTGGATAATGGAAAAATAGTATGTGGAACGAATCAGGAGAATGCAAGCTATCCTGTTGGGATCTGTGCTGAACGTTCCCTGCTTGCTACGGCAGCCGCATTGTATCCTGATTCGCATATCGTAACGATGGCTGTGACCTATAAGAACCTACGGGGAAGCAGTGTTGAGCCTGTATCACCTTGCGGCATGTGCAGACAAGCATTACTGGAACATGAAACCCGTTATGGATATCCGATAAAGCTTATATTAAGCGGGTCAGAAGGACCCGTGTTTATATTGGAAAGAGCTGCTTTATTACTTCCACTTAGCTTTAAAGGGGAGTTTCTGAAAGAGTAATTAGACTGTATATGTTCCTTATAAGATAAAGTGGGTTGCGGGAACTGCAATTTGCTGCAAAATGCTGTAGTTTAAAATGGAGATTAAGTGATTCGGAATTTTATAAGAGGAAGGTTAAAAAATGTTCAACCAACCGATACTTACTTTTTAAAACTTTATCTTGCATACTCAGAAATCATAGCTATGAAATATTTGCCTCTTGATCCTGCCATTTTCATCAATAACAGGAAACATTTTACAAAAGCATTAAAATCCGATAGTATCGCCATTTTTGTAAGTAACGATGAGTGGCCGAGAAATGGAGACAGTTTACATAAATTCAAACAGAATTCAGATCTGTTCTGGTTATCCGGTATCGAGCAGGAAGATAGTATGTTGATTCTTTTTCCGGATAACCCTGATAAAAAATACAGAGAAGTGCTGGTATTGGTTCGTCCTAATGAGTTAAAAGAAAAATGGGATGGTAAAAGATTAAGGGCAGAAGAGGCAAGAAAGATTTCGGGTATAGAGACCATTGTATGGCTTGACAGTATTGATGCTTTGCTTCAATCATGGATACATCTTGCAGATACCATTTATTTGGACAGCAATGAAAATGACAGGAAGGCTACCAATATAAAAAGCAGGGAATACAGGTTTATTTATGAGATCAAGGAAAATTATCCCCTGCATAAATTTGAAAGAGCTGCTAAGATTTTAAAAGATCTGCGCGCTATCAAATCAAAAGAAGAGATCGTTGTAGTACAAAAAGCCATTGATATTACAGAGCATACTTTCAGAAAACTATTGACTTTTATCAAGCCAGGTGTGTATGAATATGAAATTGAAGCAGAGATCGTTCATAGTTTTTTAACACAACGTTCAACCGGGGAAGCTTATTCTAGTATCATAGCTGGTGGTGACAGGGCCAGAACATTGCATTATGTAAGCAACAGCGAAGAGTGCCTGGATGGAGAATTGATTCTGATGGATTTTGGGGCAGAATATGGGTGTTATTGCGCAGACCTGACACGTACGGTTCCTGTAAATGGAAAATTCAGTAAAAGACAGAAAGAAGTGTATAATGCTTGTCTGCATTTGCATGATTATGCAAAAAGCCTTTTGAAGCCGGGAATTACTTTGGTTGATTATACCGAACTGGTAGGCGAAGAAGCAACAAAACAATTCATCAAGATAGGATTGTTAACCAAAACTGATGTAAAAAATGAAGACCCCGAAAACAAGGCATACCGCAAATATTTGTATCACGGTATTTCACATCATTTGGGAATTGATGTACATGACTTGGGTACCAAAACCGGTCCGTTGCAGGCTGGTATGTTACTTACTGTTGAACCCGGCATTTATATCGAAGAAGAAAAAATGGGAGTACGTATTGAGAATAATATCTGGATTACCAAAAATGGAAATATTGATTTGATGAAGAATATTCCTGTGACAGTTGAAGAAATAGAGTCACTAATGAAGCATTAATCCAATAAACAGAAAGGCTATTATGATCAGGCAAATACCGAATATTTTCACTTTACTGAATTTGTTTTGCGGTTGTATTGCAATTGTACTGACAGCCCAAATAGGATTGACAATGACCGTAGATGCCTCTGGGCAACAGATTGTGGAAATTCCACAAAAGATCTATTGGGCAAGTGTTTTTATTGGGATTGCTGCTGTGGTTGATTTTTTTGATGGGTTTGTGGCAAGATTGTTAAAAGCCTCTTCTGATATGGGTAAGCAACTGGATTCATTGGCTGATGTGGTTAGTTTTGGTGTGGCTCCAGGCATGATTGTATTTGAATTTTTAAGGCGCTCTTATGCTGCTGAAGCAAATGGGTTGGATGTGAATACCATCTATTTTCTTCCTGCTTTCATTATTCCCTGTGCAGGTGCTTATCGTTTGGCAAGATTTAATATTGATACAGAACAGTCTTATGGTTTTAAAGGGGTACCCATTCCGGCGGTGGGTTTATTGGTGGCGTCTTTCCCATTGATTTACTGGTATGCTAATCTGGAATGGGTTGTTAATCTGTTTCAAAATAAGTGGTTCTGGTATGCTGTTATTTCCATTATCAGTTACCTGATGGTATCTACACTACCCATGTTAGCATTGAAATTCAAACAGGTTTCATTCAAATCTTTTTATCCTTTTATCATTATAGGGGTTATTGCAGTTGTATCGGCAATATTTTTTGGCTGGTTAACAGTGCCGTTGACCTTTATCGCTTATGTAATTTTATCTTTGCTTTATAAAAAACAAGAACTATCATGAAATACAATGTTCAGATAAAAGTGATGCCCTTAAAAGAATTACTGGATCCTCAGGGAAAAGCGGTGATGGGTGGTTTGAAAAATTTAGGAATTACAGCAGTGGAAGATGTACGTGTAGGTAAACATATCACATTACAGATAGAGGCCGATAATGAAGAAGGTGCTAAAAAGATAGCAGAGGAAGCCAGCAAAAAATTACTGGCCAATGCAGTTATGGAATTTTATGAGATCGAAATGGTGAATTGAGTAAAAGCAGGTATGGAGGTTATATCTTTCAATACCTGCTGTAAATGATATTTGAATATGCTTTATCTTGTACCGACTCCAATTGGTAATCTTAAGGATATCACCCTTAGGGCCATTGAAGTATTACAGTCTGTTGACCTGATATTATGTGAGGATACAAGAACTTCTTCCAAACTGTTGAAGCATTACCAGATCAATAAGCCTGTATCTCCCTATCATCAGCATAATGAACACAAGATAGCCAGTCATATTGCAGATCAGCTTGAGCATGGAAAAACGATTGCACTAATTACAGATGCCGGAACGCCGGGAATCAGTGATCCTGCTTTTTTGATTGTAAGGGAATGTATCAAAAGGAGTATTAGGGTAGAATCATTGCCAGGACCAACTGCATTTGTGCCAGCGCTGGTCAATAGTGGATTGCCTGCCGACCGGTTTGTTTTTGAAGGATTCCTGCCATTAAAGAAAGGCAGACAAACTTTGTTGAAATCATTGGTCGAAGAACCCAGAACAATGATTTTCTATGAAAGTCCGATGAGGCTTGTAAAGACGCTTGAGCAATTCATGGAATATTTTGGTTCTGAAAGGCAGTGCTGTGTGGTTAGAGAAATTACAAAACTTTTTGAGGAAAATAAGAGGGGTACAATTGGTGAAGTGTGTGATCATTTTAAATCCAAACAGGTAAAAGGAGAGATCGTTATTGTATTGGAAGGAAAATCTAAAACCAAAGAAAATGGAAAGGAAAATAAAAATGAAAATAATTACTACGATATTGATCAGCATGATATGTAACCTGGTTAGCGCACAGGTTAGGTCGATTCCGGCGGAGGTGACTGAGGCTTTCAAAGAGAAGTACCCCAATGCCAAAATGGTGACCTGGAAAGACAATCTTTCAAATTTTGAAGCAGATTTTACGGATGCCTCCCATAAGTTTGAAGTGAAATTTAATTCCAAAGGTGAATGGTTGGAAACTGCCCGAAAGATCGAATTTGATGAACTGAATGACGACATTAAAGATGGTTTTAAAAAAGGCAAATACACGGATTGGCAAATCAGGGGTGTGAAGGAAATTGTATCTTTTGAAAAGCCAACGCTGTACCGTATACTGGTACGCAAAAACGATTTAGAAAAAAAATATCTGTTTTTCGATAAAAAAGGTCAACTGAAACGAGAATCATTAACCCTCTGATTATACTATGAAAAGAATTATACCTATAGCTGCATTACTTGCTACCTTTTTATTGGCTGGCAAGCGTATTGCTGCACAACCGGAGCGTTGGCAGCAACGCATCAAGTATGTGATCAACGTAAACATGGATGTTGCGGCCAACCGGTTTTCTGGTAATGAAAAAATAGAATATTATAATAACTCCCCAGATACCTTATACAGGATATTCTTCCATCTCTACTGGAATGCTTTTCAGCCTGGAAGCAGCATGGATGTGCGGAGTAGGGAATTGGGTAAAACATTTTTAACCAACAGGAGAGGGGAACAGTTTCCGGACTGGGATTCCAGGGTGAAAGACAGGATATTGAATCTGAAAGACAATGAAATAGGCTTTCAGAATGTGAAGTCTGTAAAAATCAATGGGATCGAGCAAAAACTAAGGGTCTATGAGACGATACTCGAAGTGAAGCTGGACAAGCCGGTGCTTCCAAAATCAAAAACTTTACTGGATGTTGTATTCGAAGCGCAGGTGCCTCTTCAGGTTAGAAGGAGTGGCAGGGACAATGCAGAGGGTGTCCGATACAGTATGAGTCAATGGTATCCCAAAGTTGTGGAATATGATTATCAGGGCTGGAATCCAAATCCTTATGTGGCCAGGGAATTTTATGGAGTGTGGGGAGATTATGATGTTAATATAACGATAGATAAGAATTATTTTGTGACTGCAGGAGGTGATTTGACAAATGCCAATGAAATAGGGATGGGGTATGAAACGATCCCTATTATACCTAAAGTAATCAAAGGAAATACATTAACCTGGAAATGGCAGGCTTATAATGTACATGATTTTGTTTGGGCAGCTGATACCTCCTATAAACTCATTACCAGAAAAACAAAAGATGGACCGCTTTTGCGGATCGTATATAAAAAAACGGATAGCATCTCAGACAGGAGATGGCAACGGAGTGCAGACACAGCAGCATTGGCTTATCCTTTTATTGCAAAAACCTTTGGTCCCTACCCGTATAAGACTTATACTTTTATTCAGGGAGGTGATGGCGGAATGGAATATCCAATGGCCACCCTTGTTAAAAATTCAGGCATAGGTACTTTTATACATGAGTGGATGCACAGTTGGTACCAGATGATGATGGGAACCAATGAATCCTTATTTCCATGGATGGATGAAGGGTTTACCAGTTATGCAGCGTCAAGGGTAATGGCGGCCGTGAGAAATGATAGCAATGATATATTTGACAGCGAATATAGAGGGTATCTGAATCTGGCACGTAGTGGTATGGAAGAGCCATTGTCTACACATGCCGATCATTATAATACCAATTATGCGTATTCCAATGCAGCTTATAGTAAGGGTGCTGTTTTTTTAAGTCAGTTAGGCTATATTGTTGGCGATAAGGTATTGGATAAGATATTACTGGAATATTACAGGGTTTGGCATTTCAAACACCCTAATGCCAATGATTTTATTCGGATCGCTGAGAAAGTAAGCGGATTAGAATTACAGTGGTATAAGGAATATTTTGTGTACAGTACTAAAACCATTGATTATGCCGTTGGTGATATCAATATCATTGATGGGGAAACCACAATTACAGTTAAAAGAATCGGGAAAATGCCAATGCCTGTAGATGTACTGCTTACATTCAAGGATGGTACCAAAGAACTGCATTATATTCCATTAAACCTTATGTATGGAGAAAAGCCTGCAGAAGACAGTACACCCCGGATTATCCATAAAGAATGGAATTGGACTAATCCTGAATATATATTTGAAACGACAAGAGGGATCAAGGAAATAAAAAGCATAGAAATTGATCCTTCACAACGACTCGCTGATTTGAACAGAAACAATAACAAACTTGTTGTTCCGGATTAATCCCTGAACAAGGAACTATCATACTTAATAAAAACGGAGCTACTTTCAGGAAGCTCCGTTTTTATTGGGATGCATTAATTGACAGCGGATAATTCAATATGACCATTGAATGAGATAGGGGTTCTGTTTGAAGAATTGATCTGCATACTGGCATATCCATTATCATAGATATACAGATTTATTTTTTTGGGATCACTCTGGTCCAGTGTTTCTATCAAGATATCCCATTCATCTCCTTTTTTCGTTACTGAAAGTTGATAATGGAATTTAGTGGAAGTAAATTCCATTGGACTCTTTGATGAGCCATAATCGATGGAACTGAAAGCCCTCCCATAGTAAGGTAGTAAACTAAAAATACTGTCTTTTGTAACCGTAAAACTATATTCTGATGTAAGATTTCTGATTTCACCTGATTGGGGAATGGCTGATTCTGCCATAAAAACAAAATGTTGGGAGTCAATTATGGCCGCCTTGATTTGCATTGCTTTTTGTTTTCTTTTCTCCTGTTTACTGTTTTGTGCAATGGATGGACTTGTAAAAGCACCTAACAAAACTGAAAAAATCAACAGACAAAAACTTTTATTCAGCAAGATCGGTTTCATATAAACTGTTTTAATTGAAGGATAAAGACTATAAGAACCGGGATATAATAAAACCATCAAAAATGGTGCTATTGCATTGTGACTGAAAAAATCCTGAATAATTTACCATTTAATTCACTCTTTTTACAAATAAATGGGGTGTTTGTTCAAGTGGATAAAACAAACTGCACTATACGGATAGTGGTTGAAATGTTGTATGAAATGCGTTATTCTGAAAAGTGAGAAAAGGGAGAAAAGGGATATTTTAAATCTACAGGCCATATTATTTCCTCACATGCACTAAGAATTTATCTTTAAAATAAGGTTCAGGAAACAGGGATTCTATTTTATGAAGTGTAGGTCGAACATTACTGTCTGATATTTCCTGATGCAAGTCGCCACCTTTTAGGCAGATCAATCCATTGGCCAGGGGTTTATCCACTGCCTTTTTTTTGAGCAGGGGGCTGCTCCAGTTCCATAGATCCTTTAATGGAGCAACGGCACGGCTTACTGCATAATTAAACTTCCGGTTCTTTATTTCCTCTACACGGCCATGAATAGTGGTAATATTTTTGATACCTGCTGCTTCACAAACTGCGTCAACTACTTTTAATTTCTTACCAATACTATCTACGAGAATAAACTCGGTTTCGGGGAAAAAAATGGCCAAAGGAACTCCCGGGAATCCACCACCACAGCCAATATCAATGACCATATCTTCTGCTGTAAAACCTGCTATGGCGGCTATACTTAGAGAGTGAAGGACATGATGCAGGTAAATTTGGTCTATATCCTTTCTTGAAATCACATTGATCTTTTCATTCCAGTCCTTGTATAAAGGATACAGCATTTCAATTTGTTCTACCTGATGGGCAGAAAAGTCGTCAAAATATTTATAGATGATCTCAGTCATATTGTTTTTTGATACCGGATAGATGTTTATCAATGAAGATTAATCCCAGTTTTTCCTTGGCTTTTTCCATACAGCGGGCAAGAAAAGGAACGTATAGAAAAACATCCAGATGTCAAAAAAGAGAAAATATGGCCATAGGTCGTTTTCATTTAGCTTTTTCATTGATTTATAATACACGATTGCCTGTAACAGAAAACGTACTGCAAATGCGATCAATGCCTGTTCCCAGCTGTAAAAGATAATACTTAGTATTAATAATGGATAAACCAGGAATAGGGTCATTGAATAGAGTCCGAGTAAAAATTTATGTTTAAACAGATAATACCTTGATGTTGTATAATGTCTGTATTTCTGTTTTACCCAATCGCCCCAGGTTCTTTTTGGTTCACTTAAAGTATGCGCTTCAGGGTCTATTACGATACCCGTATTTGACTTTTTGGCAACCTGGTTGATGAATAAGTCATCATCTCCGCTGGGTATCTGATTGATGGATGAAAAACCTTTGTTTTTTAGAAAAACTTCTCTTTTATAGCTTAAATTCCTGCCAACTCCCATATATGGGATCCCTGCCAATGCATAGGAAAAATATTGGAGGGCGGTATGAAACGTTTCGAAACGGATGATCTTATTAAGCAATCCCGGTTTTTTATTATAGGCACCATATCCTAAAACGACCTCTATTCCATCTGTATAACCTTCCTGCATTTTATAGATCCAATGTTCTGATGCAGGTACACAATCCGCATCACTCAATAATACGATATCATATTTAGCGCTTTTGATTCCCATAGATAAAGGGAATTTTTTTCCTGAAATCAGCTTTGCTTCCTGTGTGAGTTCAATAGACTTTAAATTAACGAATGACTTTTTGAATTCGTCCAGGATAAATCTGCTCTCATCCACGGAATTATCGTTAACGACTATGATTTCATGTTCGGTATCATATTGCTGAACCAGTATACCCGGTAGGTTTCTTAAAAGATTCCTTGCCTCATCTCTGGCACATACGATTACTGATAAGCTTTGTTCCTGTTGCTGGGGGTTATCCGGTTTTTTGTAAAATGCAAGCCTGGCAAACAAAAACAGATAATACAATACCTGGACAGCGATGACTGTACAAAATGAAATGAAAACGGATTCCCAGATTAAAGAGGTATCAATCATGTTACAAAAATAAGGTTTGAAATCCTAAGATTCATATTAGCATATTGATAAGCAGGATATTTGGAGGCCAAATTCGATCAGGGATTGCCAAAATGACTCAATTCGGCAGCCATGCATTATTTTTGTCCACTTATGTCCCAACTGATTTTTACAAAAGAAGGTAATGATGCCGGCAGTAAGGCCCGGGCTGGAAAAATAGATACAGATCATGGCGAGATCCTTACACCCATATTTATGCCTGTAGGTACAATTGGAAGTGTAAAAGCTGTGACCCAGCAACAACTTGAATCAGATATAAAAGCACAAATTATACTGGGAAATACCTATCATTTATATTTAAGACCGGGCACAGAAGTATTGGAAGCGGCTGGAGGTTTGCATCAGTTTAATGGCTGGCATCATCCCATTCTTACAGATAGTGGGGGATATCAGGTATTCTCTCTGGCTGCAAATAGAAAGATTACAGAGGAAGGAGTGTTATTTCAATCGCATATTGATGGAAGCAGACATTTGTTTACGCCAGAAAAAGTGATGGATATCCAGCGGAGTATTGGTGCAGATATCATCATGGCTTTTGATGAATGCCCGCCTTATCCCAGTGATTATGTCTATGCTAAAAAAAGTATGGAGCTTACCCATCGGTGGTTAGAACGTTGTATGAAGCGTTTGGATGAAACGCCTGATAAATATGGCTATACCCAAAACCTTTTTCCGATAGTACAGGGTAGTACATATGAGGATCTTAGGAAAATTTCCTCCTCTTTTGTTGCTGAAAAGCCTTTTGCAGGTTATGCAATAGGAGGACTAAGTGTGGGTGAACCTGAACAAATGATGTATGAATTTACAGAGCTATGTTGTGATATCCTACCTGTTCATAAACCGAGGTACCTGATGGGCGTGGGTACACCCTGGAATATACTGGAGGCTATTTCTTTAGGTGTTGATATGTTTGATTGTGTAATGCCTACAAGAAATGGTCGAAATGGGATGTTGTTTACCAGTAAAGGTGTTATTAATATCCGCAATAAGAAGTGGGAGAAGGATTTTTCGGTTATAGATGATGGAATTGACTGTTTGGTGAGTAATTATTATACCAAAGCATACCTCCGTCATTTGTTTGTAGCCTCGGAAATACTGGCACTTCAGATTGCAAGTATCCATAACCTGTCATTCTATCTTTGGCTGGTAAAGGAAGCCAGACAAAAAATTCTGAGTAATGAATTCAGTGGCTGGAAAGTAAAAATGATCGAAATACTAAAGACTAGATTATAAGAGAATAAGTAGTGTAATAAGCACAAAAAGATATGTGGATAATCTAAAATTGCGCATTAAGTTTTCCACCCCTGCATTAAATAAGGTATCGTTCAGTATATACATGTTAAATTTGTATCACTTACTGATTCGTTACCTATGAAGTCCGGAAGTATACATCCATTTTTATGGATGTATTTTTTTTGTTGGTATGTTTCTCCTTCTTAAATCATATTTTGCTGCCAATTAACATGGTTTTCCTTCAACTGATGATCACTACAATTATATTTGCAGGTACTTATAACGATGAAAAAACTTGATTGGTATATACTAAAGAAATTTTTGAGCACTTTTTTCTTTGCTATTTTTTTATTTACGGTCATTGCGGTAGTGATTGATGTTAGTGAGAAGGCAGATGATTTTGTCAAATCAGGACTTGGTTTCAAGAGGATTGTGTCTGACTATTATATCGGATTTGTTCCACACATTGTAGCACTTTTATTTCCACTCTTTGTTTTTATTGCGGTTATTTTTTTTACATCAAAAATGGCAGGGCGGAGTGAAATTGTAGCAATTCTTGCAAGTGGCATAACTTTTAACCGTTGGCTAAGGCCATATTGGATCGGGGGAATATTTCTGGCCAGCATTTTATGGGTATCCAATAATTACCTTATTCCAAGGGCAGAACAGATCAGAGGGGCTTTTGAAGCCAAATATTTTGACCCGAATTCTTCCTATGAAAGTTTGAACAGGAGTCGAAATGGACCAGGTACCGACCTTTATGTGCGCATAGACAGTTTTACTTATGCTGGTATCTATAATTATGATACTGCCATTAAACGAGGTGGTCCTGTTTTCTTGAACCGCATTAAAAAAAATAAGCTGGTTGAAAATATGCGTGCAGAAACCATGATTTGGGATACTGCTGTTAAAAAATGGAAAATGAATACGCTAGTGAGGAGAACCTGGGTCAATGAAAAAGAAAACATTTCATTGACGCCTTTCCAGTATATGAATTTTGACTTCAGGCCCTCAGATTTTAAGAAAGACAAATATACCAAAGACAGGTTGCCAACGCCAGAGTTGACAAGGTTTATCAGGCAGGAGGAAATACATGGGTCAGAAGGTGTCAATGAATTAATTGTGGAGAAGGGCAGAAGAGATGCAACACCTATAACCGTTTTATTGCTTACTTTAATAGGAGCGGTGGTTGCGGGCAGAAAAGTTAGGGGGGGCAGTGGAGTACATTTGGCAATTGGATTTATAACTGCAGCTTTGTTTATTCTGACAGACAAATTTTCAACCATATTCTCAACCAAGGGGAATTTGTCTCCGGTTTTGGCTACATGGCTGCCCAATATCATATTTATTTTTGTATCAATCGCTTTATACAGAAAAGCACCAAAATAATTGCAATTGCCTTTTAAATGTTTTGCGCAACAACCAACTTGCTTTATCTTTATCCGCGTTATTAAAACCATGACTGTAACACCCGTTTCTGCAAGCATAATGTGCTGATTTTGATTGAATTTTTGTATTGCTTCAGTTAACCAATCAATCTGATCGATGAAATCGTATTGATTAAAATTCCGTCTACATTTATACGATATAAATTTTACTAAATATGGGAATTTTAAAAGACAGGTTCAAAGCCAAGGCTGATGCTGCTAATATTGAGATTAAAGAGTTACTCAAAAATCACGGGAATAAGAAGATCGGCGAAGTTACCTTGTCTCAGGCTTATCAGGGGATGAGGGGAATTACGGGTCTGGTCACTGAGACCAGTTTGCTGGATGCCCAGGAAGGTATTCGATTTAGAGGATATTCCATTCCGGAATTACAGGAAAAATTACCCAAAGCGCTTCATGGAACAGAACCCCTTCCTGAAGGATTATTTTACCTAATGCTGATCGGCGAACTGCCTAATGCTGAAGAAGCAAGTCATGTTACTGATATTCTTCAAAGACGTTCTCATGTTCCGAATCATGTCTTTGCAGCTATTGATGCATTGCCACTTAGTACACACCCAATGACCATGTTTGTAGTGGGTGTTATGGCGTTACAGACAGAAAGTTATTTTGCAAAAGCTTATTCTGAAGGAATCAATAAAAAGGATTACTGGGAACCTATATTTGATGATGCCATTATCCTGATTGCCCGCTTACCCAGGATTGCCGCTTATATATACAGACGAAAATATAAAAATGCCGAGCATATTCATCCAAATGGTTTGCTGGACTGGGCTGGTAATTTTGCTCATATGCTGGGTTATGATGATGCAAGTTTCAGGGAATTGATGCGTTTGTACATGACCATTCATGCAGATCATGAAGGTGGTAATGTAAGTGCCCATACCACTCACCTGGTAGGTAGTGCGTTAAGTGACCCATATTTAGCATACGCAGCAGGTATGAATGGCCTGGCTGGGCCCCTGCATGGGCTTGCTAATCAGGAAGTAATCAAATGGATATTCGAAATGCAGGAAAAACTGCAAACCGATTTGCCAGCTAAAGAACAGATTGCAGACTATGTTAAAGAAACACTTAATGCAGGTAAAGTTGTACCCGGATATGGTCATGCAGTATTAAGAAAGACAGATCCCCGGTATACAGCCCAACTGGAATTTGGTAAAAAACATATGCCGGAAGACAAACTTTGCAGAACGGTGTGGAATATTTATGAAGTAGTGCCACCCATTCTTCAATCATTGGGTAAAATTAAAAATCCATGGCCTAATGTAGATGCGCACAGTGGGGCTTTACTGGTTCATTATGGGTTGGTGGAATATGAATTTTATACAGTGCTTTTTGCTGTCAGTCGCTCATTGGGTGTATTGGCCAGTCTTTGCTGGGACAGGGCATTGGGCTCTCCACTGGAAAGACCAAAAAGTGTAACCACTGAAGCTGTTAAATTATGGCTGGAAGGCAAAGAACAGATCTGGGAATAAATTTTTGACATGATTATTAAGAAGGGCTAACAGATCTGTTAGCCCTTCTTAAATATAAAAATGCTCCGGATTGGAGCATTTTGTGTTTTGGTTGTATTTGTTCTTGTATTCTAAAATCAAAGGATCAAAGTGCCGTTTTAGGTGCAGAATACTCGGTTACAGGCAGTGTTGTTTTACATAAAGCATTGAATCCTCCGGTTATATTTACGATATTATCAAAGCCTCTTGACTTAAGTATAGAACATACGATCATGGATCTATAGCCACCTGCACAATGGAAAAAGTAAGTAGTATCTTTTTTGATCATCCCAAGATTACGGTTAATAAAGTCAAGCGGAAAATTTTCGGCACCAACAATATGCTGTGCATTATATTCACTTTCCTTTCGGGTATCCATTAAATGAAAGAATGCAGGATTGCTGTTGTAATAAGATTCATATTCTTTGGCTGAAACTTCATCTATGCTGTCGGTTTCAAAACCTGCATTGATCCAGGCGCTAATCCCTCCTTTCAAAAAACCAAGTGTATGGTCATAACCCACTCTTGACAACCGTATAACAACTTCTTCCTCACGACCTTCATCGGCTATTATTAGGATCGGCTGTTGCAGGTCTGTAATGAGTGCACCTGCCCATGGAGCAAACTTGTCATCAATACCTATAAATACAGATCCGGGGATAAATGCTTTAGGAAAGATATCCTTTGAACGCGTGTCAATCACCAATGCTTTTTCTGTTTCCCAGACTGCTAAAAATTCCTGCACATTGAGTTCTTTAGTGCCATTGGCAATCACAGTTACGATCGGTAAATAACCATTCTTATTTAAACTGGCATCTTTTAAAAAGTATTGGGGAGGTTCGACCAGCCCTTCAGTAACTTCTTGTATGAATTGAGCACGGGTTAGTTTGGGCCTGATCGCATAATTGAGTTTTTTTTGTATGCCCAGAGTTGAAACAGTCTCCTGACTCATGTTTTTTCCACAGGCACTTCCTGCACCATGTCCTGGATATAGGATCACATCGTCCGATAGAGGCATGATCTTGTTTTGAATACTATCATACAGAAAACCCGCGAGGTCTTCTCTGGAAAGATCACTTTTAACAGCCAGATCTGGCCTGCCAACATCACCAATGAACAGGGTATCCCCACTAAAAAGTGCATGATCCTTTCCTTTTTCGTCAATCAAAAGAAAACAACAGGATTCCATCGTATGACCAGGAGTATGCAATATTTTAATGGTAACTGCACCCAGTTGTAGTACTTCACCGTCTGTAGCTATATGGGCTTTGAAGGCTGGAACAGCTGTTGGTCCGTATACAATAGTAGCCCCTGATTCCCTTGCTAAATCGATATGTCCGGATACAAAATCAGCATGAAAATGTGTTTCAAGGATATATTTAATCACGGCCTTGTTACGTTTAGCAAGGTCCATATAAGGCTTTGTTTCTCTTAAGGGGTCAATGATTACAGCTTCGCCATTACTTTCAATATAATAGGCAGCTTCTGCCAGGCAGCCGGTATACAATTGTTCTATGATCATATAAGTAAATTGGGGTACTGAAAATTTGCTAAATATCAATAACCGTTAAAACATAAGAAATGATTTTCGTCAGGATTTTCAGGAATTGCAAAATTTTAAAAGATAGTCCGTTGTAGAGAAAAATTTTGTTGGCGCTGTGTACAGCTATACATTTGCACTCCATTGGGGAATTAGCTCAGTTGGCTAGAGCGCTTGCATGGCATGCAAGAGGTCGTCGGTTCGACCCCGATATTCTCCACTTGTTTTAAATAAAGGGTTTCAGCGAAAGTTGAAACCTTTTTTATTTACTTAAGTGTAAGCATGTGTTTAAACAGTTGTCCTTTTATTGCAAGAAATGCTTGATTCTATTAAAACGAAAAAACTATAATGTAATTGGCTACATAGCTGATTAACTATTCATTTGATGATTACCAATATATTGTTCTTTCTTTTTTTGCAGGCAATCCAATCATGTTTACTAATTTTAGCAACTCTAATTTTAGTCACCCAATTGCATGCATTATGAAAAAACTATTTCCCTTTTTTATCCTGATCTGTTTTGCATTCCATAGTCCCCTGGATACGACCCCAGGAGCTAAAAAGAAAGCAAATAAACCTGCTGCTAAGAAGCATACGATAACAGTATACACGACTGCTGAAAATACAGAACTGCGGATCTCTCAAACAGCAACCCTTGAATTTACCCAGTTTGGTCAGCCCAAAGAAACAGAACCTTGCATCTTTGTAGATCCTTCTAAAAAATTTCAGACATTGGTGGGTATAGGTGGTGCTTTAACCGATGCTGCCGCTGAAACCTTTGCACTCCTGCCTAAAGCAAAACAAGACGAACTCATTAAAGCATATTATGACAGGAAAGAGGGCATTGGCTTTTCCCTTGCCAGAACCCATATCCATAGCTGTGATTTTTCCAGTGAAAGTTATACCTATATACAGGAAGGGGATTCAGCATTGAAAAGCTTCAATATAGACCATGACCGGAAATATAAAATTCCCCTGATCAAACAGGCCATTGCAGCAACCGGAAATAAACTTCTCCTGTTTGCTACTCCATGGAGTCCACCTGCATTTATGAAGACCAATAATAGCATGCTACATGGTGGTAAATTGAAAGATGAATACAAACATTCCTGGGCTCATTACTATGTAAAATTCATTAAGACCTACGAGAAAGAAGGGATACCTATCTGGGGATTGAGTGTACAGAACGAGCCTATGGCTGTCCAAACCTGGGAGTCCTGTAACTATACCGGTGAAGATGAACGCGATTTTATCAAGAACTTTCTGGGGCCGGCTTTGCATAACAATGGGCTGGCAGATAAGAAATTGATGGCATGGGATCATAACCGGGACCTGCTTTACCAGCGGGCTAGTACCGTACTCGATGATCCTCAGGCTGCCAAATATATTTGGGGTATTGGCTTTCATTGGTATGAAGACTGGACAGGTGGGGGTAAGATTTTTGACAATGTTCAACGTGTGCATGAGGCCTATCCAAAAACACACCTGATGTTTACAGAAGGGTGTGCAGAAAGCTTCAATCCTGCCAGTATCCATCAATGGAAGTTTGGTGAAACATATGGCCGTTCTATGATCAATGATTTTAATGATGGTACTGTTGGTTGGACAGACTGGAATATCCTCCTTGATGAAAAAGGCGGACCCAATCATGTGGGCAACTTTTGTTTTGCACCTGTACATGCTGATACCAAAACAGGTGAACTGACCTATCTCAGTTCTTTTTATTATATCGGTCAGTTCTCTAAATTTATTCGCCCCGGTGCCAAAAGGATCATCAGCTCTTCCAGCAGGGGACAATTACTTACTACCGCATTTGAAAATCCGGATGGAAAACTGGTCGTGGTTGTAATGAACCAAAGTGATCAAAAACTTCCGTACCGATTATGGATTAAAGGCAAAGCTGCTGAAACAGAAAGTCTTCCCCATTCAATTGCTACATTGATAGTTGATTAAGTTTCGATGGTATGGTCATTTTTAAACAAACCCAAATGACCAACAGATACCGCAACTTCGCAATACCTGAATTACAGGGTTTCATTTCTAATTAGAAATAGACCCTGTTTTTATTTCCACAATTATTAATGCTTGAATATGAAAAAATTGTTCTCTTATCTGACTGTTCTATTACTTCTACATAGTTGCAGTCAACCAATCGTAAATAAACAAGAAAATACGAATGACTGGGCAATGCTCAACTTTGTGAAAGCGGATGCTGTTAATCCGATCTTGAATGCAGGGAACAATAGTTTCACTGATCCAATAACCCACACCAAAAACTTTTGGGAAGAAAAGGATGTATTCAATCCCGCCATTGTTATTAAAGATAGTAAAGTGTATATGTTATACCGTGCCCAGGATAAAACAGGGAAACCTGCCGGAACTTCTCGTATAGGATTGGCTGAAAGTACCGATGGTATCCATTTTACAAGGCATGCTGAACCAGTATTATACCCTGATAATGATGCATATAAGCAATATGAATGGGAGGGCGGCTGTGAAGACCCTCGTGTTGTGCAGGACGATAAGGGGACTTTTTATATGACATATACTGCTTTTGATGGCCAGATAGCCCGATTGATGCTTGCCACTTCTACCGATTTGCTACACTGGAAAAAACAAGGCCCCGTATTTGCCAATGCTATGAATGGTAAATATATTGATCTGTGGTCTAAGTCAGGGTCTATCGTTTCAGTATATGATCAGGGTAAAATCGTTGCCACAAAGATCAATGGTAAATACTGGATGTATTGGGGTGATATCTTTATATGGTCTGCCACTTCAGATGACCTGATTCACTGGACACCTGTTGAAATGAAAACTGGTGAAAAAGCGACAGATTCCTTAAAAAGCTGGGCATTGAAAATGCCCAACCTTAAAATCATTATTCCAACCCGCAATAAAAAATTTGACAGTGACCTGATTGAATCCGGTCCCCCTGCCATGCTGACTGATAAAGGGATACTGCTCATTTATAACAGTAAAAACCTTCGGGAAATTGGTGATACCACTTTACCTCAAGGTATCTATACTGCCAGTCAGGTATTACTGGATAAAAATGACCCTACCCATATCCTTAAAAGAATGGACCATTACTTTATTCGTCCCGATAAAGCATATGAAATTACAGGACAGGTTGATCAGGTTTGTTTCCTTGAGGGACTCGCACATTTTAACAAGCAATGGTTCCTGTATTATGGCACTGCAGATTCTAAAATTGCTGTAGCAACCAGACCTGAGTAATACGTTGAAAAGGCATTGCAGTTATACCCATTCTATCAAATAGTAACATTGCATCATGATGCCTTTAAGGATTTCTGATTGATAGACATAATGCCTTATAGAGGTTTCCCCAGTCATTGTTTGCATTGTTATTGGGTAATCCCTGCTGAGTTAGGAGGGCATCCGCATCAGTAGAATCATACTTCCATACCCATGCACATGCGGATAAACCCTGCTGGTGTATACTGTCCAAAAATGCCGCAGGATTCATCAAGACACCTGCATTCATTGGCCCGGTCTCACCAAAAAGTACGGGAAGGTCATTGGTTTCAAGTTCTTTTAACCTGCTGCCCATTTGCGTTACAGGTATCAGTAACCAATCTTCATAAGCATGGATATCAAATAGGATATTTGACTTGCCCGAAAGGAAAGACTGGCCCTTATTGTTTAAAACCGATTCATCCTGACCCTGTTCTGCACAGGGTACCAGTATGATATTCTTATTGCCTGTATTCCTGATCACTGATACCAGCGTATTCATATCACTAACCCATATATCATCTGTATAACCGTCTGAGCGGTTATAATTATAGGGTTCATTCCAAACTTCCAGCCATACATCCGGCTGATCAACAAATTGAATGGCCCATTGCTGCAACTGGTTTTTCAGATTGTTCCACCAATAAGTTTTAGCAGGCATTGTTCCACTGAAAACAGTGGAAGCAGTTCCATCCCAGCCAAAAGGACATAAAATAGTGATCCGGTTATTGGCCCGGTTACTGTCAACAATAGTTTGTAATGGGTAGAGATAGCTGCCGTTTGCATCCAATATCACATTGCCGGTAAGTGGTTCCTGTTTTACGTTGCCGATAAATTCACGGGCAATATCAATATGCCAGCTGTTCATATCACTACCCCCAGCACTAAAAACATGTAAGGCATTGGTACCGATCAGTTCCACTGGTTGATTGTTGCTATAGATCTTATTACCCTTGATTTGGTAAGGCCATATTTGATTGTTATTACCTGAAACTGCTTTTTTACAGGAGCAGAATAGGGTTAAGCTAATCAATAGTAATAAAAAAGTACCCTGTACGGAATTGGAACATACGAACACAGGGCTTATATGTTTATTAATTGAAGACACTATGATCACTGAATTAGCCATGTATTCAGCATTTCAGTAATGCCTGTTCAATATCATTCAGGATATCCCTTTTGTCTTCCAGTCCAACACTGATGCGTATCAATCCTGCTGTAATATTTACTTCCAGTCTTTCAGCATCAGTTAGTTTTGCATGGGTGGTACTGGCCGGATGTGAGGCGATACTTCGGGTATCTCCCAGGTTGGCTGTGAGAGATAGCATCTTCAGATTGTTCAAAAATGCACGCCCGCTTTCCAGTCCGCCTTTGAGTTCAAAACATACAATGCCCCCGCCATTTTTCATCTGTTTAATGGCAATAGCATGCTGGGGATGTGTATTTAGATAAGGATATTTTAGGGTACTGATTGCTGGATTGGATTGCAGTTGTTGTGCAATGAATAAGGCATTCGATGCATGTCTTTCCATGCGTACATCCAGTGTTTCCAAACTCTTGCTCAATACCCAGGCATTAAAAGGAGATAAAGCTGGCCCGCTACTCCTGCAAAAAGCATAGATTTCTTTTACCAGGTCTTTTCTGCCAACAATTACACCACCCATTACCCTTCCCTGACCATCGATCCATTTCGTGGCGGAGTGGACTACTATATCGGCGCCCAATGCAATGGGTGTTTGAATGACAGGAGTAGCGAAGCAATTGTCAACATTTAAAATGATCTTATGTTTCTTAGCCAATTTGCCAATCATTTCCAGGTCCAGAATATCCAATCCTGGATTGGTAGGTGTTTCGAGATAGATCATTTTAGTGTTGGGCTGTATTGCGGCTTCCCATTCCTGCTCAGATGCCTGTGCACCTATATATGAAGCTTCAATCCCGTATTTAGGCAGGTATTTGGATATAATGGTATGGGTACTTCCAAAAATACTGTTACAAGACAGCAGGTGATCACCCTGTTTCAATAAGGCCATGAAACTACCAAATACAGCACTCATGCCCGATGCAGTTGCATAACCACTTTCTGCACCTTCCAATGCGATCATCTTATCTACAAACTCCTGTACTGAGGGGTTGCTGAACCTGCTATAGATATTATCATCTGTTTCATCTGCAAAAGCGGCTCTCATTTCTTCTGCATTATCAAAACAAAAACTACTGGTTAAAAACATAGGTGTACTATGTTCCATTTCATTTGTCCGGTCAGTTTGTATGCGTATCGCTTTTGTGATCTTATTCAATTCGCTCATGGTTTGTTCTTTTATCAGTGTCTGTCAATTGTATCTATTCCCCGAAGTTGCCATTCTCATGCAACTGTTTCTTCCACTTTAATATTCCAGTCTATGGTACATCCAGCTGCCCTTAGTGTTGCTGCGACAGAACAATATTTGTCGATCGACAGGGCACAGGCTTTACGGGCTTTTTCTGCATCCACTTTCCCAGTAAAGCTGAATAATACATTCACCTGTTTCCATAAGGAAGGCTCCTTGTCTTTTTCTCTTTCACCCTCAATGCTTATGTTAAAGGAAATTACTTCCTGGCGTTGTTTTTTAAGGATGGATACAATGTCGATACCACTACAGCTGCCAAGTCCCATCAGCAATAACTGCATAGGGCGTATACCTGAATTATGACCACCTATTTCTACCGCCCCATCCATGCGAATAACATGTCCGCTACTGTCTTTTGCTTCAAAAGCATAGGCATCATCTACCCGATTCAGTTCAATTTTTATCATTTCCCAAAGATTTATGCAAATGTAATTGAAGCATGTACTTATTTTGCTGCCTAATTACAAAAAGAGCAGATGGAGTTTTTTGAGTACAATGAACCTTTTGTTCTGGAAAATGGTAAAACACTTCCCGGATTAAAGATTGCTTACCAAACCTATGGCCAGATCATTGCCAGTGGTTCCAATATCATATGGATCTGTCATGCACTTACTGCCAATGCTGATGCGGCTGATTGGTGGAAAGGGTTAGTGGGAGAAGGTTGTTTGATCAATCCCAATGACTATTTTATCATCTGCGCCAATATCTTAGGTTCCTGTTATGGCACTACCGGACCAACCAGTATCAATCCTGTAACCGGCAAACCTTATTTTTCAGATTTTCCTTCTATTACCATCAGGGATATGGTCGCAGCACATATCCTGTTACGTAAAAAGTTGGGAATTGAGTCTATCTACCTTTTAATGGGTGGAAGCATGGGCGGATACCAGGTCCTGGAATGGGCAATGATGGAACCCGACAGGATCAGAAAGATTTTCCTGATTGCCACTTCCCCCTCCGAAAGTGCCTGGGGTGTTGCCGTACACACGGCACAACGGCTGGCCATTGAGGCCGACAGTACCTGGAAAGAGCATATGCTTTCTGCCGGATCAAAAGGACTAAAAGCTGCAAGGGCTATTGGTATGCTTACATACCGTAATTATGGTATTTACCAGGAAAAGCAAACCGATCCTGATCCCGAAAAAATTGACGATTTCAAAGTTTCCTCTTATATCATACACCAGGGCAATAAGCTGGTCAACCGGTTTAACGCGTATAGTTACTGGCTGCTGACCAAGGCAATGGACAGCCACCATTTGGGCAGAAAGAGAGGAGGAGAGCTGATCAAGGCACTGGAATCTATTAGTCAGCCTACATTGATCATCGGAATCAGGAGCGATATCTTATGCCCGCTGGATGAACAGCGTTTTATGGCCGAACATATGCCGGCTGCTCAACTGCTGGAAATAGATTCAGCCTATGGTCATGATGGTTTTATTATTGAAACCATTCAACTAACCAAATATTTAGCACAATGGTTAAATGCCAATCCGGTATTGTAACTTTAACAGGATTAAAATAATGTTTATGGGCATCTGGAAACAAATTCTTGAATACCTCTATATCAAAAAACGTGATCCGAATGTAAAAAGAGACCAGTATACCAAATACATGCATGGCATGAATAGGATTTCTATATTCATGTTCCTGATCGTATTACTGATCATGGTTTTCAAAATGGTCATTTTGCCACTGATCAGAAAATAAGAAATGTAGTATTATCGCGTTACCTGGATCAGGAATTCCGCTCTTTCAAAAACCTAACAATGCTTGTGGCGGCAGTAGAAGAAGCATGACCTCCGGCTGATAAGATGGTATTCAGGTCTTGGTAATCTTTTTGAAGGACTGCCCTGCGGGTAGGATTGTTTAGTAGTTCATTCAGTTCATATACCAGCTTTGCAGTGGTTAGATCTCTTTGTATCAATTCCTTCACAACCAGTTTGTCCATGATCAAATTGACCAGCGAAATATATTTCACATTCACCAGTCTGATACCTATTTCATAGCTTAAAAATCCCGCTTTATAACAAACTACTTCGGGTACTCCAAACAATGCAGTTTCAAGTGTGGCTGTTCCACTGGTCACCAGAGCAGCTTTGCTTTTCAGCAATAGATTGTATGTATCATTTTTTACAATACTTACATTCTGGTATGCGGAGAGGAAGGGTGCATAAAAATCATCATCCTGACCGGGTGCCTGGGCTACAATAAACTGGTATCCCGGAAAATGACGGGCCACTTCCAGCATGATGGGCAATTTCATACTGATCTCCTGTTTACGACTGCCGGGTAACAAAGCAATAACAGGCTGGGTATCTTTTATATTGTTTTCTGTACCAATAGTACCTTCTGCAATGGCTTTAGCCCTGGCTGCTTCCACTACTTCTACCAATGGATGGCCCACATATTCAACATCCCAATCCCATTTTTTTTGATAATAGTCTTTTTCAAATGGCAATATTACCAGCATCTTATCAATGCACTGCTTCATTTTCTTTACCCGGTTTTCTTTCCATGCCCATACCTGCGGAGAGATATAATACACAACTTTGATATTGTGTACTTTGGCCCAGGATGCAATGCGTAGGTTAAACCCCGGATAATCGATCAGGATAAGTGTATCAGGATAAAAAGTCAGGATATCTTCTTTGCAGAATTTGATATTTTGAAGAATGGCCGGCAGGTTTTTGATCACTTCTATAAAACCCATAAAAGCCAGGTCCCGGTAATGTTTTACGAGTGTAACACCCGCTTGCTGCATCAGGTCTCCACCCCAGCCACGGATATTGGCTTCAGGATCAATTGTCAAAAGCTCTTTCACCAGGTTACTGCCATGAAGATCTCCACTTGCTTCACCGGATATGATATAGTATTTCATTGCAGCTGCAAAATACAATGAATTAAAACACAAATTTCATGATCAGTGCAGCTATCGCATAAATGCAGGTGATGATAAAGATGCCTTTAGCTGTATTGTCTTTATTCGTATTAATATAATAAGTGAACAGGATGGCATTGGCAAGCAGGGAAAAACTGACCATGGCTGTGATCAATGGTTTGGCCTGACCCAGAAAAAGAAAAAATTCTTTGAAAGAATAAGTGCTGAATTTCCAGTAGTAGAACCCGATCATACCAGTCAGTGGTGCCACAATACCCAAGATCAAGCCCAATTTTAAATTATCTCTTGTTATAAACATCAGAATTTCCAGTTGGTTTCAAGTTGCTTTTTAATGGTATAATCTGTCAGGTCAAACTGAACAGGAACTAAACTTACATAATTGTTTTTCAGGGCCCATACATCGGCATCCTTACTCTTGTCGAAGTTTTGAAATTCACCTGTCAGCCAGTAATATTTCCTGCCATGGGGGTCTTTCCTTTCCAGGAATGCCTCTTCATATTTCGCATAAGCCTGTTTGCAGATCTTGATGCCTTTAATGAGGCTTTCATCTACAGCAGGAATATTTACATTGAACAACAGGTGTTTGATCTTTTTCTCAGAAAGCACTTTTTGTACAATTTTTTGTACATATACTTTAGAAGCTGTAAAGTCGGCTTCCATACTATAATCCAGAAGACTAAATCCTATACTGGGAATGTTTTCAATAGCCGCTTCCATAGCTGCACTCATGGTACCACTGTAAATGACATTGATACTATGATTGGCACCGTGGTTAATGCCACTTAAACAGATATCCGGCTTACGGTGCAGAATCTTGTCCACAGAAAGTTTTACACAGTCTACCGGTGTGCCGCTGCAGCTATATGCTTCAACACCATCCATAAAATTAACCTTATGCAGGCGCAAAGGATGACCAATGGTGATGGCATGGCCCATACCACTCTGAGGTTTATCGGGTGCTACTACAACGATCCTTCCCATATCCTTTACTGCTTCTGCCAGTGCCTTTATTCCCGGTGCACTGATACTATCATCATTGGTTATCAAAATAACCGGCAGCTCTGATTTTTTCTGTTTCGCCATAACTGCAAGATACAACCTTGCTACAATTGTTGAACACTCCGGCATGTTCAGACCCGGACTAAGCTTTGGAGGTTGTCTTATGTAATCCCCGATTCATTACCCAATCTTTTAGAATTTACTGCATTAAAATTTTCCAAACACAGGAGCAAACAGTTCTCGTTTTGAAATAATTATACTGCTATAGAATAAAACTGAAAAACAAGCAATTGGGATCATTAATTCTAATGAGCTTAAATGTCTTTACACCTTCAGAACCTTTCAAAGACACTGATAGTGTACAGACAGATGAGTGCATATTTTTACAAAATGAAGCTGCAGTTGGGTATGTTGTAAAGAAAATGAGCGAAAAAAAGGATACTTCGACTGAAATCAGTTGGTCAGAATTATAGGTTGGCTTGCAAACAATATTAGTCATTTTAAGAAAACTGTGTATGTTACGCTCATAAATTTGGCCCATTTCAAACCTTATTTATGTGTGTAACCATGTAAAAACCCAACAATCTGTATCATAATTTGCCCGAATACACCCGATTAACACAAATATCATCTCCTGAATACGGGTGCTAAATCTTACTTTTGCGGCTTCTTAAGTAAGGCTGGCGGAACTTTTATTTGTTTACCAGCTTTAAACTATACTAAATACTAAATACAAATTACAGAGCATGATCAGTGCAAGAAATGTCACTTTGGCCTATGGAAAGCGGGTATTGTTTGATGAAGTGAATATCAATTTTATTAAGGGAAATTGTTATGGTGTGATAGGTGCCAATGGAGCTGGCAAATCTACATTCTTAAAAATATTGAGTGGTGAGATCGAGCCCAATAAAGGTACCGTGGAAATTACGCCCGGTGAGCGTATGGCTGTTTTAAAGCAAAACCAGTTTGAATTTGATGAATGTACGGTTTTAAATACCGTGCTGATGGGGCATAAGAAAATGTGGGAAGTGATGCATGAAAGGGAAGCCATTTATGCCAAAGAAGATTTTACAGAAGAAGATGGGATGAAAGCAGGTCACCTCGAAGCAGAGTTTGGCGAAATGGGCGGTTATGAGGCTGAAAGTAATGCAGGAACACTTCTTAGCAGTTTGGGTGTAAAGGAAAGTATGCAGCAGAGCCTGATGAAGGAGATTCCCAGTAATTTTAAAGTGAGGGTATTGCTGGCACAAGCTTTATTTGGCAACCCGGATATCCTATTACTGGATGAGCCTACCAATGGTCTGGATATTGAAACCATTGGCTGGCTTGAAAATTTTTTGGCCGATTACCAGAATATTGTACTGGTTGTAAGTCATGACCGTCACTTTTTGGATACCATCTGCACGCATGTGGCAGATGTGGACAGGGCCAAGATCAAGATATTTACAGGAAATTATACGTTCTGGTATGAATCATCACAATTGATGAGCCGCCAGATCAATGACAAGAATAAGAAGACCGAAGAAAAAAGAGCTGCCTTGCTGGATTTTATCGCCCGATTCTCAGCCAATGCTAGTAAGAGTAAGCAGGCTACTTCCAGAAAGAAAGCCCTGGATAAACTAACCATCGAAGATATCGAACCGAGTAACAGGAAATACCCGGGCATTATTTTTCAGCCTTTGCGGGAAGTCGGAAACCAGATCCTGAATGTTGAAAAGCTAACCAAAAGTATTGATGGCAGGAAATTGTTTGACAATGTGACTTTCAGTATCAATAAAGGGGAAAAGATTGCATTGTTGAGCAGGGATCCATTAGCAGTGACCAGTTTTTTTGAAATCATTACCGATAACCTGAAAGCAGACAGTGGAAAATTTGAATGGGGTACCACTATTACCAAAGCTTATCTGCCGGTTGAAAATAATGATTTCTTTACAGAGGGTTTAAGTCTGATGGACTGGTTACGGCAGTTTGTACCTGCACATGTTACAGATGCCGATGAACCATTTATCAGGGGATTTCTGGGTAAGATGCTGTTCAGTGGTGATGATATCCTGAAAAAGACCAATGTACTAAGCGGGGGAGAGAAAGTGAGGTGTATGATCAGCAGGATGATGCTCCAGAACCCCAATCTGGTAATACTGGATCAGCCTACCAATCACCTGGATCTTGAAAGTATCCAGAGTTTCAATGAAGGTTGTCAGAATTTCCCGGGTATTGTATTGCTCACCTCACATGACCATACATTTATGCAGACTGTAGCCAATAGGGTGATAGAATTGACTCCTAAGGGCATTATTGACAGGCTGATGACCTTTGATGAGTATATGGAAGACAGCAGGGTTAAACAGCTTCGTGAAGAGCTTTACGCATAGTTTATTAAAAAACTCATGATAGTCAAAAGCTGCAGCCGGGATAGGTCCCTGCTGCAGCTTTTTTATTGTTTTTAGTGATTGTTAAACCGAATTATTCATCAATTGTGTACACAGTTGATCAATTGTTTGTAGGAACAATATTACCAGTTATTAACTGCTGGGAGATCAGCCAGTGAATGGCAGTCTGCATCCAATCTTCTTTGGTGGTAGGATTATGTAATCCGAAACCATGTCCCCCTTTTTCATAAATATGCATTTCAGCCGGGATATGATAGTCTTCCAGGGCTTTAAAGTACACAATACTATTGTCTACTTTCACAACATCATCATTGGTAGCATGCACCAGAAAAGCGGGGGGCGTTTGTGCCGTAACCTGCTGTTCATTGGAATAGTAATGGATACGATCTGCCGAAGGCGATTTGCCGATCAGGTTATCCCTGGAACCCATATGGGTCAGACTGTCTGTGAAACTAATAACAGGATAGATCAATAAGGAAAAGGAGGGGCGTAGACTGATATGCTGTGGATTTTGGGTATAATCATCATTAAAATGAACAGATACAGATGCAGCCAGGTGACCACCTGCTGAAAAGCCGATAATGCCGACTTTATCGGTATTGATATTCCATTCTTTGGCATGGGTACGGATCATGAGTAGTGCTTGCTGTGCATCTTGCAAGGGTACAATGTCTTTATGGGTCATGCAACTGTCATTGGGAAGCCGGTATTTCAATACAAATGCGGCAATACCATAACTGTTGAATACTTTGGCGACATCATCCCCTTCATGGCTATCAGCCAATATTTGGTAACCACCTCCAGGACAGATCAGAACAGCAGCTCTGGAAGCATCACTAACCGCAGGAAGATAGATGCCAAGCGTTGGCTGGGTAACAAAAGAGGTAATCCTGATATTGTTATCATAGATGATGGATTCTTTACAATTACAGGGCAGGGCATGGGGAGGCTGCCCTGCATATAGTGGAATTATTTTTTGGGACATCACTGATAATGAGATAATTGATAAGCTGATGGCTATAAATATTTTTTTCATATGCTGCAATAAGTTTTGAAAGTACTTAAAATAAATTATTCATCCAAAGTGTTGGTCTGTATTCAAATTTTGAGCACCTGAAGTTTGGGATAATTAGTGACCTGAATGAACATGTAGAGGGTATATGCTTACTAAGCAGTTGGTTGATAAAGTATTAATGATGGCATAGCTTATGGATAAAAAAATATTTTTTACCTATTTCCTTACATATGTAAGCTTATTTTCGCGTATAAACAAGAAACTTGGAGCAGCCGCTGGTAGCCATTGTGATATTGAATTATAACGGCAGGAATTACCTGGAAAGGTTTTTGCCTTCTGTATTCGCATCTACCTACAGTAATAAAAAGATCATCATAGCTGATAATGCCTCATTGGATGATTCTGTTCAGTTTGTACAATCCCATTTTCCCACGGCCCAGGTCTTACTCAATACCGTCAATGATGGTTTTGCTGGTGGATATAACTGGGCATTGAAACATGTAGATGCCGATTATTATATCTTACTGAACAGTGATGTTGAGGTAACTGCAGGCTGGATAGAGCCTGTGATTAAGCTGATGGAAGCGGATAAGCAGATAGCAGCCTGTCAGCCTAAATTATTATCCTTTCACCAGCCCCAACTGTTTGAATATGCAGGTGCAGGCGGGGGATGGATAGACAGTTTGGGTTATCCTTTTTCAAAAGGCCGTGTTTTTGATGTGCTGGAAGTAGACAATCATCAATATGATAGTGCAGAGCTAGTATTTTGGGCTTCAGGGGCAGCCATGTTTGTACGAAGTGGATTGTTTCATGAGTTGCATGGATTTGATGAAGGATTCTTTGCACATCAAGAGGAGATAGACTTGTGCTGGAGGATGCAGTTGGCGGGGTATAAGATCATGGCATGTCCGCAAAGTGTCGTCTATCATGTAGGTGCAGGTACATTGCCCAGGGGAGGTAGAAAAGTTTTTTTAAATTTCAGGAATAACCTGATCATGATGAGCCGCAATTTACCAGTAAGTGAGATGTGCTGGAAGTTGCCATTACGGTTTATGTTGGATGGGATATCGGCATGGAAAGGTTTATTTTCGGGCGATGTGAGCTTTTTCAAGGCTATCGTTCGAGCGCATTGGGCTGTTTTGATATGGTGGCTTAAAGGAAATAAAAAATATCCAGCAGACAGAAAATCCCTGAAACAGTTAACAGGCGTATATTCCGGAAGTATTGTATGGAAGCATTTTGTGGAACATAAAAAATACTTCCATGAAATTGTTGAAAAGAAGCGCGGATAATTTCTTTTGCTCCCTTATTTTTGCAACGCATTCAATTAGTTATATGTCAAACGAAATCAAAGAAAACGAAAAAGACTTTACCAAAAACTGGGTGAATTCATCCAGGTTCTTATTTTATTTACAAGTGTTTGTAGCAATCGCTTTTATTTTTGGAAGCTGCTATAACTTGTATGAACATAGGTATAAAGGAAAGCCAGATGTTAAAGTGCCAGACAATACACTGTACACTCCAAAATATAAATGAGTTTTTCATAAAAAAATTTTGCTGAGAACTTTAGATGTCTAAATTTGCACTCCCAATTAAAGTTCTTACAAAAATGCGGAAGTAGCTCATTTGGTAGAGCACGACCTTGCCAAGGTCGGGGTGGCCGGTTCGAGCCCGGTCTTCCGCTCCAAGAAGTTCCATCGCTCCAGATGGAATTTTTTTTGGCAGCCCTGGTGGTGGAACTGGTAGACACGCAGGACTTAAAATCCTGTGGTCAGCAACGGCCGTGCGGGTTCAAGTCCCGCCTGGGGCACTGATAATCAATCACTTAAATAGATCGCAATTGCGATCTATTTTTGTTTTAACCAAATTTGCAAACAATTTGCAAGCACTTTGTTTAATTGCATTAATTGCCCTGTTTTTCTTTGCAAAAATTTCAGGAAAGTAAAAGAACTTGTATAATCAAATTTACAATTTCTTTTTTCAGAAATGCTCGCTTTTTATTAATAAATAGTATGAATTTTTAGACAAAAAATTTTCTAAAATAATACGTTTAAAACGGAAAGATATTTTAAAATGGCATCAGTAGTAAATCGGCAATCGGATTTAGTACAAAAGCTCAATAGAGGTTAACTATTGAACTTTTAATGCCAAACCGCCATATTGCAACTATCCTGAAATAGTATGAGGTTCTTGTCGGGTTTGAAAAATTAATTAGGAGTAACAGAAAGCATTACAGCAAGAGAATCCATATAATCACGCCAATGAATTATTTTACGATCCTCAATCGTAATAATGGAGCAAAATCGGTTATCATAATTTTTTCCCGTACTCGGAACCTTGCCGTGAACTTCATATTCTAAGATGATGACATTGGATTGTATTGTTTTGTATATCCGTAATTTATCAGCAGAATGAAGAACATTTGTATAACCTCCAAACCAGTCCATATATGCTTTGCGTCCTTTTATTTTATTTGGAAATCCAGTAAAATTATATAGGAACTCAAAAACGGCATTTTCAGCTACGGCATCCCAAAAATGTTCGCCATCCACTTCATCTTTCAAACCTTTCATAATAATGCTATAAAACGGTTCGGCATTTTTATTAAATGCAGGGTGATTTCTATTCACTTTTTTTATTTTGTTAGGCTCGTTTCCCATTTTTATTGTTTTTATTGGTAAGGATTTATAGAGAATTATATAACGGCTCGAACATTTCTTTTGCAAATATTTCTGCAGAAGTAGGTGATGAATTTGCAACAGTTCTCTGTTGATAATTCATTATGCCATTTTTTAAAGAAGTCTCCATGTTCACAATATCATGTGCAACATTCTCTGAAATACCCATACTTATTATTGCCTGTTTTGATTGGTCAACTGGGAATTGAACATATTGCAAATCGGGTTTTCCTATTACATTTCCTATTATACTTGTTATCTCTTTAAATGAATAATCTCTGTCACCAAGGATTGGCTGTACGCTTTTACCTTTAAAGTCTTGATGAGCCAAATGTTTTGCGGCAATAATGGCAATATCTTTTGTAGCTACCATTGGTATTTTGTGATCAGCATCTGCGGTTGTGCCATTTATTCCCATTTCCTTTATGAGTTTGATATTAAGCAAAGTGTTATCCATAAAGTAGGCTGGACGCAGGTGCAATACATTCACATCTTTCAGTTGATTAAGTTTTACTTCCTGTTCTGCGAGGCCGGCAATAAGTCCATTGCCTTCATGCATATGCCCTCCATTGCTACTAAGGTTTACAATATATTTTATACCTGAATTTTTGATAGCTTTAATAGTCGCATCCCCAGCTTGCCTTTGAAATTCACGGTAGTTTGCCGCAGTAAAATTTGGAGGAAGCAAAACAAATGCACTATCAGCATTTTTAAATACGCCGGTTAACAAGAATGAATCTGTAATGTCACCGGGAATCACTTCTGCATTCTTGAAATTACTGAGCTTGTCTCCAATATCTGAAGCTCTGGCAATTAATTTTACGTGGTGCCCTTCTTTAACAAGGATCTCAGAAATTTTACCGCCAACTTTACCTGTTGCACCTAATACAACGATTGTCTTTTTCATAATTTTATTTTTAATTATTTTTTATTGAACACAAATTTCTATTTTTACTTTCAAAAGTAATGATACATACTAAATTGTAACATACTGTCAAAAAAGAAAGTAATGAGAAAAACAACCTCTACAAATTTTTCAAATGAAACAGAATTAGCGGCAATTTGTCCTATGCATAATGTTATGAATGTATTGGGCGGAAGATGGAAAATTGCATTATTATATTTCATTCATCAGAATCATAATCGTTTTAGTTTGCTGCAAAAAAAAATGCCGTTTATAACAGCTAAAATGCTTAGTCAACAATTAAAAGAACTGGAACAGGACAAGCTTGTTATTAGAAAAATTTATGCAGAAATGCCCCCGAGAGTTGAATATTCGTTAACTAAAAAAGGGCAATCATTATTGCCGGTTTTGGAGGATTTATACAATTGGGGAGAAAAGCACATAAAGCAAAAAAATGATTTTAGATACTGCTGACATATTCGCCATATTAAAATAAGAGGGACTTACAAAATCACGTGTTTTTTCAGTCAAGTTTTGTCCTCCCCTATGACTTTCAAATTTCCTTACCGGAGAATTCCCAATTACCTCACTTGTTGATTCTCAATTTGTATGATACAAATTAATTATAATATGGTACCGCGATACAGAAAATGAACTCATCTGATTTTATGCGCTTTCAGCGAAAATAGTAAAGGAATAATAGTATCAGTTTATAACTAAATGATTAGTTATAACTTTCAACAGAATTAGTTGAATTCATAAAACGAAAAAGGTTTCTCAAATAAACGGTCGTTTTATGAGACTTTAAACTTTGACCTACTTTTTACTAAGTAGCTAATTAATTCAATTATAAACCATCTTATTTAGCGAATGCTTGAGGATATTTTTCAGAAGCTATATTCAGAAGCTTTTTGCAAAGATCATAATAGGATAATGTAGCTATAATCATAAGCCCAACTACAAAAGAAAACAAACAATATTCTGTAATTGTAAAATTACTTTTATCTGATACTCTTACAAATTGTGCGAGAAATTGCACTGCAAGAAAAGAAAAAAAGTTTTGCTGGTACCGTGAAGATATCAATAGTAATTTCTTAGATACTATTTTAAAGAGACGGTAACTCTTAACGGCAATAATTATTTCAAATACAATAAACAGTGATGCTATAGTTGCAGAAACTATGTTTAGTTTATTTTGAGGAACTAAAGATCCGATGAACATTAAGCAAGCTATCAGACATAGAGTAAAAGCAATTTTCGGCAAAGTGAAATATTTAAAAAAGAGTTCCCATCTCAAATTCCTATTCTTGTTAGATAAAGCTGCTTCTTTCGCCTCTACAACTCCGGCAAATCCCTTATACCCAAAACTCGTATATACTTCAGATAAAGCTATTTCAAATGAAAGGGTTTTGTTAGTATTCATTTTCTCTTCAATTGCATTGGCTATATGATCTACCAATTCCAATTGCACATCGTAATAGTTCACATAATGTCTCCGGCAGAATGCAAACAGTTCATCTATTTGTTGTGGTGTTAACATGCTAAGCCAATTTTGGGTTTACAATTAAGTTTAAACTTTGCATGAACGTTTTTAATTCTTCCATCGCAACAGAAGTTTGTTTTTTACCTGCCTTCGTCAATGTGTAATATTTACGAACACGGTTTCCAATGTTTTCCATTTCTGTTTCAACAACACCTTGTTCTTCTAACCTGTGTAGCAAAGGATATAAAGCACCTTCTGTAATTTGCAATTCGCCTTTGGTAATTTCTTTTACCATTTGAGTTATCTGGTATTTACAATCTGGTATCTGTAAATACGGTAAAAAAAAATAAAAAATACCGTATTTCTACGATTTTATTTTCATGATTCTCTATTTAATTTCATGCCTAAGAATTGACTTTTGTTATCATTTCTGAAAAACCAAAACGTGCATGAGAAAACAAAAGAAAATCTGATATATCAAGCATTTCAGGCAAGAATTTGCCTATATCACTTCACATTTTGAACAGCATATATAATTTAACCAGCTAAACCTAACACAAATGAAAAAAATGTTTTTCCCGCTTCAGTTCATTATTTTTTCCCTGCTGATCATTCAATGCAATGCACAGGTGAATGTTTCTGCGAACCCTTTTTACAATGTGAAGCTTTCTGTTATCGATCCAACAGGGGGCGCACCGTTTCAGGCATTTGCCACCGGCAGAAAAGGGGATACCCTTTTACTGATCACCGGGCGCACCAACGGGTTTCATAATTTCCCCACTATTCCGGTTGCTGCTTTCCCGAGTAACCGTTCCAACGATTCAGTGATCGTATTTATCCCGGGTAAAACCAGCGGCAGCAGTCAAACCTATAAAGCTGCACTCAGCACCATCCTGACGCCGCCATCCGGTAATACAGTCATTACAAATAATCAAATTTATCAATTGTCATCTACCAATATTCAAAGCTGTCAGAGCGGGGATACCTTATACGGCATCGGCGGTTATGGGTATAACGGGAATATGACAACATTTGCAGGCTGTTTTGCCATCAATATCCCCAATATGATCAAGCTGGTAATAGCCGGAGTTAATCCTTCAACAAGTGATATCAAAAAAGCGATCGTTTTTGCAGCAGATAATATTTTGGGCGCAGTAACAGGTGGAGAACTGATAAAAATGAACAACCAATATTATCTGGTTACCGGCCAATTTTTTGCAGGGGAGTACAATAACAATCCATACGATCCCAAGAAAAATCCTATAGGATATATTCAATTGTACACTTCCTCCATCATGCAACTCAATTTTAATTGGACGAGCGATTCCAGCTTCAATTGTGCTGCAAAGATTTTGGTGACCGATCCTGTTAACCTGCACCGCAGGGATCTGAACGTTGTGCCGATTGTCACTGCATCCGGTTCGCAGGCCATACATGTTTACGGCGGTGTATTCACGACAACAGCAGCCGGCGGCCCGTATCTGCATCCGGTAGAAATTACAGGGTCCGGCAATAATATTGCTGTAAAGACAGACAGTCTGAACCAATATTTTAACCAGTATGCAGCAGCCCATTTTTCTATTTTTGATACGGCTTCCAATACCATGTTCACTACTATCCTGGGAGGCATTACTTTATATGACAGTGTAGGCAAATCCGCCAACAATTCAAATGTGAATATCGGAGATAGCACGATGCCATGGTCGAGTATCATTTCCACGATGGTTAAAAATAATGCAACCGGCAGTATTACAGAATATGCGAGTGACACTGAAAGATTACCGGGACTGATCGGAGGGGAATCCAAATTTATTCCCTACCAGCAGTTTGTACTACCGGGCACGGATGATATCATTAACAGCCGGGCATTATACAATTATGTTGACAGTGTTCAAAAAGTGGATGGTAAAGCAGCTGTATCCATCCCTATCGGGTGGATGTTTGGCGGTATCGTTTCATCAATTGCCCAAACCGCCCACAGAAGTCAAACACAAAGTAACCCTGCTTTGTACTCGGTATCCATTACACTGACGGGGCTGCAGGCGGCTGTCAAAAAACAAAGTAAACCAAGGGCAGGCTCCAAGGTAAAGAACGGGTAAAAACTATTCAACAGTACGGTTTCATCAATAAACAAAAAACTTTATGCCACTTTCAGCCAAAACAACTATTGTACATGCGGGGGATCCAACTACAGCAGCAGATGCAGTTCTCAGCAATCATAACGCCATCAAAATGATCGTGATCATTAATGATGCTTCACTTGCCCAAACAGCAGATGACCTGGCCCAAAACCCGCCTGTTGCAGAGCGCCTGGTGATCTGGTTTCCCGGTGGGTTGCCGGCAACTTATCAGGCATTATTCTCCATCGAATCACCGGAAACTGCCATTGCATTTTCGCTGAAGTTAGACAGTACAGTTGCTGATATAATACGGACAGCAGACCAGCCGGTTGATTATGTCAGAATGGACCAATCTTATTTTAAAGCAGGATTATGAAAAAGATAATTTTATGTACAGGGTTGCTGATCGCATCAGCAACTCTGCATGCACAGCTTTTCAGTGTTACCGAATCTTCTGCCAACCCGGCAATCGTTCTTGACCTGAAAAAGAACCCGATCGTTGATATCAACAGTAAATTAACGGTTGAATTAGACCCGCGGAAACTCACTTCATTTCTCGCACAGGATAAGATCAGCGATCCCCAGATTACTGCCAGATTAAATGCATTGATCTATATACTGCAAAATCAGGAAGCCATCCTGCAGCAGTTGAAAACCCCTGAACCTGGCCAGCCTGTTGATGCAAAACAACTGAATGCTGTTTCAAATCTGATGTATGATTTTTTTATCAAACTGAAACAGTATCCGGATATCAGAAAAACTGTTGATTCGCTCTATTCAATTTATTTCAAAAATGGCCCGACACTTGATAAATCCGTTTACCCAAATCCCCAGACTTATGTTGTTAAAAACCTTTCGGTCATCACAGACCGGTTGGTTAAGGCCATTCAGAATGATCAGGGAATCAATACCATCAAAATCCAATTGGCAGCTTTTTTAACTACGAAAAGTGAACGGGACCGTAAAGTGCATATTGAGAACTTCGATAATTACAGTGCAGGTAATTATTATGAAGTACCCCGGTGGGTCAGTTCTTTTTCGCAGGATGATATCAAGGCATTTGATCAGGCAGGTCAGCTGAGCAGTAACCTCAATACACTTATTGCGGGGAATTATTCAGCGTTGCTGAAACAGATACCTGATTCACTGAATGCTTATAGCTGTTTTACAAAACTCATCAGTGATGTTCAGGTCCAGATGAGCAGGGATACGGCGACCGTTTCTGCTGAAATCCGTGATTTTATCAATACTGCAAATAAGCAGTTACAGCAACTCTATACTTCCATGCGGGACCTGCAGGACCAAAAAAATGCAGGTGGTGCCAATGTATTACAGCAGTTTAACGAAGTGAGCAGCAATTTTCTGGAATTGGCCAGAGATATTCCTGTATCCATTCAGGCAGCAGAAAACAAATTATCAGCCAATCTGGTACAGGCAGATGCACAATTAAAGGTACTGATCAAAGAAATGAACGGGTGTCTTACTGTTTTACAATCGGATGTGACACTGGTAAAAGGAATTTATACAACCGTATCCACACTTTTACAACCGTTTCAGGGAACGGCAAATTCGGTACAGCAGATCACCGGCAATGCATATTCCCTGACGCTGAACCATTTACCGGCAAAGGGGTATATTGATCTGAAAACAACCGGCAAAAGGGAAAACGGAGATGAGATCGTCATTAAACTGATCTCCCAGACCCTGGATGACAGCAATAAAAACCTGCCGGGACTAACACTGGATGCTGCGACCATTGAAATGCAGCAGGTTTCTTTTTATTCTGAATCCAATATCAGTGTGATCCTTGCAAGTCCCATCGGCAACAGCAGTGATGTTACCCTGAAGAGTCAGTTTCAGTTTGCACCTGCAGGCAGTTTACTGCTGAAATTCGGCAGCCGCAAATCCAGGCTGTGGAATGCGGTTAACCCCGGCATTGGGTTCACTCTGGCAACACCTGATTTTAATCTGGACGGAGCACCGGATGTCAGTTACGGAGGGGTGCTAACACTCATACACAATATTGTCAGTGTAGGCCTGGCGTATAATACCAAAACCAGCAGTTCATTTTGGTTTTTCGGTCTCAGCCTTCCATTCTCCACTCTTGGGCTTCCTTTCGGAGGGAATGTGCAGACACAAAAATAAACTGATAAACGGGTGATGTTCATTATTCATGTAACTATAAAACACAGCGTATGAAAAAATTATCCATCAGCCTTTTAGTATTACTCTTTTTATCTTCAGTATGGTCCCAGGCTATCCGTCAGGATCAGATGAAAGTCCATTATATAGATGTAGGGCAAGCGGCTTCCAGTCTTCTTGAGTTTCCCTGCGGGGCGATCCTGATCGATGCCGGTGCACAGGATGATAAAGCAGAACAAAACCTGATCAATTATCTGGAACATTTTTTTTCCACCAGACCCGATCTGAATCATACACTGGATCTTGTCATCATCACGCACGATCATGTTGACCACGATTATGCACTGGAAGAAGTGGTCAATCATTTTACAGTCAAAAAGTTTGTCGATAACGGGTTGTCAGACGGTTCCGGCAAGAACCAAAAGTGGCTGCAGGAACACACCAGGGAGCTTGGTATCACCTACGGAACCTATTCTTTTGAGAAGATCACTGCGAATAATAATCATGCGGGTTATACTGACACGATCGTTGATCCCATCAAATGTTCAGCGGTTGATCCCAAAATAATTTTATACTCCGGAAGTTTTGATCAAAAACCGGCCAAATGGAGCGCACAGGCTTTTAAAAACGGGAATAATCACAGTCTTGTGATCAAAGTGATTTTTGATAAATCTATATTCCTGTTTACAGGTGATCTGGAACAGGAAGCAATTAATGTAGTGACAGATTATTATAAGAACACAACCAAATTAAATGCAGGTGTATGGGAAGTAGGGCACCATGGTTCCTACAATGCCACTTCCGATGCATTGCTGAAAGAGATCAGTCCGCAATATACTGTTATATCCTGCGGTCATTGGGATTACGGGACGCATCCGGGCGATAATAAATTATTCAAAACCTATGTCTACGGTCACCCCAGAATCGTCACGCTTGATAAACTGGCAGCTGTATTGACCAATAACAGGGAAGCACCCATACAGGTACAGGCAGCCAGTGCCAGTAAAGTGTTTCAGGAAGTAACCATCACAAAAAGTATTTACGCAACACCCTGGGATAAAACTGTGATCATAACGGCTGACAGACAGGGGCACTATCAGGTGTCTACGGGGAATAATTAATGCTGAGTTTATTTACTATCAATAAGCCATTCCTTTTTACATTCACGGAGTGGCTTATTATTTGAAAACTATTGTGATATAAGTGGCATTTTGTTGCTATTGCAATACTTCATATTGCATGATTAAATTCTGATCATGATTGACATTCCTGCATAATCAAAAAGTTTAAAAAGAAGTTTTTAAAACGTTATCAATTAAATTTTTGAGGTTTTGATTAATGACACGTTTTTGCAAATTTTTATCGAAAATTGTCAAATTAAAGAGAGCGTTCGATTTACCTGCTTTCTAAATTATAATAATTCTATACGAAAATATAAATTTACTCATGTACCGTTTTTACAATTGTATAATAAAAACGCTGAATCAGCCTCGCATCTTTAGTAATGATCAAAGCTTGAGATTTTAATCCGCTTCGATATTGAATTTGTTTTTGGTAATTGGTGATCAACCCCTTGGATAATTCGATGTTTGCAAGAAAACCGCTGTCTGAAGGCACTTTTGAAATATACTTTAATCTGCCTTCTACTATCCCAAATTCCTGATAGGGGTAGGCGTCAAAACGAAGTTGCACTTCCAGTCCTGTATCTATCTTTCCGAAATTAGTCTGAGGTAAGGTAACTTGTGCATAATATTTACTGTTTACGGGATTAACATAGCCAATCGTTTTACCTGATTGCAAGAATTGATTTTCCTGCAAGGGAATAATGAAAACGACCTTTCCATTTGTTGCCGCTTTGATAATATATTTTCTTTCCCAGTCATCCGTTAAACTCTTTAAAGTTTGCAAAGACTGTTGAAAAATAATCTTTTGCTGGGAGATATTATGCTCCAATTCTTCTATCTCTTTTTGCTTGGCAGTTTGTAAATTCTCATTGGATAATAAAGATGATCCCAATTGAGGCAAACTCATTTGTTTACCAACCAATTTACTCTTCTGGTCTCTCAGATCCTGTCTGGATATTACCTTACTGTCGAACAAAGAGCTATTTGCATCATATGTTTCCTGTGTTAGCTGAAGGTCCTGTTCTGTTAATTTTTTTTGTTCTTCTAAGTATTTGTGCATCTTTTGCAAATAAGTATAATCTTCAAATAAGATTCCCTTTCTTTTATAATAATAACCATTCACTAGGTAGTCATTAAATTGCTGCCATGCAGTTACAAATTGCTGATAGGGTGACTGAAGTTCACCTAAATTTTTAAACCCATTTTTAAAAAGCGATGAAACTCTTTCTGTTTCATTGAAGGAGAGATATTGAATACCTTTATCAAGCAAGGCGGAAAGCTCTACTATTTCCTGATGGTTGGCAGTGCTTTCAATCCATGCAATTGTTTGACCTTTCGCAATCGTATCATCATTAGTTGCAAAGAGTCTGACTAATTTCCCATCCTGTCTCACAACAATTTCTTTGGGTGCGTCCAATGCTGTAAGGCTTGCATTTGTCTGAATTATATCAGGATATTTGATAAACCATGTTCCGGTAAACAAAAGTAATATGATTATCAGAAATAATAACAATGCCCACTTTTCTATAAAACCGGGTTTCCGGGAAACAATTTCATTCACTGCTTCGGAGCGAAGTGGTGAAGGAGGATTATTGTTAGACTCTATATTTAAAGGCATTGCGTTTAATTTAATTTCCTAGTTCCAATTGATTTTTTACTAATTCATAATATTTCCCTTTTAATGCAGTCAATTCCTGATGTGTACCTTCTTCTGCTATCGACCCTTGGTGTAACACAATAATCTTACCAGCATTTTTGACAGTACTTAATCTATGTGCTATGACAATAACAGTTCTTCCCTTGAAAAATTCCTGAAGGTTTTCAACAATAATTTTTTCATTATTTGCATCTAATGCATTAGTCGCTTCATCAAAAAATAAGTATTGCGGGTCTTTATAAAGAGCACGGGCAATTAATAGCCGTTGCTTTTGCCCCTGGCTCATACCCACACCTTCAGCTCCTAATTGTGTATTGAATCCATTTGGAAGAGATTCTATAAAACTTGCAATATTGGCTGTTTTACAGCAATGAATCAATTTACCTTGATTAACTATTTCATCCCCTACAGCTATATTGCGGGCAATGCTGTCATTGAATATATATCCGTCCTGTAATACAGCTCCGCATTGTTTCCGCCAAAATGAAGGGCTGATATATTTATAGTTTGTTTCTCCGATTTTTATTTCGCCATTGTAATAGTCATAAAATTTTAATAGCAATTTGAGTAATGTAGTTTTACCACTGCCGCTGAAACCAACAATGGCAGTTACTTTTCCTTCAGGTATTTCCAAATTGATATTTTGCAACACAGGTTCATTACCGGCACCGGGATAAGTAAATGAAAGATTATTAAAATACAGTGTTTTGTTTTCAGGCAGAAGATTGACATAAGCTGTATCAGCGTTTTCTTCATCATTTAAATGATGGATCTCATTTAATCGCTCCATACTTATTTTGGCATCCTGTGCAGCTTGAATAAAACCAACAAATTGTTCAATGGGGCCGCTTAATTGACCGATGATATATTGTATGGCTAACATTGCTCCCAGTGTTAGTTGCCCATTTATTACTAACCCTGCTACTAAGAAAGTAATTAAAACATCTTTACCCTGATTAATTAATAATGCGCCTGCCTGTTGTATCTGGCTGTAAGTAAGGTTTTTAAAATTCAGTTTAAAAATACCGGCCTGTATATTTTCCCATTCCCAGCGTTTTAATTTTTCTGCATTATGAAGTTTTATTTCCTGCATTCCCTGAACCAATTGAAGAGTGGAATTATTCTCTTTAGCTGAAATATGGAATGTTTTATAATTGATCTTCCTGCGGATACGAAGGAAGATCTGTACCCAGGCAAAGTATAAAATACTACCTGCAACAAATACAAAAAATAATTGAATATTATATTGAGCCAGGATAAATGCAAAAATGATAAAATTAAATAAAGAGAATAAGGTGTTTAACGCACTGCCCGTCAGAAAGTTCTGTATTTGTTTATGATCGCCAATACGTTGCAAAGTATCCCCTGTATGGTGGCTGTCAAAATAACTGATAGGCAAGTGTGTAAGTTTGATCCAAAAATCAGATAAGATTGACAGGTTTACAATCGTTGAAATATTTAGTAGTAAACGGCTTCGTATAAAATCAACTATCGTTCTGCTAAAAACAAGCATTAACTGTGCTATTAAAACAATAGTAACGTATTGTAAGTTACGAGTATTAATACCTGTATCAACAATGCTTTGTGTTAGGAACGGAAATACTAATTGCAGTAAAGATGTTATAAACAATGCCAAAAAAACCTGTGTAATCTGCCAACGGCTATGTTGCAAATATTGTAACACAAAACCCCAACTTATTTTATTCTCTTTCTCTCCTTCATTCTCATAGAATTTGGGAGTTGGTTCTAATAATAAAGTAGTGCCTATATTTTCACCATGGTCATTTACTGTACTAATCCATTGTTTAATGAACTCTTCTTTTGTATATGCTATTAATCCTTTAGAAGGATCAGCCACCTTAAGAATGTGATTCCTGCTAAGAAGAGATTTCTTAGCAGATACAAAAACAACAAAATGATACTGATTCCAATGCAGAATACAAGGAGGAGTTGCATCATCTACCAACTGCTCGAATGTAAGCTGCAACCCTCTTGTCCTAAATCCTATTTTTTCAGCCGCATCACTAATGCCCAATAAACTAACACCTTCTTTACTATAACCTGCTATTTCCCTAAGGCCATCAGTGTTATAGTGTTTACCATAATATTTAGCTATCATGCGCAAACATGTGGGACCACAGTCCATAGCATTTAATTGCTTGTATAAAGGAAACTTCAATTTGGGTGGATTATAATTTTTTTAACAATTTTTATAAGTGTAATGAATGTTTTAATCATTATTACTTATTTTACTACTAAATGATAAAAAAATAAACTCTTATAAATTTCATTAAGAATATTTTTTTAACTGGATTATTTATTAAATCAAGGGAATATTCTATTTAAAATCACTTTTAATTCATCAATAGATGAAGGAGTTGCAATAATTTTTCCGTTTTGATCTAATATCATTTTTACGGGAACAGATCTAATATCGTAATATATTGCTGTTTCACCAGCAAAAGCTTTCCTATCAATAAGTTGAATCCATTTACGATTTTCAGATTTTAAAGCAGTTTTCCACTCTTCACTATTTTCATCTAATGATATTCCAACGATTTCAAATTTTTTTGATTTATATTTTTCATATACCGGAGTCACTTCATTATTAAATACTCTGCACGGCTTACACCAAGATGCCCAGAAATCAAGAAGAACATATTTCCCCCTGAAGACTTTAGTATTTAAACTATCTCCCTTTCTATCATATAAAACAACATCACGAAAATTATCCCCAATTGTTCTGTTTTTTTCTTTTTCAATTTTACTCAACAACCGAGTTACATTTTGCCATTCATAGGTTTTATTTAAAGAAGTGTCAAGCATATTTTGTAACTCTTCCACTTGTGAATAAGATAAGGGGAACTTTCCCATTAAAAGAAATGCTCTTCCGACTAAAAATCCTTTGCCAGCGATCATGTATGCACTAATTTTTCTTTTAGGATTTTCTGCTATTATTGATTTAATTTTTGTAAAGTATTCACTATTTTTCTGGGCCTCTGGTTCTTTACTAGAATCGATTATTGCTTTCCAATTATTAAATGCCAGTATTATATTTTGTGTTTTCGAGCCAGTTACTTTAGTAATTTCAAAGTGAGTTCTCACTCCACCTTGACTATCCGGTGTATTTTTTTCGAATAAAGAACTTTTAATTTCAATTTCTGTTTTATTACTATCTATATATATTTCTTGAAAATTAGAATTCTCTCCAAAATGAAATCT